>Ga0193726_1000378_pt1 | contig 49813 bp, 47 predicted proteins | sample H2c1metaG_FD_144928 | JGI IMG/M metagenome (GOLD analysis project Ga0193726, IMG submission 144928) | Soil microbial communities from a riparian zone of the East river system, Colorado, United States - H2c1 | ecosystem: Environmental > Terrestrial > Soil > Riparian zone | place: USA: East River... | reverse complement strand
GCGGATGGGGGTCAAGGCCGTCAGCCGCCGGAGGCGGTGGCGCGCAGCGCCAGCCTTGAGCCCAGCCGATCACAGGTCTACGTTAAAAACACAGTTGCTCCCCGGCGATCGGGCTTGTTTGACACCGTCGCCTTCGGATATGGCCTATCCGCGCCCGGTCGGGCCGACATGCCTCCGAAGACTTGACGCCAACCACTGAGGCGTCAGGACCACACGACTTCACCGTACGCAGCAGCACCGTTCGTCTGCGCGCCGTTTGATCGCTCACGGATCCCTAACGAACCCGCCCTGCCATCACGTGTCACGCCTGACGCTGCCGCGTCCACCGCATCCCGCCCCGCGTCTCTGACGATCCGGATACGCCCCTCTGTGGGACAGGATAGGGAGAATTCTAGATGTGATTTGGGGTAAGTGGGAACAGAAATATTTTCGGAAAACCAGAAATAAGACTCGACAACCCTGCCGACAAACCGCCCGACGGGCAAATCACTGGCGTTGGAGGCTTCGGTAAATCACGCTGTATTGTGCGATACGCGTTCAAACCGGACCTTCGCTCAGTGCCTTGGCCACGTTGCGGAAACGATCGAGCGCCAGCTCCAGGCTTTCGACAATCTCGGCGGACCAGCAAGGTTTCCAGCGGGAAGCGTTTGAATTTTTCAGACTCCTCCTTGCTTCGACAGCTTGTCGAGCAGTTTTACGTAGGTGGCATTCAGCTTCTCGCCTGAAAGATCCTTGATGTCGCTCCAGCGCGCGCCATCCGGCAACATGGAGGCTTCGCCGATCCGGGTGACGCGCTCCTCGTCCATCTTGAGGAAGAGGAGGTAAGAGATCTGGCTGATATAGGCCTGATAGGAGACGCCCTGATCGCGCAGCACGTGGGCAAAATTCCAGACTTTTGCGACAAGGCTTTGCGCGTTCATGCGGCACTTTCCAGAAACGGATTGACGATGGTGAGCCCGCCGATGGTGCGGCCGTGCTGCATGCCTTCGCTGTAGAGGGTGTCGCAGCCCGCCTCGATTGCCGAGGCGACGATCAGCGCATCGTAGAATGACAAACCATGATCGCGGGCCAGCAATACCGCGTTTCCGTGCGTGTTCAGAGTGATGGGTACGACATCATCGAGCGAGGCATGAAATAGCCCGAGCGCGAGTTCGATCTGCGGCCAGTCGTGGCGAAGTTTACCCCGCGCAACATGCACGAACTCGTTCAGCACCTGAACGCTTGCAAGGCCACCGCGACCCAGGCAGTCGGCGGCCTGTTGTTTTTTCGCATCCGAGGTCGCGGCGTAGACCAGAATGTTGGTATCGAAAAACGCCTTCACCGCTCGTTCGCCTCGTCCCGATCGAATTTGTAATCGGGAGGAAGGGTCCAGTTGAGGGTGGCCAGGAGCTCAAGCGCCGCCTTGCGCCGGTCTTCCTTCTGCACAACCAGCGTTCGTTCGACCACATCGACGATGGTGAGTTCGTCGCCGGCACTGAGGCCCATCTTCTCGACCAGCGTTTTGGGCAGCCGCACGGCCAGGCTGTCGCCCCATTTCGAAACCTGCATCGCAGCCCTCTCTTCGTGGACCCTTTGCGGGTGCGCCCACGTCTGGCTGGCACGGTTGATCCGGTCGCCTGCAGCCGCGCCAGCAACACGCTGGCGGGCTCATCAGTGGGGTCCTGCGGGACGAGGCGGCCCTCGAAGGCGGCCTTGAGGATGGATTGCTTGAGCCGGGCGACATCGGCGGCTTCCGTGTCGAATACGGCTAGGCCCAATTCACGACTATCAACCCCGGCACCCGCTCGAATTCGCCTACATTGGCAGTGACGAGCGTCAGCCCCCTGCGGAGAGCCTGTGCAGCGATCAGCACGTCGTAATTCCCGATCGGGATTCCCAACGGTTTCAGATGCGCACGGATGAATCCGGCCTCGCGCGCATCCTCCGCGTCGAACGGTAGCACGACTATCTCCGCGCTAAGAAAGCGTTCAATACGGTCAATGTTCTCGGCGATGCGAGTGCTTTTCGCCGCGCCGTACCACAATTCGTGCAGCGATGGCGCAGGCAGGGCAACGGGACCGCGCGTCAGCGCCTCCGCGAGGCGATCGACCACCCGCGGCGGCCTGCCGTTAAGCGCCGCGATCGCAACATTGGTATCGATGCAGATCACGCCAAGGCGGCCGGGTCATCATCGTCGAGGATGGTGCCTTGTTCGCGACCGTCCTCCATGAAGGGAATATTCCGGTATTCCTCGAGCATCGCGCGCCAAGCCCCTGCATCGAACGGCTTCTTCTCGATCGGCTCCAGTACCACCTTGTCGCCGACCTTGCTGACCCGCACCTCGCTGCCCTCGAAGCGAAACTCCTTGGGCAATCGTACGGCCTGGCTGCGGCCATGCATGAACAATTTGGCGGTTGCACTCATGATCCGCCTCCTCCGAAATGCTGGTAGATATCATTGGTATATATCACGCGACCAGCGTATCTGTCAATTCATCCAGCAGCGAGGGCAGCCGCGCGCCGAACACGCACCAGCATCACGATGTCAGCCGGCGTTCCGGCCGGATTGCCGCGTACCTTGTCGGAGGCGAGGCGCTTGTAGGCGCGCCAGATGTCGACGGGTTCGAGCAGCCAGGGCGGGCTGCCGCCGGTTGCTCGGTCAGTGGGCGTTTCGCAAGCCGGACTCGCGGAAACTCCCCTCACCCGAAATTCCCGCTGCGAATTTCGACCTCTCCCCGCATCCGCCTTCGCCCGAAGGCGGATGCGGCGGACAAGAGCGGGGAGAGGTGAAGAAAGCGCTACACCGGCAATCCGTTCTGGCGCGCCAGTTCCTTCAGCGAGGTCTGCGGCCGCGCGCCGATGTGCTGAATCACTTCGGCCGCCGCGAGCGCCCCTAACCGCCCGGCAGCCTCAAAGCCCACGCCGCGCACCAGGCCGAACAGAAATCCGGCGGCGAACAGGTCGCCGGCACCGGTGGTGTCCACGATTTTGTCGATTGGAAAGGCCGGCACCGCGGTGACGCCGTCTTTCGAGGCCACCACGCAACCCTTTTCGCCGCGGGTGACGACCGCGAGCTTCGCGTCGCTGCGCAATTGCGTGAGCGCGGTGTCGAAATCCGCGGTCTCGTACAGCGAGTGCAACTCGGCCTCGTTGGCGAAAACCAGATCGACCGTGCCATTGCGCATCAGATCGAGAAATTCGCCGCGATAACGATCCACGCAAAACGAATCCGACAGCGTCAGCGCGACCTGGCGACCGGCGTCATGCGCGATGGTCGACGCCTTCACGAAGGCCTCCTTCGCGCTCTTCGGATCCCAGAGATAACCCTCCAAATACAGAATCGCGGAAGCGGCAACCTGCGCGGCGTCGATATCACCAGGCATCAGCTCCTGCGCCGCGCCCAGATACGTGTTCATGGTGCGCTCGCCGTCCGGCGTCACCAGAATGTAGGAGCAGCCGGTGGCGGGGCCATCCGACGCCGGTTTGGTCTCGAATGCGACCTGCGCGGCGCGGATGTCATGTGTGTACAAACGGCCGATCTGGTCGTCCCTGACCTTGCCGACATAGGCCGCCCGCGCGCCCAGATTGGCGACGCCGACAATGGTGTTGGCCGCCGAACCGCCGGACATCTCGATCGCCGGACCCATATCCTGATAGATCGACAGCGCGCGGGCCTCGTCGATCAGCGCCATGCCACCCTTGGTCATGCCGTGACGGCTAAGAAAGCTCTCGTCGGTCTGCACCAATATGTCGAAAATCGCATTGCCGATCCCGAGAACATCGTATTTCGCTGAGGTCATTTACTAAGTCCTGTTGCGGCAATTGCGATTGCGCGGAAAATCCGGTCCAAGTCGGGTGAGAAGGTGCAGCGGCCTATCACGATCAACCCTGCGCCAGCAAGCGGCGCGGTATAGAAGCCCTTATGATCCGTTCCTTCCTCACCGTTTCCACGGGCACGCTTTCCTCGCGGCTGTTGGGATTCGTGCGCGACGCCATGATCGCGGCGCTGCTCGGTACAGGCCCGGTCGCGGATGCTTTCCTGGTGGCGTTTCAACTGGTCAATGTCGTGAGAAGGTTGTTGTCGGAGGGCGCGCTGAACGCTGCATTGGTGCCGGCCTGGCTGCGCGTGCGCGAGGCCGAGGGCGCCATCGCGGCGGCGGCGTTCGCAGGACGCGTGCTGGGCACCGTCAGCGCGGCGCTGATCGCGGCGGCGGCATTGATCGGCCTGTTGATGCCAGTTGTCATGACGGCTCTCGCGCCGGGCTTTGCCGGACAGCCGACGCTGCAACTGGCCGTGGCCGATGCCCGCCTGATGCTGCCTTATCTCGCCTTCGCGGGCCCGGTCACGGTGATGATGGCGCTGTTGAACGCGCAAGCCCGCTTCGCGCTGACGGCGTTCTCGCCGCTTCTGTTCAACATCGCGCTGATCGGCGTGATGATCGCGCTGCTCGGCCGGCACCAGGACCCTCGTGATACCGCGCGCATCATAGCCGCCACGATCGGCATCGCCGGGCTGTTGCAGTTGCTGATTCTGCTATGGCGCCGCGGCGCCGGCAGCATCGCAACACCGCTGCGCATCGCGTTCGATCCGCAGATGCGCGGCTTTCTCGGCAAGGCGATCCCGGGCATGATCGCCAGTTCAGGACCGCAACTGCTTGTCGTCGCCGGGGCGATCATTGCGTCGGCATCGCCATCGGCGGTGTCGTGGCTGTATTTCGCCAACCGCCTGATCGAGCTGCCGCTCGGCATTGTCGGCGTCGCCATGGGCACCGTGCTGGTGCCCGAACTGACGCGCGCGCTGCGCGGCGACGATCGGGCAGCGACGATGCACGCCGAGTCGCGCGGCCTCGAACTCGCTGTTGGCTTGGCTTTGCCGGCGACACTGGGACTGATCGTGCTGAGCGAGCCGATCGTACGGATGCTGTTCGAACACGGCGTATTCACCGCTGCCGATACCCTGGCAACCGCGCATGCCCTGATGCTGCTGGCGCTCGGCCTGCCCGCCCATGTTCTGGTCAAGGCGCTGTCGCCGGCATTTTTCGCGCGCGACGATACGCTGACGCCGCTGTTGGTGACGCTCACGGGATTTGCGGTCGCGATCGTTTGCGGCCTGGTACTCAGCCGAGTGTTTGGCGCCGGCGGCATCGCCGCCGGTATCGCGCTCGGGGCCTGGAGCAGCGCGCTGGCGTTGATAGGGCGTGGTGCTGCGACATTCGGCTTTTCAATCGATGCGGTGGCACGCCGGCGGCTGCCGCGCATCGTGGCGGCCGCGCTGGCGATGGGTGGGCTGCTGTGGCTGACGGGCGCGTTGGAGCGCGCGCTTACCGCCGGCATGCATTCAATCGCGCAGGCCGCTCTCGTAGGTATGCTGATTGTGGGTGGAATGGCGATTTACGCCCTGCTTCTGGCCCTGTTTGGCGTACTCAGTTGGCGCGAAGCGGCGAGCGCGATCCGACAAACCACGGCCCCCGACTTGCGCACCTGACCCCCTCATGGCAATGGACGGCGCATGGCGCCTATGGCAATGGACGGCGCGCGGCGCCTGTGGGCAATGGACGTCGCGAAACAGGCACGCGCGGGAAGCTGACAATGGCATTCGTTGAACGGGTTTTTTCAGGCGTCCAGCCGACGGGCAATCTGCATCTCGGCAATTACCTCGGCGCGATCGTCAATTTCGTGAAGCTGCAGGAGACCCATAACTGCCTGTATTGCGTGGTCGACATGCACGCGCTGACCCAGCCGGTGGAGGTGTGGGGCGGCCCGGCCGAACTCGCGCGCAACACCCGCGAAGTCACCGCGGCCTTCATCGCCAGCGGCATCGATCCGAACAAGCACATTGTCTTCAACCAGAGCCAGGTGTCCGGACATGCGGAACTGGCGTGGATCTTCAATTGCGTGGCGCGGGTCGGCTGGCTCAACCGCATGACGCAGTTCAAGGAAAAGGCCGGCAAGGACCGCGAGAACGCCTCGGTCGGCCTCTACGATTATCCGGTGCTGATGGCGGCCGACATTCTGCTCTATCGCGCGACCCACGTGCCGGTCGGCGAGGATCAGAAACAACACCTCGAGCTTTCGCGGGACATCGCGCAGAAATTCAACAATGATTTCGGCGACTCGATCCGCGGCCACGGCTTCAGCGATGGATTGTTCTTCCCCCTGCCGGAGCCGCTGATCACGGGTCCCGCGACACGGGTGATGTCGCTGCGCGACGGCACCAAGAAGATGTCGAAGTCCGATGCGTCGGACAATTCGCGCATCAATCTCACCGACGATGCCGACACCATCGCGCAGAAGATCCGCAAGGCGAAGACCGATCCGGAGCCGTTGCCGTCGGAGCAAAAGGGTCTCGAGACCCGCCCCGAGGCCGACAATCTCGTCGGCATCTATGCCGCGCTATCGGGCCGCTCCAAAGCCGAGGTGCTGGGCGAATTCGGCGGCGGGCAGTTTTCGAATTTCAAGAACTCGTTGGTCGAACTCTGCGTCGCCAAACTGGCGCCGATCGCCGCCGAAATGAAACGGCTGGTCGCTGATCCCGGCCATGTCGATTCGATCCTGGTCGACGGCGCCGACCGTGCCCGTGCCATCGCCGCCGAAACGATGAGCGCGACGAAGGATATCGTCGGTTTCGTTCGCAAGCGCTAGTTCCATCGCTTTTGCTATAATTACCGCAGCGCACAGCCTGGTGTCGCCGCTTGTCGAGGATGGCCGCGCCGTGGCAGCATGCGGCCTGCTTGGCGCAGCACCGGGACATGCATGACCACCCAGCGACGAAGCTACGAAACGGGTCACAAGCCAAAATGTCTGGTTATTGTCGACGACACCGCGGAATGGGACCGCGCCGTCTACTATGCCAGCCGCTGGGCGATCCGGGTCGGCGGCGGCGTGGTGATGCTGCGAGTGATCGAGACCGAGGACCAGAACCAGCAATGGCTCGGGGTCGCCGACATCATGCGCGCCGAGGCCCACGAGGCCGCCAATGCCGCGCTTGATCGCGCGGCCGGCCGCGCCAACGGGATCGCCGCGATCACCCCTGAACGCGTGATCCGGGAGGGCGATCCGACCGAGCAGATCCTCGACGTTATCGACAAGGACGTCGATATCTCGATGCTGGTGCTGGCCGCCAACCCGGGGGCGGAGGGCCCCGGCCCGATCATCGCCATGATGACCAGCGCGGTCGGCTCGTTCCCGATTCCGGTCACCATCGTGCCCGGGGATCTGAGCGACCAGGATATCGACGCGCTATCGTAGGCCCCTGATGTACTTGCGGAACTGCTGGTCTGCGCCTCTTGACCGTGCGTTTGCGGTCGCCATCTGCTAAGGGTCACTCACGCGCCGGCCTTGAACCGGCGACGCCGGAGAAAATCAATGTTCATCCAGACCGAAGCCACGCCCAATCCCGCCACCCTGAAGTTCATCCCCGGCCGCGCCGTACTCGACAGCGGTACCATGGAATTCGTCAACCGCGAGGCCGCCGCGCGCTCGCCGCTCGCCGAGAGACTGTTCGGCGTCGCCGGTGTCACCAGCGTATTTTACGGCTCCGACTTCGTCACCGTGACCAAGGACGACAGCGACTGGCAGCATCTCAAGCCGGCGATCCTCGGCGCCATCATGGAGCACTATATGTCCGGCGCGCCGCTGCTGGCCGACGGCAGCGTTGGAAGCGACGAGGCCGCCGACGAGGAAGACGAGTTCTTCAACGAGGCCGACGCCGAGACGGTCGCGACCATCAAGGACCTGATCGAAACCAGGGTGCGCCCGGCGGTCGCCAGCGACGGCGGCGACATCACTTTTCGCGGCTTCAAGGACGGCATCGTCTACCTCAACATGAAGGGCTCCTGCGCGGGCTGCCCGTCATCCACCGCGACGCTGCAGCACGGCATCCAGAATTTACTGAAGCATTTCGTGCCCGACGTGGTCGAAGTCCGGCCGGTATAGATCTCATCCCTGCGTAACGGCTTCGCCGTTATCGCTGGAGGAGCCCGCTCCTTGCGGGCGTCTCGAAGGGTGAGCGCGGCAAAGGCACGGACTCTCAACCTCATGGTTCGAGACGGCGCACCGGACAGCGCAAGTGCGCTGCCGGGAGAGCGCCTCCTCACCATGAGGCGTGTTTGTGAGGCGGCAACCTAGCGTCATCGGTTGTGGCTGATATAACAAGCCCATGCTCATCCTCGCCATCGACACCGCGCTGGATGCCTGCTCCGCGGGCGTTCTCGATACCGACGCCGGTAAATTGATAGCGCAGGAATCGCAACCAATGAAGCGCGGTCATGCCGAAGCCCTGATGCCGCTGATCGCGCGAGTCATCAGGCAAGCCGGCATCGCGTTCGCATCCTTTGACCGCATCGCGGTGACCACCGGCCCCGGCAGCTTTACCGGGTTGCGCGTCGGACTCTCCGCCGCGCGCGGCATTGCACTCGCCGCCAACAAACCGGTGGTCGGGCTGACCACGCTGACGGCCTATGCCGCGCCTGTGGTCAGCGAGAACGCCGAACAACCGGTCATCTCCGCCATCGATGCGCGGCACGATCAGGTATACTTTCAGGTGGTGAGCGGTGATGGCAGTTCGTTGATCCGGCCACGCGTCGCGTCGATCGAAGAGGCGTTGCGCGCGTCGCGGTTCTGCGCGCCGCATCTGGTCGGCAACGCCGCCGGAATTCTCGCCGACCGCTGGCCGACGGATGCGCTGCCGCCGTTCAGGGTCGATGCGCAGCCGGCGCCGGATATCGTTTGGGTGGCGTGGTTGGGAGCCGCGGTTAATCCGGATACCGCGCCGGCCCGGCCGTATTATCTGCGCGCGCCCGACGCCAAGCTTCCCAAGGATATGCTGCAGAAAGCCTCGCAGCCTCAAACGCCATGATCAACCATGTAAGTCGCTGGCTGTCTGGTCTGTGGCGCGGCAGCGCGGCGGTGGTTGAGCCCGCTACCCCGCGCGACGCGCCCAAACTCGCCGAGATTCACGGCGATTCGTTTCACCGCGGATGGGGTGAGGGTGAATTTGAGAGCATGCTGACCGAGCGGAACACACTGGTTCACCGCCTCAGGCTCGGACGGAAGATCATCGGCTTTGCGGTGTCGCGCGTGGCAGCCGACGAGGCCGAAATATTGTCGATCGCCGTCGCTGCGAACCAGCGCGGCCGTGGCCTGTCGCGCAATCTGTTGCTGACGCATCTCGGTCATCTCGCCGGCCGCGGCGTGCGCAAGGTATTCCTGGAAGTCGAGGAAAATAATCAGCCGGCGCGGCGGCTTTATGAACGGGCCGGATTTGCCGTCGCCGGGCGTCGGGAACGTTACTACCGGGAGGCGAATGGGGAACAATTGAACGCACTTCTGATGCGCCGCGACTTGTCGTAACGCCCGCGCGGTGGCACAACAGGCCTCGTTGCAAGGCAGAAAATCATGACCGCACTGAAGTCCCCGTCCGCGCTCAAGGCCACCGGTATCGAAGCGCGCTGCGCCGCGACCGGCATGCGCATGACCGAACAGCGCCGGGTCATTGCGCGCGTGCTGGCGGAGGCTTTGGATCATCCCGACGTCGAGGAACTGTATCGCCGCTGCGTCGCGGTCGATGACAAGATATCGATCTCGACGGTGTATCGAACCGTCAAGCTGTTCGAAGATGCCGGTATCATCGAGCGGCATGATTTTCGCGAGGGCCGCGCCCGCTATGAACAGATGCGCGACAGCCATCACGACCATCTGATCAATCTGCGCGACGGCAAGGTGATCGAGTTCACCTCCGAGGAGATCGAGAAGCTGCAGGCCGAAATCGCCCGCAAGCTCGGCTACAAGCTGGTCGATCACCGGCTGGAGCTGTATTGCGTCCCGCTGGACGATGACAAATCCTGACCGCGTGCCGGGGCCGCGTTAACGTTTGACGATATGCGGCAATTGCCCGATCTGATCGCGCAAATCGGCCAAAAGCCGGCCCTCGTTGCTGGATTTCCGGCACCATAGCCTATAACTAGATGGTGCGCCGCAATGGCGCCATCTCAACCCAGCATTCAGGTTCCATGAACCCGCCGCGCAAGCTGCATATCAAGTCATATGGTTGTCAAATGAATGTCTACGATGCGCAACGCATGGTGGACACGCTGGCGCCTGAAGGCTTTGTCGAGACATCAAGCGTGGATGACGCGGATCTGGTGATCCTCAACACCTGCCACATCCGGGAAAAGGCGTCCGAGAAGGTCTACTCGGAACTGGGGCGATTGCGCGTCGCCAAGGATGAAGCCGCGCGCCATGGCCGCCATATGAGCATCGCGGTGGCCGGCTGCGTCGCGCAGGCCGAGGGCAATGAGATCATCCGCCGCGCACCGGTGGTCGATGTGGTGGTCGGGCCGCAAAGCTATCACCATCTGCCGCAACTGCTGGCCCGCGCGAAGAGCCACGGTCGCGCGCTGGAGACCGAATTCCCGGTCGACGACAAGTTCGGGTTCCTGGCGCCGCCGAAGCCGGAAGCAATCCGCGCGCGCGGCATTTCATCCTTCGTCACCGTGCAGGAAGGCTGCGACAAGTTCTGCACCTTCTGCGTGGTGCCCTATACGCGCGGCGCCGAAGTGTCGCGCCCGGTCGCAAGGATCGTCGACGACGTGCTTCGGCTGGCCGACAACGGCGTGCGCGAAATCACTCTGATCGGACAGAACGTCAATGCCTATCACGGCGAGGGACCTGACGGACGAACGTGGTCGCTCGGCACCTTGCTGCATCGCCTCGCCGATATTCCCGGTATCGTTCGCCTGCGTTACTCGACCAGCCATCCCCGCGATGTCGAGGAGTCGCTGATCGCGGCTCATCGCGACCTGCCGGCCCTGATGCCGTTCGTGCACCTCCCGGTGCAGTCCGGTTCCGACCGGATTCTTGCCGCGATGAACCGCAAACATACCGCCGACGATTATCGCCGCGTCATCGACCGGTTCCGCGCCGCACGGCAAGATATTGCATTTTCATCGGATTTTATCGTGGGTTTCCCCGGCGAGACCGAGGAAGATTTTGCCGCGACCCTCGCGCTGGTCCGGCAAATCGGCTACGCTGGCGCCTATTCGTTCAAGTATTCGCCGCGGCCCGGAACGCCGGCGGCGGACATGCGGGAGACGGTGTCAGCGGGTGAGATGGACGAGCGATTGGTGCGGCTCCAGGGATTGATCGACAGCCAGCAATCGGCCTTCAATGCGGCGACGATTGGCAACACCGTGGACGTGCTGTTCGAACGCGCAGCCCGCAATCCCGGCCAGATCGTCGGCCGCACCGCCTATCTGCAGCCGGCGCATGTGATGGCCTCGGTGGATATTATCGGACAGGTGTTGCCGGTGGCCATCGAAAGCCTCGAGCGCTACAGCCTGCTTGGTGAGCTCGCAGACCCCCCGCATGCGCGGCCCTCGCCACCTGCTTTTTCTCAAATGACCATTTCTTCTCAAACGACGACGGGAGCCTGAACCCTTGCCAAAAAGCGCATCGGATTCGTCTTCGCTCGCTCCCAGCCGCAAACTCGACCGCGACATGCAAATCCCGCCTGAAACGCAGGTCGTGATCGACTTCGACGACAATCGCGCAGCCTCGGCGCTGGTTGGACCCTACGGACAAAACCTGGCGCTGATCGAGCGCCGGCTCGGCGTCGTGGTCGATTCGCGCGGCAATCACATCACCATCGCGGGATCGCGCGACGGCTGCGACGCCGCGCGCCGCGTGCTGGAGACCCTGTATGCCCAGGCGACCCAGGGTCACGACCTCGCCCAAGGCGATGTCGAGGGCGCGATCCGCGCCGTGATCGCGCAAGGCTCGCTGTTCGAATTCGACGCCAAAGCCGTGCGGTCGTCGTTCGAGACCATCAACCTGCGCAAGCGTCCAGTGCGGGCGCGCACCGCCGCGCAGGATTCCTATATCCGCGCGCTCAAGCGCCACGAACTGGTGTTCGGTATCGGTCCGGCGGGCACCGGCAAGACCTGGCTCGCGGTAGCGCAGGCCGCGCAGTTGTTCGAACGCAAGGAAGTCGATCGCATTATCCTGTCGCGGCCCGCGGTCGAGGCCGGCGAGCGGCTCGGCTTCCTGCCCGGCGATCTGCGTGAGAAAGTCGATCCCTATCTGCGCCCGATCTATGATGCGCTGTACGACCTGATGGATTCACGGATCGTCGAGCGCGCGCTGCAGACCGGTGAAATCGAGATCGCGCCGCTCGCCTTCATGCGCGGTCGTACCCTGACCAACGCCGCCATCATCCTGGACGAAGCGCAGAACACCACTTCAATGCAGATGAAGATGTTTCTGACGCGGCTTGGTGAGAACAGCCGGATGATCATCACCGGCGATCCCTCCCAGGTCGATCTGCCGCACGGCCAGACGTCGGGTCTTGCCGAAGCCGCAAAACTGCTCGATGGCGTCGAGGGCATCGCCCAGGTGAAATTCACGGCCGAAGACGTGATCCGCCACGAACTGGTGGCACGAATCGTCGCCGCTTATGAAGGATTGCCGCAGCGGCCGGCAACCACCAAGCCTTGATGCGCAAACCTTCCGCCGAGAGCGTGCTGGGGGCGGTTTCCGGGCGCAAAAGAAGTTCTGGAGCGATGGCGCCGTTCGCCCTTCCCATCACCGAGGTTCTCGTTGTCGCCGATTGCTGGCAGACCGAACCCGACGCCGAAGCCGTGATCCATCGCGCCATTGGAACCGCGGCCGAGACCGTCAATGCAGGGCTCGGCGAAGCCGAACTCGCGGTGATGCTGACCGACGACGCCGGCATCCGCACCCTGAACAGCAACTGGCGTGGCGTCGACAAGCCAACCAACGTGCTGTCGTTTCCGGCGTTGCAGCCGACCGGCCCTGGCGGTCCCGACGATGCGCCGCGCATGCTCGGCGACATCGCCATCGCCTATGAGACGACGCGAAAGGAAGCAGATGACGAGCAAAAGCCGTTCGATCATCATCTCAGCCATTTGGCCATTCATGGCTTCCTGCACTTGATCGGTTACGATCACGAAAACGACGACGACGCCGAGGCGATGGAAACTCTCGAGCAGGAGATCCTGGCGCAACTCGGCATTCCCGATCCCTATGCGGATCGGGAGCGGATGGACTGAGATGGCGGATTCAGAGCCGACCCACGACAATCCGCGCAACACGCGCAACCTGCCGGCCGTGGTGCAGGAGGGCGAAGTGCTGCGTCCGGCCGCCGACAACTGGCTGATCCGCGCGATCCGCACGCTGTTCGGATGGAAGCCGGGGTCGGTCCGCGACGACCTGCAAGTCGTGCTCGATGCCAGCACGCCGGACGAAGTGGGTTTCTCGGCCATCGAGCGCACCATGTTGCGCAACATCCTTGGCCTGCACGAACGGCGCATCGCCGACGTGATGATCCATCGCGCCGACATCGTCGCGGTGAAGCGCGACATTCGGCTCGGCGAACTGATGAGCCTGTTCGAAAGCGCGGCGCATTCGCGTCTGGTGGTCTACAACGAAACCCTCGACGATCCCGAAGGCATCGTTCACATCCGCGACCTGCTTGCGTTCATGACCGCAAGAGCGCGCGCGATCGATGCAAGCAAGACCAAACGCAAGAAGCCTTTGCCCGCCGGCCTCGATTTGCGCGCGGTCGATCTCGCGCTGCCGCTCGCGGACGCCAACATCATCCGCAAACTGCTTTTTGTGCCGCCCTCGATGCGGGCGATCGATCTGCTGGCGCAGATGCAGGCCTCGCGCATCCATTTGGCGCTGGTGGTGGACGAATATGGCGGAACCGACGGCCTGGTGTCGATCGAGGACATCGTCGAACAGATCGTCGGCGAGATCGACGACGAGCACGACAGCGACGAACCGCCGGCGATCGTGCGGCAGGCGGATAATTCCTTCATCGCCGACGCGCGCGCCAGCCTCGACGACGTCCGTTCCGTGATCGGCGAGGAGTTCGTTACCGGCGAAGCCGGGGAGGAAGTCGAGACGCTCGGCGGCTATCTCGTGACCCATGTCGGCCGCCTGCCGGTGCGCGGCGAAGTCATTTCGGGCCCTGGCAATTTCGAAATCGAGGTGCTCGATGCCGATCCGAGGCGGGTCAAGCGCCTGCGCATCGCCACGCGCAAGGAACGCCCTGCGGTGCGCGCTCAGCGCGAACCCCGTCGCCGCGAAGCCACGCCCGAGGCAGGTCATCCGCAGGCCAATGACAATGTGAGCCCGCCGCCCGGCGATGGAGCCGGTTCGCAGTGAAGCTCGCGGCCAACCTCCGCGCCGCCGGTCTTGCGATCATCCTGTCATGGGGATGGAAGCGCGCCGCTATTGCGGTCGTCGCGGGGGCGTTGTCGGCGCTGGCGATGGCGCCGTTCAATGCATGGCCGGTGCTATTCCTGACTTTTCCGGTCATGGTCTGGCTGATCGACGGCGCGGCCGCGGGACGCCGGCGCGGCGTGCCGGCGGCGGCGATGGCCGGCTGGTGGTTCGGGCTCGGCTATTTCGTGCCGGGACTGTACTGGATCGGCTACGCGTTCCTGGTCGATGCCCCCACATTCGCGTGGCTGATGCCGTTCGCCGTGCTCGGCCTGCCGGCTTATCTGGCGCTGTTCACCGCGCTCGGCTTCGCGCTGGCGCGCCTGATGTGGACCAGGGATGCTTCGCGGGTGATCGCGCTTGCCGTCGGTCTGACGTTAAGCGAATGGCTGCGCGGGCATGCGCTCACGGGCTTTCCATGGAATGCGTTAGGCTACGCACTGACCGAACCGTTGGCGCTGGCGCAGACGGCGTCGCTGATCGGGCTGTGGGGCCTGACATTTCTCAGCGTCGCGATCTTCGCCAGCCCGGCCGTGTTGATCGATGGAAGGTCGCGCGGGCGCAGACCCTGGATCGCGCCGGCGACAGCCCTGCTGCTGCTCGTGGCGATGGGCATTTTCGGCGGCGTGCGCTTGACGCTGCAACCCACTGCGACGGTTGCAAACGTCAAGCTGCGGATCATGCAGCCCAATCTGCAGCAGGATGTCAGGTTCAATTATGCCGCCAAGGCGGAGGTGATGCAAAAATATCTGACGCTGTCGGATCGCGCCTCCGGACCGCAATCCACCGGCGTGCGCGACGTCAGCATTTTGATCTGGCCTGAATCGGCGTTCCCGTTTTTCCTGACGCGCGAAGCCGAGGCGATGGCGCAGATCGCCGAGCTGTTGCCAAAGGGCACTATCCTGCTCACCGGCTCGGTGCGCGCGCCGGATCTGCCGCCCGGCACGAAAATCACACGCGCCTACAATTCGATCTACGCCATCGACCATGACGGCAGTGTACTGTCGATTTACGACAAGCTGCATCTGGTTCCATTCGGCGAGTATCTGCCGTTCCAGGATTGGATGGAAAAACTCGGCTTCGTGCAGCTCACCAAGGTTCAGGGCGGATTTATTCCGGGCGCGCGTCGCCGCACGATGGAGATACCGAATGCGCCGCGCGCACTACCTTTGATTTGCTATGAGGCCATATTTCCCGGGGATGTTGCAGTGCGGGACGACCGTCCGGGCTGGATCGTCAACCTGACCAATGATGGCTGGTTCGGAATCTCGACCGGCCCGTATCAGCATCTGCAGCAGGCGCGCCTGCGCGCGATCGAAGAAGGGCTGCCCGTGGTTCGTGCAGCAAACACAGGCATTTCCGCTGTGATCGATCCGTTGGGGCGGATCGTTTCGCGACTCGGTCTCGGCGTCGAAGGCGTGTTGGATTCCAACCTGCCGTCGGCGATTCCGCCGACCATTTACGCACGCACCGGCGACATTCCCGCAGCCATCATCGCCGCCGCCGCCTTGATTTTCATCATTCGGCGGCGCGTCGCTAAGCGAGCTGCCTGATTTCCGATAATGCCGATTCACGTTTGAACTAGGGTGGAGGTAGAAATATCGGCTACGGGAAATCACTAGTTGACAGATCGGCTACGCCATTCGCATTCTGCGCCCCGCCTTCGAGGATGGATCCCATCCGCCTCATTCGCTCAAATTGTCTGCAATCCTTTACCAACTCTCCGAGCAGTATTTGACGGTATTGGCGGGTGGGGCATACAACGCTTTCGTTATGCCTCACCACCAGCGCGCGTAATCCCAAGGAGTGTTGGATATGTCGACCAAAGCGCCCAACCCTGTTGACAAATATGTCGGCAGCCGTGTGCGTATGCGCCGCATCATGCTGGGCATGAGCCAGGAAAAACTCGGCGAAGCGCTGGGCCTCACGTTCCAGCAGGTTCAGAAATACGAAAAGGGCACCAATCGGGTCGGAGCGAGTCGGCTTCAGCAAATTTCCGAAATACTTCAGGTGCCTGTATCGTTTTTGTTCGAGGGAGGACCTAGCGGCGGTGCGAGCGCGGGAGGCTTCAGCGAAGGTACTTCACCGGCTTACGTTTCCGATTTTCTCGCCACCTCGGAGGGCCTGGCGCTGACCCGTGCGTTCACGCGCATCAGCGATGCCAAGCTTCGGCGCAGCATTGTCGAGATGGTCGAACAGATCGCCGTGCGCGAGGGACCTGACAAGCGCTGAGGTGAGTGATCGCCGCCGAGGCGGAAATTGGCGCATCCGCGCGCGCCAAAACTGCGACAAAATTGACGCATCCAGCAACAATCCACGCTGGACGAGCGAACCCCGAAATCAGCACAACCACTGGGCGAGTAAGGTTGTTCCGGGTCTGCGCCCTCTAGGGTCGCCGACCCGGCATTGATATGCCGAAGACGCTTCCGCAGATGTACAACTGCACATCCGGAAAGAAGTAAGGATGATTGAATTCCTATGAAGGCGACAACATGCTGACGACCGCGTCCTCAAACCCTTTCGATTCCGCAGCTATCCTCGACGGCATCCGCCGTTGGGTCGAAATCGAGACCCCGACGGAAGCGCCCGACCAGGTCAACCAGCTGGTGACCATGGTCGCGGACGGCTATCGCGATTTGCCCGTCACCATCGAGCGCGTTGCGGGACACAGCGGTTGCGGCGATCATATCCTGGCGCGTTCGTCATGGGGCCAGCAGGCGCCGGGAATCCTGGTACTGAGCCATCTCGATACGGTTCATCCGATGGGATTCATCGAACGACTGCCGTTTAGAATCGAGGGCGACAGCGCCTTCGGTCCTGGCATCTATGACATGAAGGGCGGAGCCTATCTCGCTTACCACGCGTTCCGGCAGCTTTGCGCCACGGCTGAGCGTTCGCCGCTTGGCGTCACCCAGCTCTACGTGTCGGATGAAGAGATCGGCAGCCCGACGTCGCGCGCGCTGATCGAAGCCGAGGGACGCAAGGCAAAATATGTGCTGGTCACCGAGCCCGCCCGCGACGGCGGAAAAATCGTCACCGGACGCAAGGGCGTCGCGCGCTTCGAGATTTTCGTACGCGGCGTCCCCGCCCATGCCGGCTCGCGGCCGCAGGATGGCCGCAGCGCGATACGCGAACTCGCTAACGTCATTCAAACGCTGGAGGCCCTGACCGACATCAAGCGCGGCGTAACCGTCAATGTCGGTGTTGTCAGGGGCGGCACCCGGCCGAACGTCATTCCGGAGGAAGCCTATGCCGAGGTCGATCTTCGCGTTCAAACCATCGCGGATGCCGACGATCTGGTGCCGAGAATCCTCAACCTGAAATCAACGACCGAAGGCGTCAGCGTCAAGGTCGTCGGCGAGTTGAACCGCCCGCCTTACGAGAAGGGCAATGCCGGCGCCGCCCTGTTCGAACACGCCAAAACGCTGGCCGCGGAAATCGGCTTCGAACTGGTGGATACATTCACCGGCGGCGGCTCCGACGGCAATTTCACGGCGCCTCATACGGCCACGCTCGACGGCCTCGGCGTCGACGGCCAGGGCGCGCATACCCATTACGAGCAGATGTATATTTCGTCGATCGAGCCGAGGGCGCGGCTGCTGCACCGGCTGTATCAGACGCTGCGATGAGTGTCGCAGCCCGCGATCCCAACGATCGCGATGCATCGTCCGACGATGGCGCTGCCGATCATACCCGCGGTTCGTTTTTCGGACGGCGCAAGGGCCACAAGCTTCGTTTCCACCAGGCCGACCTGATCGAACACTTGCTGCCGCGCCTTTCGCTCGACGTCGCCAGCCCCAGCCCGCCCGATCTGGCTGGACTGTTCGATGCGGCGGTCGACGATATCAGACTCGAAATCGGCTTCGGCGGCGGCGAACATCTGATCGCGGAAGCGCTCGCCTTTCCGAAAATCGGCTTCATTGGCTGCGAGCCCTACGTCAACGGCATGGCCAAGATTCTGGCGCAGATCGAAGCGCATACCATCGGCAACATCCGGCTGTTCGCTGGCGATGCCGCCGAGTTGCTGGCATGGGCGCCACCACGCTCGCTGGCGCGGATCGATCTCATTCACCCCGATCCGTGGCCGAAGCGGCGGCACTGGAAGCGGCGCTTCGTGCAAGACACAACCATCGCCGCCATGGCACGCGTTCTAAAGCCGGCCGGCGAGTTTCGCTTCGTCAGTGATATCGCAGACTACTGCGCTTGGACGCTGGCGCATCTTTCACGCTCGCGCGATTTCGTCTGGATCGCGGAGCGCGCCTCCGATTGGCGCCTGCCATGGGCCGATTACACGATGACGCGATACGGACGCAAAGCCGAACGCGAAGGCCGCCAAGCGGCGTATTTGCGGTTTCGACGCGTCGAATGATCACCGTCATTCCGGGGCGATGCGAAGCATCGAACCTCAGATGTGCGATTGCACATCGGGGATTCTCGAGATTCCGGGTTCGCGCTGACGCGCGCCCCGGAATGACATCCTGTTGTTGCTTTGCAATCGGCGCCTGCCGCGCGTCCGGGAGACGTCAGGCCAATTGGTGAGTGCGCCAGAAAGTCACCACCCGCTCCGCGGTCGAAGGCATCAGGCGCCCGAAATTCACGCGCGCGCCCTCAATATGCGCAGGAGCCGGCACCCGGCTGGGACCGAGCCGAAGCAGGATCAGGGCGCGCACGGTGGCCCATTCGAGGCCGATCGCCCTGCCGACGATCAGGATTGGATCGTGGCGGTCGCCCGCGATCAGACGGTCGAGGGTTGCGATTTTCACCGCGGACATGGCGGCAAGCGCCGCAACCGATTCCTCGTATTTGTGGGCCTTGGCAAGGCCAAACAGCGCAGCTTCGTTGAGTTCGCCGGCGTTATGCAATGCGAGGATCGAACGCTGCGCCGGCGCGAAGTCGCGGCCGCTCTCGACCCGCTCGGGTATGCCGGAAATTTCACTCATCGCCTGCTCGATATCTGCCTGCCTGCCGGGCTTGGCCACCTTGAACAGGCGGCGGCGAACGATATCGATCGATCCAGCCAGAAGCTCCTTCAACTGCTGACCAGAGAGATCCTCGCGCTGACCGATCGCGAGCGTCAGAACACCATCCTGGCCGGCGCGCTTGATCAGCGCCGAATAACCGGCCTGGGAAAAAAGCGCCCCCGCGTTGCCGGCAGCCCGCCTGACAACCTGGCGGTCGCCGCGATGCACGAGGACGTCGGTGAGATCGGAAGAAAGCCTCGGACGCTCTGACATCGCCAGTAGATGGCCCTGGCCTTTCGTGCGTGCGATTTCGATCAAGGCCCGCTCGTCGATCGTGGGCGACCGGCGAAGCAGCGGCCCGGCGATCAATATCTCGTCCTCACGCGCAAGCTGCCCGATCAGGGCGCGTGGTGCATTGGCGAGGAGGGATAGTCGTTCGGCCAAATCGGCACGCGCGGCGAGTTCGGTGTGCGGAACGAGATCGATCAGAACGCCGTCAAACAAGTCGACGTGATCGGGCCGGAAATCTGCCGCCCCGAGCAGGAACAGTTCGGCGATCCGGCGGGCTGCCTCGGCACGGCGTTTGGGATCGCCATGTTTGACGAATTCATCGAGCCCGGGGATCAGCGACGCGGCAAATGTCATCAAACGCACTCAAACCCACGCAAACCCCAAGCCATCGACGAGTTTTCGGGCAATTTAGGTGGCCCTGGTGAAGGAAGGGTTAGGTTTGAAGCGAGCCGGAACGGCTGCAAAATCATCTGCGCGGGCTTCGCGGGCCTTGCCGGATAGCGCAAAAACCGCTATATCAGCCGCAACTTATGGTTCTCATACGATCGCGTATTGAGAGTGGGCCCCTCGGGACCCGCTCTTTTTTATTACCCGAACGAGCCTCCGCAGATCAACGACGCCGGGCTCGCCCGGGTAGCCCAGCCGGGCCGCCCTGAAGGCCCGGCTTCAACCCAATGCAAGTTAGACCAATTTTGACCCTGGATATGACCGATCCAACTGCTGGTTCCGTGGACACCGATCTGCTTGCCGAGCCGCGTTTGGTTGTCGAGCCGGGCATGGCGGCGCGGGTATCGGCGGTCGCCGGGCCGGTATTGCAGGGAATGGGCTACCGGCTGGTGCGCATCAAGATTTCAGGCGAATTCGGCTGCACCGTCCAGATCATGGCGGAACGGCCCGACGGATCGATGCAGATCGACGATTGCGAAGCGATCTCAAGGGCGCTGTCGCCGGTACTTGACGTCGCCGATCCGATCGACCGGGCCTACCGGCTGGAGATTTCCTCGCCGGGGATCGACCGGCCGCTGGTGCGCCGCTCCGATTTCGAACGCTATGCCGGCCATCTGGTGAAGATCGAGATGGCTGTCGCGCATCAGGGCCGCAAGCGGTTTCGCGGCACGCTCGGGGGCGTCGAGGGCGATGCCGTGCATTTACATCGCGATGACATACGCGCCGGCGAAGATGCCGATGTTATGCTGGTGATGGAAGATATTGCGGACGCAAGGCTGGTCCTGACCGACGAGCTGATCGCCGAATCGATGCGGCGCGGCAAGGCCGCGGAGCGCGAACTCAAGCAGAATCTTGGGCTGCAGCCGCCGCCACCGCCACATGCCAAGAAAAGCGACCCCGCCAAGAGCAACAAACCGAAGCCGAAGTTAAAGCCGGAAAAGAAGAACGCCCCGAAGAACACCAAGGAACACCGCCTTGCCGCAGAAAGACTGCGGCGAGGCGAAATCGATCCCATCGAAGGAGACTGAGCCATGGCAGCTGTCAGCGCCAACAAACTCGAACTGCTGCAGATCGCAGACGCCGTCGCGCGCGAAAAATCGATCGACCGCGGCATTGTGATCGCGGCGATGGAGGACGCCATCGCCAAGGCCGCGCGAGCACGCTACGGCAGCGAGACCGACGTTCACGCCGAGATCGATGCCAAGAAGGGTGAGTTGCGGCTGTCGCGCCACATGCTGGTGGTCGACGTGGTCGAGAATTCATCGAACCAGATTTCGCTGGTGGACGCGCAACGCGCCAATCCAGGTGCGCAGGTCGGCGACACCATCGCTGACACCTTGCCGCCGCTGGAATATGGCCGCATCGCCGCGCAATCGGCCAAACAGGTGATCGTACAGAAGGTGCGCGAAGCCGAGCGCGACCGGCAATATCAGGAGTTCAAGGACCGCATCGGCGATATCGTCAACGGCATCGTCAAGCGCGTCGAATATGGCAGCGTCATTGTCGATCTGGGCCGCGGTGAAGCCATCGTCCGCCGTGACGAGATGCTGCCGCGCGAGGTGTTCCGCAACGGCGACCGCGTCCGCGCCTATATTTTCGATGTGCGGCGCGAAACCCGGGGACCGCAGATTTTCCTCTCCCGCACCCATCCGCAATTCATGGCCAAGCTGTTCGCGCAGGAAGTGCCGGAAATCTATGACGGTATTGTCGAGATCAAGGCGGTCGCCCGCGATCCCGGGTCGCGTGCGAAAATCGGCGTGATTTCAAGGGATTCGTCGGTCGACCCGGTCGGCGCCTGCGTCGGCATGCGCGGCTCGCGCGTGCAGGCCGTGGTGAACGAATTGCAGGGCGAGAAGATCGACATCATTCCGTGGTCGCCCGACATCGCGACCTTTGTCGTCAATGCGCTGGCGCCCGCCGAAGTCGCCAAGGTGGTGATCGACGAGGAGCGCGAGCGGATCGAAGTCGTGGTCCCCGACACCAATAACCAGCTGTCCCTGGCGATCGGCCGGCGCGGCCAGAACGTGCGTCTCGCCTCGCAACTGACCGGCTGGGATATCGACATTCTGACCGAACAGGAAGAATCCGAGCGGCGTCAGGCCGATTTCGAAAACTCGACGCGGGTGTTCATGGAAGCGCTGAACGTCGATGAAGTGGTCGGCCAATTGCTGGCGTCGGAAGGCTTCACCTCGGTGGAGGAACTGGCCCTGGTCGACGTCAAGGAACTGGCCGGGATCGAAGGTTTCGACGACGAAACCGCGACCGAACTGCAGAACCGGGCCCGCGAATATCTGGAACAGCTCGAAAGCGAACTCGAAAACAAACGTAAGGAACTCGGCGTGGATGATGCTCTGAAGACGGTGCCCGGCGTGACCTCGAAGATGCTGGTGAAGTTTGGCGAGAACGACATAAAGACGGTCGAGGATCTGGCCGGTTGCGCCACCGACGACCTGGTCGGCTGGACCGAGCGCAAGGAAGGCGGCGAGCCGACCAAGCATCCCGGCATCCTCGATCCCAACGAAACCTCGCGCGATGATGCGGAGAACATGATCATGCAGGCGCGCGTTATCGCCGGCTGGATCACCGAGGCCGATCTCGTCAAGAAGACCGACGAGGCCGAGGCCCCCGAAGATCAGCCGGTTTGAGGCGTGTTCCACCACAATAAACAGCGGTTTTGCGCCCCGAATACGCGCAGATGTTAGGAGCGATGTCATACGCATGCTTGCTTTTGCTGACCCCGATCTCGACAACGGACCGCGGACCGACAGGTCCGCGACGGTGCGGATGTGCGCGGTCACGCGGCAGGTACGGCCGATCGATGAGCTGATCCGGTTTGTCGTCTCCCCCCAGGGTGAGGTGATGGCGGATTTGAAACGGAAGCTGCCCGGCCGCGGCCTTTGGGTGTCGGCCTCCCATCAGACGGTTGCGGAAGCGACGCGGCGTAGCCAATTTAGCAAAGGGTTCAAGCGCGACGTCCATGTGGCGCCGACGCTGGCGGCAGACACCGAAAGCTTGCTGGTGCGCGGCGTGATCGAAGCGCTCGCCATGGCCGCCAAGGCCGGCCAGGTGATATCCGGCTTCAGCAAGGTCGAGGCTGCCCTTGAACAGCGGCAGGCCCAAAATTCGGTCAAGGCCCTGATCCACGCCTCGGACGGCGCGGCTGACGGAATCCGGAAATTGGACGCCATCGTCAGGCAAAATGCCGGAAATGGCGATGAATCGCGCGAATTCCCGGTTGTGAGGGCGCTAACCTCGGCACAATTGGATTTGGCACTGGGCCGGTCAAATGTGATACATGCTGCCCTGCTCCCGGGTCCGGCGAGCAAGACGTTCCTGTCGCGCAGCCATACCCTGGTCCGATACCGGATGGCGGATGACGACAAGACGGTCGGTAAACCGGCCAAGAATTCTGAGACGAACCGCTGACAAAGACTTGCATAAAACGACTGTGCGGATACGCACAACGCAACAAGATTGGGACTGCTGAATGGTTGATACGAAATCTCCTGGCGACAAGACACTGAGTGTCCCGACCAAGACCTTGACGCTCAAGCCGCGCGTCGAGACGGGCACCGTGCGCCAGAGCTTCAGCCATGGCCGTACCAAGCAGGTCGTGGTCGAAAAGCGCGGTAAGCGCCGCATCGGTGGCGACGCACCCGCAGCCGAAACGTCCCATGCGCCTGAGCCGGCCGCCGCCAAGGCGGCGCCGGTCAAGGCGCCGATGACCCGTGCCTCGACACCGTCGATCCCGGCGCGCGGCAGCTCGGGCGTGGTGCTGCGCACCCTCACCGAGGATGAGCGCAGCGCGCGCGCCAGCGCTCTCGCGGACGCAAAGGTCCGCGACGTCGAAGAGCGCCGGCTTGCGGAAGAGGAAGCCAAGCGCCGCAACAGCAAGGAAGGCATCGAGCAGGCCGAACGCGAAGCCGCCGACGCCCGCCGCAAGGCCGAGGAAGAACGCCACCGGCAGGACGAGGAAGCCAAGCGCAAGGCCGAGCTCGAAGCCAAGAAGCGTTTTGGCGAAGCCGAGGCCAAGGCCGCAACCGTGGCTCGCGCCGCGGTGCCGGTCGCGCGGGCGCCCGGTGTCGCCGCCGACATCACCGACGAGGATGAAGGTCCGCGACAGATCCGTCGCGGCCCCGGCGGCGTTGTCCGCCCTGCCGCAGCCCCCAAGACGACCGCCAAGCCGGCGCCGGCGAAACAGCGCGGACGTCTGACGCTGGTCACCGCACTCAATGCCGATGACGTGCGCGAGCGCTCGATCGCGTCGTTCCGCCGCCGCACCCAGCGCCTGAAGGGACATCAGTCGAACGAGCCAAAGGAAAAGCTGGTTCGCGAAGTGATCATCCCGGAAGCCATCAACATCCAGGAACTCGCCAATCGCATGGCCGAGCGCGCCGTCGATGTCATCCGGCTGCTGATGAAGCAGGGCGCGATGCACAAGATCACCGACGTCATCGATGCCGACACCGCGCAGCTGATCGCCGAGGAACTCGGCCACACCGTCAAGCGCGTGGCCGCGGCCGACGTCGAGGAGGGCCTGTTCGATATCGTCGACGATTCCTCCGACACCGAGCCCCGCTCGCCGGTGGTAACCGTGATGGGCCACGTCGATCACGGCAAGACTTCGCTGCTCGATGCGCTTCGCCACGCCAACGTCGTGTCAGGCGAGGCCGGCGGCATTACCCAGCATATCGGCGCCTATCAGGTGACCTCGCCGGAAAGCGGCAAGAAGATCACCTTCATCGATACGCCCGGCCACGCCGCGTTCACCGCGATGCGTGCGCGCGGCGCCAAGGTGACGGACATCGTGATTCTCGTGGTCGCGGCGGATGACGGCGTGATGCCGCAGACCGTGGAGGCTATCAATCACGCCAAGGCGGCGAAGGTCCCGATGATCATCGCCATCAACAAGATCGACAAGCCCGACGCCAAGCCGGAGCGCGTGCGCACCGAGCTGCTGCAGTACGAGGTGCAGGTCGAATCGATGGGCGGCGACGTGGTCGATGTCGAAGTCTCCGCCAAGAACAAGACCAACCTCGACAAGCTGCTGGAAATGATCGCGCTGCAGGCCGAATTGCTCGACCTCAAGACCAACGTCTCGCGTCCCGCCGAAGGCACCGTGATCGAAGCCAAGCTCGATCGCGGCCGCGGTCCCGTGGCCACCGTGCTGGTTCAGCGCGGCACCCTGAGGGTCGGCGACATCATCGTCGCCGGCGCCGAGATGGGCCGCGTCCGCGCACTTATCAACGATCAGGGCGAGACCATCGACGAGGCCGGACCGTCCGTTCCCGTGGAAGTGCTCGGCTTCAACGGCCCGCCGGAAGCCGGCGACCGTCTCGCCGTGGTCGAGAACGAGGCCCGCGCCCGCGAAGTCACGAGCTACCGCGCCCACCAGAAGCGCGAGAACGCCGCCGCCAGCATCTCCGGCATGCGCGGTTCGCTCGAGCAGATGATGTCGCAGCTCAAGACCTCGGGCCGCAAGGATTTCCCGCTGATCATCAAGGCCGACGTGCAGGGCTCGCTGGAAGCGATCCTCGGATCGCTCGACAAGCTCGGCACCGACGAAGTCACCGCGCGCATCCTGCATGCCGGCGTCGGCGGCATCAGCGAATCCGACGTGACGCTGGCGGAAGGTTTCAACGCCGCCATCATCGGCTTCAACGTTCGAGCCCACAAGGAAGCCGCCGCTGCCGCCAAGCGCAACGGCATCGAAATCCGCTACTACAACATCATCTACGACCTCGTCGATGACGTGAAGAAGGCGATGTCCGGGCTGCTGGCGCCGACGCTGCGCGAGACCATGCTGGGCAATGCCCTGATCCTGGAAGTGTTCAACATTTCCAAGGTCGGCAAGGTCGCAGGTTGCCGCGTCACCGACGGCACCGTGGAACGCGGCGCCAATGTCCGGCTGATCCGCGACAATGTCGTCGTGCACGAAGGCAAGCTGTCGACACTCAAGCGCTTCAAGGATGAAGTGAAGGAAGTGGCGTCCGGCCAGGAATGCGGCATGGCGTTCGAGAATTACGGCGACATGCGTGCCGGCGACGTCATCGAATGTTATCGCGTGGAGACCATCCAGCGCTCTCTGTAAGTCCAAGTCTTACAGGCGCGCTGATTTCAAACTAGGCGTCATGCCCCGCGAAGGCGGGGCATCCAGTATTCCCGGAAAAACATTTTAGGCACGGAATACTGGATCATCCGTCGGAGCCTGTCATCCGGCCGGCCAAAGGCCGGACCGGGTGGCGGATGATGACGGCAAACCGGATTTCGAATGATGCCCCGCCAGCACAAAAAGGACTCCGCTCCCGGCGGCTCGCAGCGTCAGTTGCGGGTCGGCGAAATCGTGCGTCACGCCATCGCGGATATTCTTTCGCAAGGCAGCGTGCACGATCCGGAGCTCGAGGGTCACATTGTCACGGTCCCCGAGGTGCGGATGTCGCCGGACCTGAAGCTTGCGACCATCTATGTCATGCCGCTCGGCGGGCGCGACACCGACAAGGTGATCGCGGCGCTGGAGCGCAACAAGAAGTTCTTGCGCGGCGAGGTCGCGCGGCGCGTTAACCTGAAATTTGCACCTGATGTCCGCTTCCGCGTCGACGAACGATTCGATGAAGCGGAACGAATAGAGAAATTACTGCGAACACCTGCGGTGCAAAGAGACCTCGCACCAGATTCGCCAGATTCGGAAGAGTGACCTGATGATCGTGACCACCGCAAACAGCACCATCGAGCCGTCGATCGGTGATTCGGACCGCGCTGAAGAAAATAATTTTTCGAATGCGCATGGCGATGCCGGCGTGGCTCCTGTCAGGGAGCAGCAGGGGCGCGGCAACAAGCAGCGGCACCAGGGCCAGCTGCGGCGCGATAAGCGCGACGTCCACGGCTGGGTGGTGCTCGACAAGCCGATCGGCATGACCTCGACCCATGCGGTCGCGGTCGTGAAGCGGCTGTTCCAGGCCAAGCGCGCCGGCCATGCCGGCACGCTCGATCCGCTCGCTACCGGCGGGCTGCCGATCGCCATGGGGGAAGCCACCAAGACCGTTCCGTTCGTGATGGACGGCCGCAAGCGCTATCGCTTTACCGTGTGCTGGGGCGAGGAACGCGATACCGACGATACCGAGGGCCGTGTTGTCAAAACCAGCGACATCAGGCCCTCCGCCGAGGCGATTTCCGAGCTGCTGCCGCAGTTCACCGGCAAGATCGAACAGACCCCGCCGCAATATTCCGCCATCAAGGTCCAGGGCGAACGGGCCTATGATCTGGCCCGCGACGGCGAAATCGTCGAATTGAAGCCCCGGCCGGTCGAAATTCACCATTTAACCCTTGTAGAACAACCAGATAGCAGCCATTCCGTGTTCGAGGCCGAGTGCGGCAAGGGAACCTATGTGCGGGCGCTGGCCCGCGATATCGGCCGGATTCTCGGCTGTTACGGCCATATTTGCGCGCTGAGAAGGACGCTGGTCGGGCCGTTCGGGGAAGCGGACATGATTCCGCTGGAACAGTTGGAGGCTTTGTGCGATAGAGCCGCGTCTGGCGAGGGCAGCCTCGCCGACGCGCTTTTGCCCGTTGAGACCGCGCTGGACGACATCCCGGCACTGGCCGTCACACGGGCGGATGCGGCAAGGCTCCACCGGGGCCAGGCCGTTTTATTGCGCGGACGGGATGCGCCCAATTGTAGCGGCACAGTCTATGTCACGGTGGCAGGCCGGCTTCTGGCCCTCGCCGAAATTGGCAATGGCGAACTCATCCCCAAGCGCGTGTTCAACCTGACCGGACTGACCGCCAGTTCCAGTCGCAACCAGAATGAAAGTGTTTGACGATGTCGATTACCGCAGAACGCAAAGCGGAAGTCATCAAGACGAATGCCAACAAGGCCGGCGACACCGGCTCGCCCGAGGTTCAGGTCGCGATCCTGTCGGAACGCATCAACAACCTCACCGGGCATTTCAAATCCCACGTAAAGGACAATCATTCACGTCGCGGGCTTTTGAAAATGGTCGCCACGCGCCGCTCACTTCTTGATTACATCAAGAGGAAGGACGAGGCGCGTTACAAGGCGCTGCTGGAAAAGCATAACATTCGTCGTTGAGTACAGTTCGCGCGCATTTTGCGCGCGTTTTCGCATGATTTCCGAGAACCGGACTCCGATTTCCGGAGACGATCATGCGCAAGAACGTCCAGCAGCAATCCGGCGGCTGGGCCGGGCAAGGTGCCCGCACTACCGAAAGGATGGATGCCATCCGAAATATAAAGACCATGGCAGGATCGCCGGACGCTGATCTCATGTGCCGATCAGCGTCTCGCAATCTTGCGCATGGTCTTTGTGTTTCAGGGCTCCGTTGTTTGGTGAACCCATGAAAGAAGACCAAATGTTCAAAATTCATTCAGTCGAAATCGACTGGGGTGGCCGTCCCCTCAGGCTTGAAACCGGAAAGATCGCCCGTCAGGCCGACGGCGCCGTGCTTGCCACCTACGGCGAGACCGTGGTGCTGGCCACCGTGGTTGCGGCGAAGACGGCCCGCGAAGGCGTCGACTTCCTGCCGCTGACCGTCGACTACATCGAAAAGACCTACGCCGCGGGCCGCATTCCCGGCGGCTACTTCAAGCGTGAAGGCAGGCCCACCGAGAAGGAAACGCTGGTTTCCCGCCTGATCGATCGCCCGATCCGTCCCTTGTTCGTCGACGGCTGGCGCAACGAGACCCAGGTCATCGTCACCGTGCTGTCGCATGACATGGAGAACGATCCCGACATTCTGGCGTTGGTCGCCGCCTCCGCGGCGCTGACGATCTCCGGCGCACCCTTCAAGGGCCCGATTGGTGCTGCCCGCGTCGGCTTCATCAATGACGAATATGTCCTCAACCCCACGCTCGACGAGATGGTCGAAACCCAGCTCGACCTGGTGGTCGCCGGCACCGCCGACGCGGTGCTGATGGTGGAATCGGAAGCCAAGGAGCTCAACGAGGACATCATGCTCGGCGCGGTCATGTTCGGACACCGGCATTTCCAGCCGGTGGTCAACGCGATCATCGAACTCGCCGAGAAGGCCGCCAAGGAGCCGCGCGACGTCAAGATCGTCGACGAGAGCGTGCTGGAGAAGGAAATCCTCGGGCTGATCGAGCAGGATCTGCGCGCCGCCTATGCGATCCCGGTCAAGCAGGACCGCTACGCGGCGGTCGGCAAGGCCAAGGAAAAGGTCATGGCGCACTACTTCCCGGAAGGCCAGGAACCGAAATACGACAAGCTGCGTATCGCCGGCGTGTTCAAGGAACTCGAGGCCAAGATCGTTCGCTGGAACATTCTCGACACCGGCAAGCGCATCGACGGCCGCGACTCCAAGACCGTGCGCCAGATCATCGCCGAAGTCGGCGTGCTGCCCCGCGCCCACGGCTCGGCGCTATTCACCCGCGGCGAAACCCAGGCGATGGTGGTGACCACGCTCGGTACCGGCGAGGACGAGCAGTACATCGACTCCTTGTCGGGCACCTACAAGGAGCAGTTCCTGCTGCACTACAATTTTCCTCCCTACTCGGTCGGTGAAACCGGACGCATGGGCGGAACCAAGCGGCGTGAAATCGGCCACGGCAAGCTCGCCTGGCGCGCGATCCACCCCGTGCTGCCGCCGCATCACGAATTCCCCTACACGGTGCGCGTGGTCTCCGAGATCACCGAGTCGAACGGATCGTCGTCGATGGCGTCGGTCTGCGGCGCCTCGCTGGCGCTGATGGATGCCGGCGTGCCGTTGAAGCGGCCGACGGCGGGTATCGCCATGGGCCTCATTCTGGAAGGTTCGCGCTTTGCGGTGCTGTCCGACATTCTCGGCGACGAGGATCATCTCGGCGACATGGACTTCAAGGTGGCAGGTACCGATCACGGCATCACCTCGCTGCAGATGGACATCAAGATCGCCGGGATTACCGAGGAGATCATGAAGGTCGCGCTCGGCCAGGCCAAGGAAGGCCGCATCCATATCCTGGGTGAAATGTCGAAGGCCCTGACCGCCGCGCGCGCCGAACTCGGCGAATACGCGCCGCGGATCGAGACCTTCAAGATTCCGACCGACAAGATCCGCGAAGTGATCGGCACCGGCGGCAAGGTGATCCGCGAAATCGTCGAGAAGACCGGCGCCAAGGTCAATATCGACGACGACGGCACCGTGAAGGTTGCCTCCGCCGACGGCGAATCGATCAAGGCCGCGATCAAGTGGATCAAGTCGATCGCGTCCGATCCGGAACTCGGCCAGATCTATGACGGCACCGTCGTCAAGGTGATGGAGTTCGGCGCGTTCGTGAACTTCTTCGGCGCCAAGGACGGTCTCGTCCACATCAGCCAGCTCTCGTCGAACCGCGTGCAGAAGACCTCCGACGTCGTCAAGGAAGGCGACAAGGTCAAGGTCAAGCTGCTCGGCTTCGACGACCGCGGCAAGACGCGGCTGTCGATGAAGGTGGTCGACCAGGTGACCGGCGAGGACCTCGAGGCCAAGCAGAAGGCGGCCGAGGCTGCGCCGCGCGAAGCCGCCGGCGAATAATAATCCTGCAAAAATTCTCTGTTTCAAAAGGGGCGGCTTTGAGCCGCCCCTTTTTTTGTCGCTCGTGCCGATAGGCAAATCACTTTTCAATGAGGAACGCGGGCGATTCCGCCACGGCATCGTGACGCCGACAATCGAAACGGCATCGCGGGCCACGCGTATTTGTTCAATGCGTTTGCTGGATGCTCGCTACGCAATAGCCGCGTCGTGACGTTCTATGTCGTTGCCGAAGTCGTTGTTGTCACCTGCGAGACGTCCGGAACAGAACGCATGCTCCTTCCCCGCAGCTTCCCTTCAACGGAGAAACCACGATGACTTCCTTGTCCCGGCGCCATCTGATGATCGCGGCAACTGGTATTGCCGCTGTTGCAGCCTCGCCCCGCATCGCCTTGGCGCAGCCCGCGGCTGCCGTGCCCGCCGGTCCCTTCAAGCTCGATCCCCTCGCCTACCCCGTCAACGCGTTCGAGCCGCATATCGATGCCAGGACCATGGAAATTCATCATGACCTGCACCATCAGGCCTACGTCAACAATTTGAACAATTTCGCCAAGGAAAACCCGCAGATTGCGTCGATGCCGATCGCCGAGGTTCTCGGCAATCTCGACAGCGTGCCGGAAAGCATCCGCACCGGCGTGCGCAACAATCTCGGCGGCCATGCCAATCACACCATGTTCTGGCGGATCATGGGACCGAATGGCGGAAAGCCCGAAGGCGAAGTTCTTGCTGCGATCGACCGCGACCTCGGCGGGATGGAAAAATTCCGGACTGATTTCGACGCCGCCGGCCTAAAGGTGTTCGGTTCGGGCTGGACCTTTGTCACGGTCGCGAAGGACGGCAAGCTTGCGCTCGAGACCCGTCCGAACCAGGACAATCCCATGATGGACGGCAAGCATGCATTGCTTGGCAACGACGTCTGGGAGCACGCCTATTATCTCAGCTATCAGAACCGCCGCGCCGACTATCTCAAGGCGTGGTGGAACACGGTGAACTGGAAGGCCGTCGAAGAGCGCTACACCGCGGCAAAGGCCGGAACGCTGGGCGTCTGATCGCGATTCCATCGAGTGTGAAAGGGCGGCGTGGCAGCTGCCCTTTTTGTTTGTGTGGAACGCATCGGCGCTCATCGCCGTCATCATCCGCCAACGGGTATGACGGCCATTGCCAGTCAGCCACGCTTCTTGTTCGCGGTCGGCGCGGGCGCGACATCCACGCTCTCTTTCACCACTTCGCCCAGCGCCGCAAAATCCGCCTTGCGCGGCGAGGTGCGGCGGAACGCGAGGCCGATGCTGCGGCCGGGTTGGGGATTTTTCAGGCGCAGAAACTTCACTCTGCCGTCGCGCCGCTCGACGTCGGCGGCGATCTGCGGAATCAGCGTCACGCCATAGCCGCCCGCGACCATCTGCATCACGGTCGTCAGACTGCTGGCACCAAACACCGTCCCACCGGCGCTCGCTGTGCGGCTCCGCGCTGCGGTCGCGCAAAACGCCAGCGCCTGATCGCGCAGGCAGTGGCCGTCCTCGAGCAGAATCAGCCTGCTTTGATCGATATCTTCGGCGGCAACTCGCGTCGCCTCCTGGCGCGGATCGTCGGATGGCACCGCAAGCAGAAACAGGTCTTCGAACAAGGCAATCGTGTTGATGTCGGGCTCGCCGACCGGCAAGGCGAGCATCGCGGCGTCGAGCGTGCCGCTCTTGATGTCCTCGACAAGTTGCCTGGTCTGGGTTTCCCGCAGCTCCAGTCGCAGTTCCGGGAATCGGGTCTGCAGCAGGGGAAGAATCCGCGGCAGCAGATAAGGCGCCAGGGAGGGAATCACTCCGAGCGTCAGCCGACCCGTCAGCAGGCCGCCGCGATGGCGCGCGAAGTCGACCAGATCGCGCGAGGCCGTCAGGACACCCTCGGCTCGTTGGGCGATTTCGCGTCCGACATCGGTCAGCATCACATCACCGGGCCGGCGCTCGACCACGGCGACGCCGAGTGTCCGCTCAAGATCGCGAATCTGCATCGACAGAGCGGGCTGGGTCACGGCGCAGGCCTCGGCCGCACGGCCAAAATGGCCGTGCTTGGCGAGCGCGGAGAGATAACGAAGCTGTCGAAGGGTGATCATCGTCATCAGATAAACTGATCGAGAGCTCAAGACAATTCGACTGGACCTGATGTTAGATATCTTCCAAGGTATGGCTCCAGCGAATTTGGCGAGAGGCACCAACCCTGCGGATCCGGGTTGACGTGGTTGTTCCAGGTCAATGCCTCTGCGGGTCAACCCTTGATCAAATGCGCCCTGCCCCACCTGCCGGAAGGAGTAACAGCCATCGCTGACCTCCCTCAATTAACGACCACAGCCGGCAATGCGAACATGATCGGAGAGAAACATGGATGCAAAGACTGACGACAGCGCAGGCAAGTGCCCGTTCACCGGCGGCACCCGCGGACACAGGAACCGCGACTGGTGGCCAGAGCACCTCGATATCGGAGTGCTCCATACGAACGCGCCCGCCGCCGATCCGATGGGCGAAGCGTTCGACTATGCCAAGGAATTCGAGAGCCTCGACATCGACGCCGTGATCAAGGACCTGCATGCCTTGATGAACGACTCGCAGGAGTGGTGGCCGGCCGATTTCGGTCACTACGGCGGGCTGTTCATCCGTTTAGCCTGGCACAGCGCCGGCACCTACCGCATCGCCGACGGCCGTGGCGGCGCCGGCGCTGGTCAGCAGCGCTTCGCGCCGCTCAACAGCTGGCCGGACAACACGAACCTTGACAAGGCACGCCGCCTGCTGTGGCCGATCAAGCAGAAGTACGGCCGCAAGCTATCCTGGGCTGATCTGTTTGTTCTCTCCGGTAACGTCGCCCTCGAATCGATGGACTTCAAGACGTTCGGATTCGCCGGCGGCCGCGCCGATGTGTGGGAGCCGGAAGAGCTGTACTGGGGTCCCGAAGGCACGTGGCTGGGCGACGAACGCTACAGCGGCGAACGCGAGCTCGCCGAACCGCTCGGCGCGGTGCAGATGGGTCTAATTTACGTCAATCCGGAGGGCCCCAACGGCAATCCGGATCCGGTCGCGTCCGCGAAGGATATCCGCGAGACATTCTTCCGCATGGCGATGAACGACGAAGAGACCGTCGCACTGATTGCCGGCGGCCACACCTTCGGCAAGACGCACGGCGCCGGCGATCCGTCGCTGATCGGCCCGGATCCGGAAGGCGGTGCCATCGAGGATCAGGGCCTCGGCTGGAAGAGCAAGCATGGCACCGGCTTCGGCGCCGACGCCATCACAGGCGGTCCGGAAGTGACCTGGTCGCAGACGCCGACGAAGTGGAGCAACCACTTCTTCGATAACCTGTTCAACTTCGAATGGGAGCTGACGAAAAGCCCGGCCGGCGCACAACAGTGGAAGGCGAAGGGCGCCGAGGCCACGATCCCGGACGCGTATGACACGTCGAAAAAGCAAGTTCCGACCATGCTGACCACGGACCTCGCTTTGCGCTTCGACCCGGCCTACGAGAAGATCTCGCGGCGCTTCCAAAAAAATCCGGATCAGTTCGCGGATGCGTTCGCGCGCGCCTGGTTCAAGCTCACGCACCGCGACATGGGGCCGACCGTGCGGTATCGCGGCAAGCTCGTGCCGAAGGAAACGCTGATCTGGCAGGACCCGATCCCCGCGGTCGATCATCCGCTGATCGACGACAGCAACGTCGCCGCGCTGAAGGCGAAAATCCTCGCCTCTGGCCTCACCGTGTCGCAGCTCGTCTCGACCGCGTGGGCATCGGCCTCGACGTTCCGCGGCTCCGACAAGCGCGGCGGTGCCAATGGTGCGCGCATTCGCCTCGCGCCGCAAAAGGATTGGGACGTGAACCAGCCGGCGCAGCTGGCGACGGTGCTTCAGAAGCTCGAAGCGATCCAGAAGGAGTTCGGCAAGAAAGTCTCGCTCGCCGACCTGATCGTGCTCGGCGGCAGCGCCGCGATCGAGAAGGCGGCGAAGGATGCCGGTCTGACCGTGGCGGTCCCGTTCACGCCCGGCCGCATGGACGCGTCACCAGAGCAGACCGACGTCGCCTCTTTCGCACCACTCGAACCCCGCGCTGACGGCTTCCGCAACTATATCAGCGGCAAGAGGCAGTTCATGATGCCGGAGGAGACCTTCGTGGATCGGGCGCAATTGCTGACGCTGACGGCACCCGAGATGACGGTGCTCGTCGGTGGCCTGCGCGTGCTCGGCGCCAATGCCGGCAACTTGAAGCACGGCGTCTTCACCAAGAAGCCGGAAACGTTGACGAACGACTTCTTCGTCAACCTGCTTGACATGAGCACGGAATGGCAGCCGGTTGGCTCCGGTGACGAGTACGAGGGGCGCGACCGCAAGACGAAGGCGGTGAGGTGGACCGGCACACGCGTGGACCTGATCTTCGGGTCGCACTCCCAGCTCCGCGCTATCGCGGAAGTGTATGGGAGCGCGGACGCCAAGGAGAAGTTTGTGAAGGACTTCGTGGCAGCGTGGACCAAGGTGATGAACGCTGACCGCTTCGACCTCACCTGATCGCAGCGATTGAAGTAAACGGGGCCCTCGCGATAGCATCGCGGGGGCTTTTTCTTTTCCTGCCGGAAGCACCTGTTTTTCATGCCGCCGCCAACCATCCGTCCGGCCCGAGCGGACGAATATGACGAGATCGCGCGCGTCTGGATGAACAGCTGGGTCTCGACCGGGCTAGCGGAAGCCAGCAATTTTCTGCTGGCGCAATTGCGGGCACGCATCCCGCTCGAGGTCGGGAAGGGCTGGAGCCTGTTCGTCGCTGATGATGGCGGAGCGCTTGCGGCGATGCTGGCGCTGCATCTGCCTGATTTCTATCTCGACCAGTTGTTCGTCGCGCCGGACTATCAGGGTCAGAACCTCGGGCGGAGCCTGCTCGCGTTCACGCGCGAGAAGCTGCCGGATGAAATCTACCTGCGCTGCGTCCGCGAGAATGAAAAGGCGTGGCGCTGGTATGAGCGCGAGGGTTTTGTCTATGAAAAGGAAGCGGTCGAACCGATGACCGGTTTCGTCATGAAATATTATCGATGGAAGAAAGAGGGAGCCGTCCGATAGAAAAAAGCGGGCGAAAACTTGCGGATGCTCTAGACACGCTTTAGCTTCAAATTCCCGCAGCACCCGCCGTACACGCGGCGCTATCCCGTCCCTCGGAGTTTTTTGATGATTCGGCCCCTCGCCGTTGCATTGCTACTGTCGTGCCTTGCCGAAGCTACATGGGCGCAAAATCAGACCGCACCCGGGACGGGCGCCGCGCCTGGCGCGCCAATCGTCAAGCCTGTCGCCAAAAAGCAGACGCCAAAAACCAAAACCGCGACGACACTGACTGGTGCTGTGGAGAACGGGCCTTGCCGTCTCGGCGTCATTCCAGCCGTCGGCGACCAATTCGTGGTCCAGAAGGTCGGGTTCACCGTTTTTAACAACGAATATACCGAGGTGCCGATCGACGCCTGGGGCCTTGACGATATCATCGTCGCGCGGGTTCGCGCAGCGGCCGGCGGGGGTGTGCGGCGCCTTGCTTACGCCAAGGGGGCGTTCACGCCTTACGACCATCCTCAACCCCAGCTGTTTCGCAACTCCCAGGACGACTTGACTGCCATCGTGCGCCAGATCGCGGCGAATGCCACCTGCGAGCGTTATGCCGTCGTCACCAAGCTGAATGGAGTGTTGGACGGCACCAACCAAACCCTCCTTGGCGTTGGCGTCCTCAATCATGGCACCCGCCTGTTCAGTCGTACCCATCTGTTCGTCAATATCCACGTGACGGTGTTCGACGGCCAGACCTTTGCCATTCACAGAAACCCCTCGGTATCTTTCGGAACGGTGCTGGCAGGGGCTTTGGAAATGACGGCGCTGAGGGGGCCGCATCGCGAACTCGACAATGCGTTGTATCCCGCGAATGCGGCAAACGCAGCCAACAGTGCGACGCTGCGCGACGGCGCCCGCACCCTGCTTGCAGAAACCCTCGACAAGACGCTGCCGGCGATACTCGCGCCATAATGCATCTTGTGCACGCCTGCGCCGGCCTTCATCTTGCGCCTGCCGCAATCCTGCACGACAACTGTCTCAACCGATCTGCAAAAGGAATTCGCGATGATGCAGCTTTATTGGTCGCCACGCTCGCGGTCGTTTTCCGCGCTGTGGCTGATGGAAGAAACCGGGCAGCCTTACGAGCGCGTGCTGACCGACATTTCCACCGGCGCGCAGAAGACACCTGAATATCTTGCGATCAACCCGATGGCGAAAGTGCCGGCGCTGAGGGACGGCGACGCGACGCTCGCGGAAGCCGCCGCGATCTGCGCCTATGTGGCCGAACGCTACCCGCAGGCGAATCTTGCGCCGCCATTGGGCGACCCCTTGCGCGCAAAATATCTTTACTGGCTGTTCTTCGCGCCCGGCTGCGTCGAGCCCGCGATGGTGCAGGTCGCGACCAAGATCGAGATGAATTCCGTGGCCGCGGGCTGGGGCGACGCCCAGCGGGTATTCGATGTGCTCGACACAGCATTGACGAAGGGGCCGTGGATCCTCGGCGACACATTCTCGGCCGCTGATATCATCATCGGCTCGGGGCTGAATTTCGCGGTGCGGCTGTTCAAGATGGTGCCGTCGCGCCCGTCCTTCGACCGCTACATCGATCGCTGCGCGGCGCGGCCGGCCTTCCAGCGCGCAAGTGTCATCGCGGCGGGGTAAAGCTATTCGGTGTTGTTCTTCAAATCCTCCGGCCGCGGCATCGAAACGATGTTGTAGCCGGAATCGACATAATGGATTTCGCCGGTCACGCCGGTCGACAGATCGGACAGCAGATACAGCGCCGAGCCGCCGAGCTCGTCGAGCGACACGCCGCGCCCCAGCGGCGAATGCTTTTGCTGAAATGCGAACATGGTGCGGGAGTCGCCGATGACGGCGCCGGCGAGGGTGCGAACCGGCCCCGCTGAAATCGAATTGACCCGGATTTTCCGTCTGCCGAAGTCGAACGCGAGATAGCGCACGGAGGCTTCCAGCGCGGCTTTCGCTACTCCCATCACATTGTAATTCGGCATCACGCGGGTCGAACCGCCGAATGTCAACGTGATGATGGAACCGCCGGTCTCGGGCATCAACTCCGCGGCACGCTTGGCCAGCTCGGTGAAAGAGAAGCACGAAATCACCATGGTTCGCGAAAAGTTTTCGCGCGTGGTGTCCGCATAGCGGCCCCGAAGTTCATTCTTGTCGGTGAAGCCGATGGCGTGGACCAGAAAATCCAGCCGGCCCCATGCGCCGCGCAGCGTTTCGAACACCGCATCGACGCTGGCGATGTCCTCGACATCGCAGGGCAGAACCAGGGGTGCTCCGAGCTGCTCAGCCAGCGGCCTGACGCGTTTGCCCAGCGCCTCGCCCTGATAGGTGAAGGCCAGCTCGGCGCCTTGCGCAGCGAGCGTTTTGGCAATGCCCCAGGCAATCGAATGATCATTGGCGACGCCCATGATCAGGCCGCGCTTGCCTTTCATCAGATCCTGCATGCTCGCCGTGCTTTCTCTTGTGTCATGCCCGGCCTTGTGCCGGGCATCCAAGTCTTTCTGACCTCGCGTGGATCAAGATGTGGATGGCCGGGAGCGCAGACAAATATACGTAGCCTGCGCCAGGCAGACTACTATGCCCGGCCATGACGGTGAATGAGGTGTTAGTTCGGGCGCAATCTCACGCATCCATCCGCTTGAACACCAGGGTGGCGTTGGTGCCGCCGAACCCGAACGAGTTCGAAAGCACGGTTCCGAGTCTGGCGTTGTCGATGCGCTTGCGCACGATCGGCATGTCGGCGAATACCGGGTCGAGTTCGGTGATGTGAGCGCTTTCGCAGATAAACCCGTTGTTCATCATCAAGAGCGAGTAGATCGCTTCCTGCACGCCGGTAGCGCCGAGCGAATGTCCCGTCAGCGCCTTGGTCGCGGAAATCGGCGGGCACTTTTCGCCGGTTCCGAACACCCTGCGAATCGCTTCCATTTCCGGCGGATCACCCGCCGGCGTCGAGGTCGCATGCGGATTGATGTAATCGATTTTGCTATTCACCGTCGCCATCGCCATCTTCATGCAGCGTTCCGCACCTTCGCCGGAAGGCGCGACCATGTCGTAGCCGTCGGAGGTGGCGCCGTAGCCGACAATTTCGCCGTACATGCGCGCGCCGCGCGCCTTGGCATGCTCAAGCTCCTCCAGCACGACGACGCCAGCGCCGCCTGCAATCACAAAACCGTCGCGGCTGACGTCATACGGACGGGAGGCCGTCGCGGGGGTATCATTGTATTTCGACGACATCGCGCCCATCGCGTCGAACAGCACCGACAGCGTCCAGTCGAGTTCTTCGCAGCCGCCTGCGAAAATAACGTCCTGCTTGCCGATCTGGATGGTCTCGTAGGCGTTGCCGATACAATGGTTCGACGTGGCGCAGGCCGACGAGATCGAATAGTTCACGCCCTTGATCTTGAACCAGGTGGCAAGCGTCGCCGACGCCGTCGATGACATCGCCTTTGGCACCGCGAAAGGTCCGACCCGCTTTGGCCCCTTGGAACGGGTGATATCGGCAGCTTCCACGATGGTGCGGGCCGACGGGCCGCCGGAGCCCATGATGATCCCGGTGCGCACGTTGGAAACTTCCGCCGGCTCAAGACCGGCATCCTGGATCGCCTGCTCCATCGCAACGTGATTCCACGCCGCCCCCTCGCCGAGGAAGCGCATCGCTCGCCGATCGATGACACCGCTCGGATCGAGCGTGGGGGCGCCCTGCACCTGAGAGCGGAAACCGAGCTCGGCATATTTGTCCGCGCGCGTGATGCCGGACTTCGCCTCATGGAGGCTCGCAAGCACTTCCTGGGTGTTGTTTCCGATGGATGAGACAATGCCCATCCCCGTGATGACAACCCGCCTCATGATCGCCTCGCCCTGTCATTGCGTTTTTGTGTGATGGCCGTCGTCAAAACGAAAGCCGCTTCGTCGGCCTGCCTGCGCAAGTATCTTACGTTCCCGCCTGCAATGCGGCTTCCTGCTTGAACAGGCCGACCTTCAAATCCTTCGCGCGATAGATAATCTCGTCATCGGCCGATAGCCACCCGTCGGCGATGCCTAACACGAGCTTTAGACGGATCACGCGTTTGATGTCGACGTTGTACACAATCTTGCGCACGTTCGGCATCACCTGCCCGGAAAGCTTGAGTTCGCTAAGGCCGAGCGCCCGGCCGCGCCCCTCGCCACCGCTCCAGCCCAGAAAGAAGCCAACCATCTGCCAAAGCGCGTCGAGCCCCAGGCATCCCGGCATCACAGGATCGCCCTTGAAATGGCAACCGAAGAACCAAAGATCGGGCTTCACATCGAGTTCGGCGCGGATCAGGCCCTTGCCATACTCCCCGCCGGTCGCGGAAATCTGGCTGATGCGGTCGAACATCAGCATCGGAGGCAGCGGCAATTGTGCATTGCCCGGGCCAAACATCTCACCGCGGCCGCATGCCAGCAGATCCTCGTATTCGTAGCCGCCGCGCCGATCCAGCATCTGCTGAGCCTCTCTTAAAATCCCGATAGAGCATTTTTGAGCGAAAAAGACCCGTTTCGCGTAGAAAGCGCGCCAGTTATCACGGAATGGCGCGAATACCGCAGGTCAGGATTGCTCCTGCGGCAATCGGCGCTCGCCTTTGCCGAGATCGCAAAGCTAAGTCCGCGCGCTCTCTATCATAGGCCCCGCGGACGGCAAAGCACCACGACGGGGGTAAATCGCCACGTCCCGTCCGGGTTCCGTCTAGTTGCGAAAAGCTTGCATCTAACGCATTTCCTTCTTATATTCCATTACCATAGTGTTGAGATAGCGAGTGTACGGTGCCACCAGTAGACATGAGCAACGACGATTCGAGTGTGAATGCCGACGATGCCGGCTCCGTGGCTCGCAGTGCGGGGCGCCAACCGGCTCTGACCGGCTGTCCCTGGCACGATGTCAACGAAATGCTGCAGGCGGCCGGACTGCGTCCGACCCGTCAGCGTATGGCGCTGGGCTGGCTGCTATTCGGCAAGGGCGCCCGCCATCTCACCGCGGAAATGCTTTACGAGGAAGCGACCCACGCCAAGGTTCCGGTGTCGCTCGCCACGGTCTACAACACCCTCAACCAGTTAACCGATGCAGGCTTGCTGCGTCAGGTCAGCGTCGACGGCACCAAGACCTATTTCGACACCAACGTGTCCGCGCATCATCACTTCTATCTCGAAAACAGTCACGAGCTGGTCGACATTCCGGATCCGCATCTGGTGTTGCAGAAGATGCCGGAAGTGCCCGAGGGCTACGAGATCGCCAGGGTCGACATGGTGGTCCGGCTGCGCAAGAAGCGCTGACCGCATTTCATCTTTGCTGACCTGATTGGGGTCCTCATGGTGAGGAGCGCGTCTTCGCGCGTCTCGAACCATGAGCTGTTCATCCCTCGAGACGCGGCCAAGCGGCCGCACCTCGGGATGAGGATTGTTCACTCCACCTTCTCGTCGGCGTAGACGCCCCACAGCCGCTGCTGCTCGATCCAGCCGTCGAAGCCGTTGCCGGTGACGCGGCACCAGCCGGCCGTGCAGCGCTTGACCTGGGCCACGACGCCGGCTTGCAGGCGGGCGGCGATCGAGCTGGTTTCGTCGGCGCTCTCGTAGAGCGGCGCGAGTTCGTCCTTGGTCTTCATGGTGATGACCGCGGTGCGGCGACCGGACAGCAGCGAGTGGTAGACCCAGCCCTCGGCTCCCTCCGAATCCCGGACCCGGCGCCAGTTCTCGAATTCAGCGGTGATTTCAACCGGCAGGCCCGAACGGGTATAGACCCAGGCGACGTCGTTGTCCTTGGTCGGACCGGCCCTGACATTCACGTGATCGGATTTAAGGCTGACATAACGCGGCACCGGCAACCCGCTGGTGGTGACGGGCGAATCCTTTGCCGAAAATCCTGCACTTACCGACGCCGCCAGCAACACCGCTGCGAGCACCACTGCAGAAAAAAAACGCCTCAACGCCATCAACTCGTCTCCTGCCGGGATACCGACTCAAATTCCTGGAGTTGAAGCACCAGCGAACGTCGACCCCTTAAACCCCCTGTACCCGGCCCCGATTACCCCCTCGGACTGTCAGTTCGGGTTCTTGTCTTGGGCCGGCCTTCTGCTAGAGAGGACGCCTACCACCAAGACAAGCCCCGAAATCCCCCTTGGGAAATCCAGGGGAGATATCGGGAACCCAAAGGGAACGCCGGGACCACACGGCAGCCGCAGTGTCGAACAACCGGGTTAATGAGGCCTGAACGGCGCAGCCACTACGAGCGAGAGCCTCATGAGAGCAGGACATGTCCGTTAAGAAAAAGCCTCTCGTTGTCGTGACGCGCAAGCTGCCGGACTCGATCGAGACCCGGATGCGCGAGCTGTTCGACGCCCAGCTCAATCTCGATGATACGCCCTTGACGCCGGAACAAATCGCCGACGCGGTTCGCTCAGCCGATATCCTGGTGCCGACCGTCACCGACGTGATCACCGAAGAGCTTCTCAAGCAGCCCGACTGCAAGCTGAAACTGATCGCCAATTTCGGCAACGGCGTCGACAATATCGATGTCATCGCCGCCCACGCCCGTGGCATCACCGTCACCAATACGCCGAAGGTTTTGACCGAAGACACCGCCGATATGACGATGGCGTTGATCCTGGCGGTGCCGCGACGGCTGATCGAAGGCGCCTCGATCCTCACCGAGGGCAAGAACTGGCCGGGCTGGTCGCCGACCTGGATGCTCGGCCATCGCATCGGCGGCAAGCGGCTCGGCATCATCGGCATGGGCCGCATCGGCCAGGCGGTGGCGCGCCGCGCCCATGCCTTCGGCCTGCAAATCCATTACCACAACCGCCGTCCCGTCGCGCCGCGGATCGCCGACGAACTGGGCGCGACCTATTGGGAAAGCCTCGACCAGATGCTGGCGCGGATGGATATCATCTCGGTGAATTGTCCGCACACGCCGGCCACGTTTCATCTGCTGTCGGCACGGCGGCTGAAACTGATCCGCAAGGACGCCTATATCGTCAACACCGCACGCGGCGAGGTGATCGACGAGGAAACGCTGACCAAGCTGATCGAAGCCGGCGAGATCGGCGGCGCCGGCCTCGATGTGTTCGAGCACGAGCCCGCGGTCAATCCGAAACTGGTGCGGCTGGCCAGGGCCGGCAAGGTGACACTGCTGCCGCATATGGGCTCGGCCACCATCGAAGGCCGCGTCGAGATGGGCGAGAAGGTGATCATCAACATCAGAACCTTCCTCGACAATCACAAGCCGCCGGACCGCGTGCTGCCCAGCATGTTGTGAGGGGTTGTCGACTGAAGCGCCCCCCACCCCGGCCCTTCCCCGCAAGCGGGAGAGGGAGCGGTCAACACTCGCCGCGCACGGCGCGCCTAAACATCCGCATCGGATGCGGTTTCATATTTTTACGCACGCCGTTCGCCAACCGACGCGGCATACCCCCTCTCCCGCTCGCGAGGGAGGGTTGGGGTGGTGGCGGTGGCCTTCAGAGATCACCGCTCAGATACGCGCTCAAATCTACGATCGTCGGCGCGTCGCCATTGAGCGGGTTGGCCGGGTCGCGCTGGTAGCGCAGGGTCTCGAACCGCGTCGCGCGCGCGTCCACCATCAACAATCGCCCGACCAGGCCCTCGCCGAAGCCGACGATTTCGCGGATCGCCTCCAGCGCCATCATCGATCCCAGGACGCCGGCAAGCGCGCCCAGCACGCCGGCCTCGGCGCAGGCCGGCACCGTGCCTGGCGGCGGCGGTTCGGGAAACAGACAGCGGTAGGTCGGATTGAACTCTCCTTCGGCGTTGGTCTCATGCGCGCGTATCGTGGTCAGCGATCCGTCGAACACGCCAAGCGCCGCCGTGATCAACGGCTTGCCGGCCAGGAAACACGCATCCGAGACCAGATAGCGGGTTTCGAAATTGTCCGACCCGTCGAGCACCAGATCGTAACTGCCGATCAGCGACATCGCGTTGTCGGCATCGAGCCGCGTGGCGTGCGCCGCAAACCTGACATGGGGATTGAGCGCATGAATTTGCCCGGCGGCACTGTCGACCTTGCGCCGGCCGACGTCCGGCGTGGAGTGAATGATCTGACGCTGGAGATTGGACAGCGAGACGATGTCATCATCGACCGCGCCGAGCATGCCGACGCCGGCCGCGGCAAGATACATCAGCGCGGGTGCGCCGAGGCCGCCCGCGCCGATCACCAGCACGGATGCGTCCTTCAACGCGGCCTGGCCGGGGCCGCCAACTTCGCGCAGCACGATGTGGCGAGCGTATCGTTCGAGTTCTTCGGGACTCAGCATGATCAGGTCATTCCCTCGGTCCTGTCGGTCCTCATGGTGAGGAGCGCGTCTTCGCGCGTCTCGAGCCATGTGAGTACGCATCTCATCCTTCGAGACGCGGCCAAGCGGCCGCTCCTCAGGATGAGGGTATGCATCATTCCCTGAACCATCGCATCCCTGTCGCCGACCAAGCAGATGTGCTTAATTGCGCGCGCTTCAATGGACCCGAGATTTGTCATGAGATCGATGCTGACAGCAACATTGATATTCGTGGCCGCGGGGGCTTCCGCCCAGGCTCAAATGTCCGGAACGGCGGCCGTGACGGGCGTCAAGCCGAAGCCGGTGACGACCGTTCCGATCCGCCCCGCTCTGCAGACACCCGCCGATACCGCCAATGCGATGGCGCAGGCGGAGCGGCAGGCGATCCAGTCGGACCTGGCCTGGGTTGGCAACTACAACGGCGCCATCACGGGCGAAGTCAGTGAGCGCATGGTGGCCGCGATCAAGGAGTTTCAGAAAGCGAGGGGTGGCAAAGAGACCGGCGTGCTCAATCCGCAGGAGCGCGGCGTGCTCGCCGAAACCGCCAAGCGGCGGCAGGACAATGTCGGCTGGAAAATCGTCACCGACGCCGGCAGCGGGGTACGGTTGGGTATCCCGACCAAGCTGGTGCCGCAGCAATCCAGCGACGCTAACGGCGCCAAATGGAGTTCGTCGACCGGCACCATCCAGATTCAGCTTGCACGGCGCAAGGAAGCCAACCCCGCCACCGCCAAACTCGCCGAGCAGGAAAGGAAGGAACCCGCCGGACGCAAGGTCGATTACACCGTGGTCAAGCCCGACTTCTTCGTGCTGTCGGGCACGCAAGGCCTGAAAAAGTTCTACGTGCGCGGACAATTCAAGGGCGACGAAGTCCGCATCCTCACCATTCTCTACGACCAGGCCACCGAAGGCACGGTCGAGCCGGTGGTGATCGCGATGTCGAGCGCGTTCAATCCGTTTCCATCAGGCGCGCAGATCGCAGGCCCACCGCCGCGCAAGACCGTCGAATACGGCACCGGCATTGTGGTGAGTGATGACGGCGCCATCATTGCCGACCGCCAGATCTCCGACGGCTGCCTGGCGATCGCGATCGCCGGCCACGGCAATGCCGATCGCGTCGCCGAGGACAAGGACCACGATCTCGCGCTGCTGCGCATTTATGGTGCGCGCGGATTGAAGCCGCTAGGCCTGAGCAGCGGCGCTGCGAAAACCGGTGTCGAGCTCACGGGTGTTGCCGATCCGCAAAACCAGGGCGGCGGTGCTGCGGCGAGCAACGTCAAGGCCTCGATCACCCCAGCCGGCAGCGGTACCGATCTCGCGCTGACCCCGGCCCCCGCTATGGGCTTTTCCGGCGCAGCGGCGTTCGATGATGACGGCAAATTCGCCGGCATCGCGCTGCTCAAGCCGGTGGTCATTGCAGGGCCATCAAATACCGCGCCCGCGGCGCAGGCGGCGCTGGTATCGGCGGATACCGTGCGCGAATTTCTTAAAGTGAATGGCGTGAACGCGGCGGATGGATCGTCGGATGCAAAGGCGTCGGTCGTGCGCGTGATCTGTGTGAGGAAGTAGGCGGACGCTGTCTGGCCCTGCGCCGATCACGCTCATCCCGACGCGAACCAGCACTTCCAGAATTACCCGGCAAGCGACTGCGGATGATGCTGAGCGGGCGCGAATGATCCGCGGACATGGCTTGCATCGTTCAGGGAACCGCGACCAAAGTCGTCGGTGCCGCGACTGGCGGCGCAACGCTGCACCCAGGTGCGCATGATCTGATTGAGAGTGACTTTTGAGGCGCCGAGCGGCATCGGCCGGCCGAGCAAGTAGCCCTGAGCGAAGTTCACCCCTAGCGTTCTCAACCTCTCGAATTGCTCGTGGGTTTCCACACCTTCGGCAGTGACCGACATGCCTAGACCGCGCGCCAGGGCCACGATCGACGAAATGATCGCCGAACTCTTGTGACCGTTCGCGAGATTGCCAATGAACGACTTGTCGATCTTGATCTTGTCGAACGGGAACGCCGTCAGGCAGCTCAGCGATGAATATCCGGTGCCGAAGTCGTCAAGCGCCAGCGAAATCCCGATGCCCTTGAGTCGTTCCATCAAGGCGTGATTTTCGACCGCCCTTTCCAGCAGGACGGATTCGGTGAGCTCAATTTCCAGCCGCTCCGGCGGCAGACCGGAACTCCGCAACGCGGACCGGATGACATCAAACAACTCGGCCTGCTTGAGCTGGACCGGCGACAAGTTCACGGCGACCTTGATGTCTGCCGGCCAGGATGTCGCGTCGTCGCAAGCTCGCTTGAGCACCCACTCACCAAGCGGGACGATGAGTCCGGTCTCCTCAGCGAGCGGGATGAACTGGTCGGGCGGTATCAGCCCTCTTGTCGGATGACGCCAGCGAACAAGGGCTTCCAGGCCACGCCGCTCGCCGCTCTGGAAGTCGAAGAACGGCTGATAATGCAGCTCGAACTGACAGCGTGCGACGGCGTCCCGCAAGTCGCTTTCCAGCGTGTTTCGGGCTTCCAGTTCCGCGGACATCGCTTCATCGTAGAGGGTAAAGCAGTTCCGGCCGGCCGATTTCGATCGATACAGCGCAAGGTCGGCCTTTTTCAGCAACTGCTCCTGATCGCTGCCGTGCTCCGGGGCCATCGCGATACCGATACTGGTGCCGACTTCCACTTGATGGCCCTGCAGCAGGAATGGCTCGGCGATGAGCCTGGAAATTCGGGTCGCCAGATCGATCGAACCGGTCCGTTGATCGTCGCACTCTGCCTGGATGATTGCGAATTCGTCGCCCCCCAGCCGCGCCAGCACATCGGTACTGCGCAGCGCGGATTTCAAGCGAAGCGCCACCTGCCGCAGCAACGCGTCGCCGGCGGCATGGCCAAGCGAGTCGTTGACGTTCTTGAAGCGATCGAGATCGAGCATGAGGATTGAAAACGCCCCGCCGCGCTGGCGCTCGTCCGAGTCCGCCTCATCCAGTTGTTCCAGAAAGAACGCCCGGTTCGGAAGCCCGGTCAGGATGTCGGTCTGTGCAAGCTCCAGAACCCGCCGGTTCGCCAGTGCGAGCTGGCGCGAGTTGCGGCTTGCGAGACCGAGATACACGGCCACGGATATGGTGATGATCAGTCCGGCGGTCAGCACGATCAAAGCACGGTCGTACCGCGCGATCAGTCGGCCACCGGCGGTGGGGATGGCCTGCACTTGCCAGGTGGCATCGCCGATCCTGAGCGCGCCCGACCAGTGCGTGCCTGTCGCGAAGTCCTGCATCGATCGCGGTGTTTGCGGTGCCGATGAATAATCGGGAACGGAGCGATATTGCGGTCCGCCGGGGCCCAGCTCAGGCGGGTAGGCGTTGATGGTGATGGCGGTGGATGCCGCGGTCGCCGTTCGGATCGATTGCAGCAGTTGCGCCAGATCGAATATTCCGACGACGAAACCAGTCAGATTGCGCCTCCGGTCTGGAATCGTGGTGCGCGAAGTTCCCTTCGCATATACGGGCACGCCGACCAGCACCCCGGGGGTGCCGCCTTTCGGATCGTAAACCAGTTTGGTGGGTAGCGTCGCGACGGCGTCATTATCCCGCGCGCGCTCCAGCGTCGCCCACCGTATCGGCTCTGTTGAATAATCCAGCCCGTAAACCATCGAAGTTTTCGATTCGGTGGAAAAGAAGACCGGGAAATAAAATTTGCTCTCCGGCGCCGGAGAGAGGCCGCCATCCGGCGCGAGAGATCTGATCTGATAGCCGGCGATGCCATCATTGACCGCCGCGGCCTCGTAGTCGGAACGCTCCTTTCGGTTGACCCGCGGCAGCCAGCCGACGCGAAGAATCCCCGGATGATCCGCAAACAGCCGGCCGCCGAAAACCTCGAACTCGCTCCGGCTAACCTCCTCGTTGGTGGATTCGAACAGGGTGCGCAGCGTGACCAACCGGCTGAGATATTCGTTGATACCGTTCTGCATCACGATCAATTCGGTCGCAGCCACGCCCTCGAACTCGACCTTGGTGACGCGCTGTTCCCACCGTCCGACCGCGTAGGCCGCGATCAGCGACAGCATCAGGCCGATGCCTACTGCCACCAGCGCGGGCCCGTAGAGCCTTGACCGCGATGCAGAGATTCGCCGCCGCTCGATGATGTCTCCCTGGCAATCGTCGCCAGGATCTCGATCGGTCATCTTCGTCTTTCGTTCGAATGGCACCGTGGCCACCGAACAGGTGTCCCCTCGTCCATGATCGGACATGGTTTTAGGTTAAAAACTCACAAATATCGGGGACCAGTGCCGCCCGGCATGGATGGATTAGTTAACGATTGAATGCGATCGGTAAAATGCAACCTGCGTGTCGCCTTGTGAGCCGCGAGCGGGTTCATGTTGCATCAGACAAGACGCCGGGAGATTAGCGAGCTCTTCATCACGGCGGGATACCGTATGGCACCGGCGGATGACTTCCTCATCTCGCAGAACTGATCCATGAAACAGTTGCAACTGACGATCTTCACCGGCCTTTCGATCCTGTTTGCCGTGGCTGGTCCGCTGCACGCCGGGGCCGAAGAGGCTGGCGTCAGTTCCGACACCATTCTGTTCGGTCAGGCGGCTGCGCTCGAAGGTCCCTCGTCGGCCCTCGGCCAAGGCATGCGACAAGGTATCCTCGCAGCCTTTATGGAAATCAACGCCAAGGGCGGCGTCCACGGCCGCAAGCTCAAGCTGGTCAGCCGCGATGACGGTTACGATCCGGACCGGTCGGTTGCTCAGACCACAAAGCTGATCGAGGAGGACAAGGTCTTCGCGTTGATCGGCGCTGTCGGCACGCCAACTGCCGTCGCAACCATTCCAATTTCAAGTGCCAGGAATGTGCCGGTCATCGGTCCGTTCACCGGAGCTGAATTCCTTCGCGCACCGGAGCTGCATAACGTTGTCAATATTCGCGCCAGCTACCGCGCCGAGGCCGAGGCCTGGATCAAGCACCTGACCGAAGATCTTGGTTTCAAAGACATCGCAATCTTCTATCAGGACGATTCGTTCGGCCGCGACGGTCTGGCCGGCGTCAAGCTTGCGCTTGAAAAACGCGGCATGGAGCTGACCGCCGAAGGTACATTCGAGCGTAATACCAGAGCGGTTGGCTCAGCACTGCGCACGATCAAGCGCGCCGAACCGGAAGCAGTGGTCATGGTCGGCACATACGGGCCGTGCGCCGAGTTCATCAAACTTGCGCACAAGAGCGGCTTTGATCCGATCTTCGTCAATATCTCCTTCGTTGGCGCCAACGCGCTGGCGAGAGAGCTTGGCCCCGAGGGCCAGGGAGTCATTGTCTCCCAGGTAGTCCCCTTCCCCTGGGATACGTCAGTGAAAGTGGTCGCGGATTACCAGGCCGCCGCAAAGGCACTCGATCCGAACATGAAGCCGGAATTTGTATCTCTGGAGGGCTATCTTTCCGGACGCCTTGTTGCCTCCGCGCTGGAGAACACCGGACCGAATCCGACACGCGCCGATATGCTCCGGGTTATCAACGACGTCGGAAGTTTCGACATCAGCGGAACGATCATGACCTTCGGGTCGAAGATGCGCGACGCTCCCAGCAAGGTCTTTCTCACGGTGATTCAGCGCGACGGAACTTTCAAGGCAGTCGAAAAACTTTGAGTTACGGCTGGCCGCCGGCTTCGACACGCCGCAGGCACCAATAATACGAATTCGGTCCATCAAGGATCGAGGTTTGGCCGGCGCACGCCTTGGTCGCGCGGGCCGAGGCGTGCTTCATGAAATAGAGATTCTCGGCGGCCCACAGGATGGTGGACACCACGATAAAGGCCGGCACCGCATGATTCAGGAAACGCCTCATTCGGCGAGGGTATCGGAGCCTGGTTTCCCGATCGTGAAATTCGCAGACCAGGCGACCACGATATCGGCCGCCCGATCAGCCGGCGGTCATTCCGCTACCGATTCGCCGGAGCCGCCCAATTCGGCTGGAAAGTCTTTCAGCTTGGGAAGCCCGTCTTTC
>Ga0193726_1000377_pt1 | contig 49826 bp, 42 predicted proteins | sample H2c1metaG_FD_144928 | JGI IMG/M metagenome (GOLD analysis project Ga0193726, IMG submission 144928) | Soil microbial communities from a riparian zone of the East river system, Colorado, United States - H2c1 | ecosystem: Environmental > Terrestrial > Soil > Riparian zone | place: USA: East River... | reverse complement strand
CGAAAAAGCCCTACAGCGAGCGCGACGACATCATTGTTATTTCGGACGAAGCCCACCGCACGCAATCCGGGCGGCTGGCGCGCAACATGCGGCTCGCCCTGCCGAACGCAGCCTTCATCGGTTTCACCGGAACGCCACTATTCAAACAGGACGAGATTACAAGACGCATCTTCGGCGACTACGTCTCGCGCTACGACTTCAAGCGGTCGGAAGAGGACGGCGCCACTGTCAAGCTGGTCTACGAGAATCGGGGCGAGAAGCTCGGCGTGGCCCGTGCCGATCTCAATGACCGGATCGCGGCAAAGATCGAGGAGGCCGAACTCGATCCGGATCAGGCCACGCTGCTCAACAAGCTGCTCGGCAAGGATTACGAGGTCATCACCGCGGACGAACGGCTCGACAAGATCGCGGCAGATTTCGTCGAACATTGCACAACGCGCTGGGAGGCCGGGAAGTCGATGTTGGTCTGCATCGACAAAATCACCTGCGCGCGGATGCATCAACGCATCGTGCCTCGCTGGCAAGCAAAAGCGGCGGAAGTTCGCGCCGCGTTCGAGGCCATGAAAGCGGAGGCCGCCGCGAGCACCGACGAAGACGCCCGCGCCACGCTGACAGACGAAGCCGGCAAACTTGAATCCAAGGCTGAATGGCTCGACGAGACAATCGTCGAGATTATCATCAGCGAGGCGCAGAACGAAGTCGGCGATTTCAAGAAATGGGATTTTGATATCATCCCGCACCGCGCCCTTATGAAACGAGGATTTGAGGTCGCGGCCGGCGATCGCGTCGATGTCGAAACTGCCTTCAAGAACCCAAAACATCAGTTCCGTGTGGCGATAGTCTGCGCGATGTGGCTGACCGGATTCGACGTGGAGTGTCTGTCGACGCTCTATATCGACAAGCCGATGAGGGCGCACACGCTGATGCAGGCGATTGCCAGGGCGAACCGGGTATTTCCCGGCAAGGATTTCGGTCTGATCGTCGATTACAACGGCATGCTGGTGAGTCTGCGCGCCGCGCTGGCGCAATATGCGCTCGGCGATGACGGTACGGGCGGCGAGGAGATAGTCGCGCCGATTGAAGAAAGGGTCCAAGCCCTTATCGAGGCGCTTGAGGCAACCGAAGCGCATCTGCGCGGCCTTGGCTTTGATGCCTCGATGTTGATCGGCTCAAAAGGGTTCGCCCGCATCAAGGCGCTCGCGGATGCGGTTGAGGCGGTCTATTCGAGCGATGATGCCAAACGGCGGTTCGAGATACTGGCGCGCCAGATTTTCATCCGTTTCAAGGCCCTGTTGATGGAGCCGACCGTGTTCGCTTACGCCGAGCGGCACGATAATATCCAAGCGATCTACAAGAAGCTGACCGAGCGGCGCGACACGGCCGACGTGACCGAATTGCTTAAAGAATTACACCGGATCGTCAACGAAGCTATCCGGACGCAGACGGTCGGCGACGATCAGGCTGAGGGCCTGACATTCGATCTCAGCAAGATCGACCTGGAGCGGCTTCGCGACGAGTTCGCGAAGAGGGTTCCACGCAAGGCGACGGCAATTCGGGCCATTCAGGATATCGTTGAGCAGAGGCTGGCCGAGATGCTGGCGCGCAACCCTACTCGCATGGACTATCAGCGAAAGTACGAGGACATCGTCGCCGGCTACAACAGCGAGAAGGATCGCACGACGATTGAGGAGACATTTCGCCGGCTGATCGAACTCGTCAACAGTCTCGATGAAGAGCAGCAACGCGCAACGAGAGAAGGGCTGGGTGAAGAAGAGCTCGCACTATTTGACCTGCTACAGAGAGAAAACCTGGAGGGAGCGGCCCGCGAGCGCGTAAAACAGGCAAGCCGCGAGTTGCTGGCCTCGATCAAGGCGCGGCTGGCTGAATTGGATCGCTTCTGGGAAAAAGAACAGACAAAGGCTGACGTTGAGGTTTTCATCCTGGACGAGGTCTTCGCCCGTCTGCCATCACCACCGTTCACCGCCGACGAAAAGAAATTAGTGGCCAACAACGTCTATTCATACGTTTGGCAGCAAGCCGTGCGTGGTGATTTCCTTGCGCCTTGATGTCCAACAGTCTTGATTATGGATTCCGGGCTCGCCCGCGCAAGCGCGCGTGCGCCCCGGAATGACGACAACAAAAAGCCCGGCCTTTCGGGCCGGGCTTTGATCTCTTTGAAACTACGAAATCCGCCCCTTACGCCGCCTCATCCGCGACCGCGGCATCATCGCCCTCGGCGTCCACATCCGCGTCCGCGTCCGCCTCGCCCTCCGCTCCAGCCTCGGCCTCCGTCTTCGCCCCACGCCGCGGGCTCTTGGCGAGCTGCGCCTCGATCTCCTTGACCGCTTCGGTTTCGGTCACGTGCTGGACCACCGCGATTTCGCGCGACAGCCGGTCGAGGGCCGCTTCATAGAGCTGACGCTCGCTGTAGGACTGTTCGGGCTGCGATTCGGAGCGATAGAGATCGCGCACCACTTCGGCGATGGCGACGATGTCTCCGGAATTGATCTTGGCTTCGTATTCCTGCGCGCGGCGCGACCACATGGTGCGCTTGATGCGGGCACGGCCCTTCAAGGTCTCGAGCGCGCGCTTGACCAGCGCCGGCTCCGACAGCTTGCGCATGCCGACATTGGCGACCTTCGCGGTCGGCACCCGCAGCGTCATCTTGTCCTTCATGAAATTGATCACGAACAGCTCAAGCTTGGCGCCGGCAATCTCCTGCTCCTCGATCGCCAGAATCTGGCCGACGCCGTGGGCGGGATAGACGACGAATTCGTTGGTCTTGAAGCCCTGGCGCTGCGTCAAAACCTTCTTCGGCTCCTCGATGCGGGGCTGGACAGCCACGGGCTTCACGACAACGGCAGGCTTGCTCGCAACCGGCTTTGCCGCCGGCTTGGCAACGGCCTTGGGTGCGGTTTTAGGGGCGGTCCTGGAGGCGGCGGCCTTCGAAGCAGTGGCCTTCGAACCGGCCGCTTTCGCGGAAGTTTTTGCAGTCTTGCTGGGCATTGCGCTTCTTTTGTTTTTTGAGGACTTTGCAGCCGAAGCCTTGGTGGCTTTCCGGGGTTCCTTGAGAGAAGCCCGGGCGCGGCTTTTGGTTGCGCTGCGGCTGGCCGCAACGGCTTTTCTGGAACCCTTGGAAGCACTCTTTTTACGCGTTTTCTGTGACACAGCCTGCGCGCGGAACGCCGCGCCCCTGTTCGATGTTTCACGAGAACCCTTGGGAGCCATCAAACGGGCACAACAGGATCCGGTCTATTAATGTGCCTATAATAGCACATTTCCCGCAAAAATCAATGGTTTATGCCCGATTCCAACCCTGCTTCGGCGGTTAACCGGTCAAAACACCGGTTAGGGTTAAGTCGATTGGCCAAATGGGGATGCCCAAACCTGGCCAAATCCGGGTGGCGATCAGTCGCCGCTGCCGGGCTCCTTGGAAAAAAATAACTCGAACTTGCCTTCCATACCCTCGAAATCCTTCGCGTCGGGCGGGGGGTCCTTCTTCTGGGTGATATTCGGCCAGTTCTTGGCGTATTCGGTGTTCACTTCGAGCCACTTCTCCAGCCCGGGCTCGGTGTCGGGCTTGATCGCGTCCGCCGGGCACTCTGGCTCGCACACGCCACAATCGATGCATTCGTCGGGATGGATGACGAGCATGTTTTCGCCCTCGTAGAAGCAGTCCACGGGACAGACTTCGACGCAATCGGTGTATTTGCACTTGATGCAGGCTTCAGTGACGACGTAAGTCATCCAGGGCTCCGAAACGGGTCAATTTTGAGTGTTGCGTAGCGCAGGAACCCCGCAGCCGCAAGGGAAGCGCCGCGTGCCTTTAAAGCGGCCTTAAACGGGTGCGAACGGCGGATCCGGGCTTCTGCGCTATCGAAATCGTCGAACCACAGATAGTTACTCCGGCCGTTCCTGCAAATCGGCGTAGAGCAAGCGCGCGGCGGCCGAATCGCCCCGCCGCTCGGCAAATCCGACTACTTTAAGAATACGCACGGTGCGATCGAGACCGACCGTGACGACATCGCCGATCTTGACGGAATGACCGGGCGCCTTCTCCCGCGCCCCGTTGACCCGAACGTGCCCGGCCTCGACCAGCGCAGCGGCACTGCTGCGGGCCTTGACTACCCGCGCATGCCACAACCACTTGTCGAGCCGCTGGCGCTCCAAGCACAAACTCTCCACGAACTATCTTTACCTCTCCCCGCTTGCGGGGAGAGGTCGAAGCCGGAGCCAACGGGTCGGCGCGAAGCGCCGCCCGATGATGAACTCCGCGCAGGCTTCGGGTGAGGGGGACTATCCACGCACTCGGACTCGCGGAGAGTCCCCCTCACCCGGATCGCATCTGGCGATGCGATCCGACCTCTCCCCGCAAGCGGGGCGAGGTAAGAAAACGTCGTCGCCTGTTCAGTCCTTGCGGCCGGCGGTGAGTTGCTCCTTGAGCGCCGCCAGTTTGGCGAAGGGCGAATTGGGGTCGATCGGGCGCTCGCGTTCACGCGGCGGCGCACTGCTGGCGTACTGTCGATGCGAAGGACCACCGCTCGAACGGCCACCTTCACGGTCGCCCTTCGGCTTGCCTGCGAATTTGCCCTTGTCCCTGCTGTCCCTGCCCTTGCCCTGGAAGCGCTCGCGCGGCGGGCGGCCTTTGTCGTCGCGCGGTTCGCGAACCGCCGGCGCGCCATCGGTCGCAACAACGGCAGCGCTTGCGGCTTCCACCGGCGCATCGGTGCGGGGCTTGCGGAAATCCTTGTTGCGCTCGCGCCGTCCGCGTCCGTGCCGTTCGCGCTTGACGCCCTCGGTCTCGCCTTCGACAGCGACAGGCTGCGCACCTTCCTGTGGCTTGTTCTGATTCTGATTACGATGGCGGCTGCGATCATGACGCGGCCGGCGCTCGTCCGATCGGCCGCCGGGCCGCCAGACCTCCACCATTTCCGGCACCGCGGCGACAACATCGGGCGCCGCGGCAACGGCGGCGTCTGCCGGTGCGGCATCAACCGCGGCTGCATCGGCAGTCGTTGCCTCAACGACGGCCTGATCTTGCGGCGCTTCCGTCTGTTGCGGAGCTTCTGTCTGTTGCGGCACTTCCGCTCTGGCTGCTTCAACATCTGTCGAAGCTGCCGGGTCCGGTTGGGCCTCGACCGAAGCCGGCTCATTGTCATTCATTGCCGGCGATAGCGCGACATCGGGCAGCAAGGCCGCGAACGGAGCCACGGCCGCTTCCACCGTCTGCGGGCCGTCGCCGGTTATATCCGCGACGTCGGCGGTTTCGGCGGCGATGGCGGGCTCGGTAACGGCGGCATCAGCGGTCGCGGAGTTCGCCTCTGTTTCAGCTAGCGCCGTTTCCGCACCAGCTTCCGCGGCAACAGCTTCCACTGCAACAGCTTCCGCGGGAGCCGCTTCAACGGCCACTGGCGCCGGTGCCGGCGGCAACGGCAGCCGCTTTTCCATCCGGTAGCCGAGCGCGCGCAGGATAGATGCGAAATCTTCGCCGGCGGACCCGGTGAGCGATGTCATCGCCTGCGTGACCACAAAACTGCGGCCATCGAACGCGCCGGCGGGCTTTTCGCCCAGCGCACCCGCGCGCCATGACAGCGCCGGGCGAATGAGATCGGCGAGGCGCTCCAGGATGTCGACCCGCACGGCGCGTTCGCCGCACTGCTTATAGCCCAGGGTGCGGTAGGCGTCGCGATCGAGCAGTTTGTCGACCGGAAACGAGGTGCGGCCGCTGCCGGCGAGATGCTGCGCGCCCGACAGCGCCGACATGTCGACATTGTCCTGCTTTTGCGCCCACAGCAGCGACGCCAGCGCGCGCGCAGCCGGCTTCAGCAACGCCGGAACATAGATATGATAGGCGCCGAACCGCACGCCGTATTTGCGCAACGACGCGCGCGACGGCTGATCGAGATCCTTCATCTCGGCCGTGATCTTCGAACGCTCCAGCACCCCGAGCGCCTCGATCAGTTGGAACGCGATGCCGCGCCCGATGCCGGTGACATCCTCGGCCTTGGCGAGATCGAACAGCGGACCCAGCAGCTTTTCGATATGCGTCTTCAGCCACAGATCGAGCCGGGTCTGCACGGCTTCGCGCGGCGCGCCGCTCAAGCGATCGTCGGAAATGATGCGGATGCGCGGATGCAGCACATCGTCAGCCGCAACCAGTTTGGCGACGGCGTCGCCGGTCCAGCGGATCGTGCCGTCAGACGTGAGCACGAACTGATCGTCCTTCGCACCAGACAGTTTCTCGGCGCGCGCGTCGATTTCACCGGCGAGCGCCTTTAGCGCGGTGGCCTGCAACGCCTTGGCGTCGGAGCCGGCCTCGGCCGCATCGGGCGCGAACGTGAATCCGTCGAGACGGCCAATCACATGGCCTTCTACGATCACTTCGCCGGTCTTGCCGATTTCCGTATTCAACATCGTGTTTTCCCGCAGGCGGCGCATCAATACACTGGTCCGGCGATCAACGAAACGCTCCGTGAGCCTTTCGTGCAGTGCATCGGACAATTTATTTTCGACGTCGCGCGAGATGCCCTGCCAATGCTCGGGGTCGGCAAGCCAATCCGGCCGGTTCGCCACGAAGGTCCAGGTGCGGATTTGCGCGATCCGGTGCGACAGGGTGTCGATATCGCCGTCGGTGCGGTCGGCCTGGTCGACCTGGGCGGCAAACCAGGCGTCCGGGATCTTGCCCTTCTGCATCAGGAAGCCGAACAGCGTGGTGACCAGTTCGGCATGCGCGGCCGGCGCGATCTTGCGGTAGTCCGGGATCTGGCAGGCATCCCACAGCCGTTCGACCGCCGCTGTGCCATGCGCCATGTCGCGTACCTCGCCGTCACGCGCGGCGTGATCGAGCACGCGCAGATCCTCCGCGATCGGCGCGCGGGTCAGCGCCTCATGCGTCGGTGTTTGCGCCAATGACACCTGCAGCGCGCCGAGCGAGGAAAAATCCAGCTTTGAATTGCGCCATTGCAGCAGTTTGACGCTGTCGAAGGTGTGGTTCTGCAGCGCGTTGACAAGTTCCGGCTCGAACGGCGCGCAGCGGCCGGTGGTGCCGAACGTGCCGTCGCGGGTGGCGCGGCCGGCGCGGCCGGCGATCTGCGCGAATTCGGACGGATTCAAACGGCGGAACTGATAGCCGTCATATTTGCGGTCGGATGCAAAGGCGACGTGATCGACGTCGAGATTGAGCCCCATGCCGACGGCGTCGGTCGCCACCAGATAATCGACGTCGCCGGACTGGAACATCGCCACCTGCGCGTTGCGGGTGCGCGGCGACAACGATCCAAGCACCACGGCCGCGCCGCCATGCTGCCGCCGAATCAATTCGGCGATGGCGTAAACTTCATCCGCCGAGAATGCGACGATCGCGGTGCGCCGCGGCTGCCGCGTGATCTTGCGATCGCCGGCGAATTCGAGCTGCGACAGCCTGGGACGGGTGACGATGCTGGCGCCCGGCAACAAGCGTTCGATGATGGGGCGCATGGTGGCGGCGCCCAGCAGCAGCGTCTCGTCGCGGCCGCGGCGATGCAGGATGCGGTCGGTGAAGACGTGGCCGCGTTCGAGATCGGCGGCGATTTGTATTTCATCGACGGCGAGAAACGACACGTCGAGGTCGCGCGGCATCGCCTCCACGGTGGAGACCCAGAACCGCGCTTTCGGCGGTTTTATCTTTTCTTCGCCGGTGATGAGCGCCACGGAATCCACGCCGGCGCGGTCGACGATCTTGTTGTAGACCTCGCGCGCGAGCAGCCGCAGCGGCAATCCGATCACGCCGGAGGAATGCGCAAGCATCCGCTCGATCGCAAGATGGGTCTTGCCGGTGTTGGTGGGGCCGAGCACCGCGGTGACGCCGGCGCCGGGTGCCCGTCCATTTGCGTGACTGGGCGGTGAAGACGAAAAGGCCATGTTTTACAGGGATTTCTGCGGCGTTGCTGCTTTAAGGGGTTGTTTCACTATGCGACGCCTGCGAGTCGCGGCTTAAGCTTTGGAACGACTCCGGAACGAAACGCGCCCGAATCGGTGACTCAGGATGTTCTCTGGCGCACTACCGCAACATCTCGCGTCGATGCGAGACGAGCGGCACTAGATCAAGTTTGTTGCAGTCGAACAAGAGACGGTTTTTCGATGAATTCCTTAAAGCCGGAGTCGAATCAGAAGCGGGTGAGAGTCAAGCGATAGAATCTAAAACCCTTGCTCCGTCATTCCGGGGCGCGCCTCTTGGCGCGAGCCCGGAATCCATAACCACCATCGTGAGTATGGATTCCGGGTCTGCGCCATCCAAGTCGGCTGTTGCCGACTTGGACAATGATATTGCTGAACTCGGGTAAACCCGAGTTCAGGTGGGGCGCATCCCGGAATGACGGCCTCACTGCGTTTTGGCGACGCGCGGTGGCGTCGCGGCGGTGACGAACTGGGTCGCCTCCAGCATGCCCATGCCGAGCGGCGTCGGTATCATCAACCGGAACGGCACCAGGACACGGGTGCCCGCGATCGGCACGAACCAGGCTTCGATGTTGCGCTGGGCGGCGAGGTATTTGATCGCGGCGCGATCGGGGATGTAGCCCGCGACCGGCGTGAAATAGATCGCGCACACCACGGCGGGACCCTGATAGCCCTTGTCGGCCTTCACCGTGTCCATGCGCTTGTAGTCGAGCTTGAGCTCATAGCGCATGCGGCCGTCGAAAATCGCGGACCCCGTGCGGCAGGCGTCCGGCCCGACGGGATCGCCGGTGCCGGGCACGCGCAATAGCGAACCGGTCATCGGATCGTAGACGCCGCGCTTGTGCGCGTCGGTGATGAGGATGCGCTGCGGATCGACCGGCGGCTCCGGCTCGATCACGAATTCCTTGATGTTGCCGGCGGCCAGCGACATCCGGATCGCTTCGGATTTTTTCGAGGAGATGGTGGTCGCCGAATAGACCTGCGGCAGCAGCGCGCCGTTGACGATGCGTCCCTGCGAGGCGCCGGTGCCGGAGCCCGACGCAAAGGCATTCAGCAGACCGGTGGTGGCGCCCGAGGCCGAGGCCGAATACTGGTCGTCCGCGATATCGACCACCCAGGCGCCCCTGCCGACCGGAATGCCGGCCAGCGTCACCTCATAGCGCGCATCGAGCTTGCCTTGCGCCGACGCGGGTGCTGCCGGCAGCGCCAGCATGGCCGCGGCCAAACCGCCAAACAGCGTCGCCGCCGCCGATGCGGGCATCGGCCGGGGGCTGATGATGCCGAACGTCTTCACGAAAGAGCGGTCCCGCGGTTCGCTGTCTGCCAAAACTGGCTATCGATCTGTCATTTAAGCAAAAACATCCGGCAAACAACGCAACGGCCGCGCGTTTTTCGGCCAGACCGCGGCACTTGCCGCCGGGGCCTTGGAACCGCATGATGTCGGCAGCGAATACGCCGTTTATATGGTTGGTTCGCCTGCAAAATCGGCTTTTTCCGCATGGCCCAAGCGCCTCCCAGTCTTGACGCCTCGCGGCTCTGCCCCTATACGTCCGCGGTTCCTGAAATGGACGTGATTTTGACCCCTGCGGCCAGCGCTTGTAGCGCCGGAGAGCGGGGATGACAGAGGGTTTTGCAAGATGTCGCGGCGCTGCGAACTGACGGCCAAGGGCCCCCAAGTGGGCCACAAGGTGAGCCACTCCAACATAAAGACCAAGCGCAGGTTTCTGCCCAACCTGTGCAACGTGACCTTCATCTCCGACACGCTCGGCCGCAACGTGCGCCTGCGCGTCTCGACCAACGCGATCAAGACCGTCGATCATCGCGGCGGCCTGGATGCGTTTTTGCTTAAGGCCAAGTGCGCGGAGCTCTCGCCGAAGGCGCTGGAGCTGAAGCGGGCGATCGAGAAGAAGCAGGCGGCGGGGGCGGATGCCGCCAAGGCGAGCTGAGCTTTCGTTCGCACTGGGTTAGCGCTGAAGTTTTGATGGCCGGGTCGAAAGACCCGGCTGTTTTTTTGGGAGAAGTCACACTTGAGTAGGCTTTTTCTTTCGCTTACCCCGAGCCTTCTCCGCTTCCCGATTTTGTTTAGTAGCCGGAGTATGTTTCTTTGAAGCGCCTCGTTTCAGGGTCTTCGCATCCTTTCGCTCGCGCGCCGCGTCTCGAGAGAGGCCAAGCTCCTCGTAAGTCTGGGCGTCGGCAGCACACGCGCGGAAGTTAGCATCAAGCACCGGTGCCATCATCAGTATCGCGGCGATGCGGCGAACCATTTCCGAAACGTAAGTCGCTTCCTCCGGTCTAAGCGCCCGGCCAAGGACAACTTGCTCACGATAGCTCAGCCATTTTTTTATAACCTGATAACCGCCAAGCGAGTAATCCCACACCTTCTCGGGCACATTCGACCAAAAAGTGTCCGCGTTGATGTGAACATCAAGCGTACGAACTCCAATAAGTGCCAACAGCTCATCGAGCGTCATGCCGATTGCTTGCGCTTCGGCTTCAAGCGCCTTCCGCTCAAGAGGTGTATAATCGCGCACTACGGTAAGGCCACGGCCGGGCATCACGATAGCACCGCTAACAGCGTTCTGCGTTGATCCCCATCCGGCGGTCAACGAGAGATCAACCGGGTCAAGCGGTTTGCCGCCGCGTTTCGCCGGCAGACCAAAGACGCGCAAAGCGGGACGGAGCGCTCCAGATGAGATGCCCGAGGCTGACGTTTCCGGATTCAGGATCGTTGCCAAAGATTTGCCGAGAGCCGCCGAATGTTTAAGGCGGCTCGCTTCGCCGGGAATGGGCACCCGCGGCCAATCCATACGAAGTGCGCCTTCGTTTTCGGCTCGATAGGCCGGCGCATGTAAAATCGCCACAGCACTATAAAACGCTGCGCCGTCCTCAATCTTGCGATTAACAAGATAATCATAAACAGGTTTCGATAGGTTCGGGCGCAGCTCATTAGTTTGCGAATCTTTGAGCGCCATTGGGAAATTACTTGATCCTCGGTCAATCAAATCGAGACACGCAATTGACTGAACGATTTGTGAAGATTGCCACTCGCCCCGTGGCTTTTGCTGTGCAGCCAGCGTGTCGTTTCCAGCAAACGAGTGAGGCCGATACTCAGTTCGCTTCTCATCAAGGAGTTTCGTTTCTGGCTCCCAATAGAGCCAGCGAATATCAAAAGGGCGGTAGGCGTAACGGATAATGCTTTCAGCAATTACGCCACGTTTCAAAAGCGCGGCTCTTGTAGCGGCGGGGTCGAATCGATCTGACGCTGTCATTACTTGCGCGTAGCGGACACGAATGTCTTCATTGCTGAACTTCGGGTCGAAATATTCTGCGATGCGTTGTTCCAACGCGTGTCGATCAATATCGACTAGGAACTCATCCCGACTAGTCTTTACACCAGGAAACGAAGTCGGAAATATATGAGGCAGCGAGATCCAGTCAAAGTATCCTGCCCCGACAACTGTGCTGACAAATGGTAAGCCGAGTTCTAGCGGTGGTGCGACAGGCGCATAAAGTGACGTTGGTTCGGTTTCCGCTGAATCAAGCAGTGCTTGCCGCTTCTGAGCACCCCATAGATGTCGGAACTCTACCGATGCTACAGGTTTGTGGTCCAATTTCCGGACCAGCGTTGTGATGGCAGTGCCGACCTGAATGCCTTCGCGGTTATGCTCGGTCGAGAAAATGGATGGATCGGGCAACCCTTCAGGTGTGGTCTTGCCCGTTTTATACTTATCTCCGTTTAGGCAATCGATCCGGATCGCGTCATAGGCCTCCAAGTAGCGCTCGCGCATCGCCGTAAACGAAAGTCCGTCCAACCACGAATAATTCGAAATAAAGCATACGATGCCGCGGCCGCCATCCTCATATCGAAAGCTCTTCTCGTCGCTAAGCAAATCCTTTTTGTCGATGATGAGCTTCTGTACTATGCGGCGCTCCGCCATGCGAAAGAAGCGGGCGTAGAGATCGTTCAAGCCTTGCCCCTCGGGCCGCCGCACCTTGTTCGGTCGCTTATAGGCGTCGGTGAGCGCGCGTTCCTCCTTACCTTCGTTTACGCCTGCGAATCCGTTGTAAGGCGGATTCCCTATCACTACGAGGATCGGCGCATCCTGCTTCACCTTGTCAGCGCGCGAGCGCTCCTCCTCAAGCTCAGGAAACGGCAAGGGCTTGGTAACGTGCGGTTCCCACCCCGTCAGAGCGTTCGTGAGAAATATGCCTGCGCGTTCGGTGCTGGTGTCGAGCGTCGCGTTCATGGCGTGAAGCGTCAAGCCGACCTGAAGATGCGCCACCACGAATGGCGCAGGCATGATTTCGAAGCCGAACACACGCGATAACGCCGCCTTCTTGACCATCTGGCCTTTGAGCGCACCGAAACCCTTCGCCTCGTAGCTCGCCTCAATTCGTTTCAGAACCGCAGCGAGAAACGCGCCAGTACCACAGCAAGGATCGAGGATGTAGACTTGATCGGAGGCGAGCCCATCCTCGATCTTTAAATCTTCCCGCAGCGCTTTGTCGACTCGCGCCACCATATAGGTGACTACTTCACTCGGCGTATACCAAACGCCCAGTTCTTTGCGTAGTTCGGGGTCGAAGGCTTCGAGAAACGGTTCGTAGAAAAACTGAACCGCGTCCGAATCATTAAATCGCTTGAAGAACTCAATATCGTCAATCCGGTTTAGCGTCGCCGCCGTCCAGTCAAGCACCTCAATGAGGTGCAGAGGCTGCAAATGCGTCGGGCTGGCGATTTGATCGAAGAGCGTCCGGATAAACGGCACGGTCAGATGCCAAGTAGCCAACTTCCACTGAAATTTTGAAGAAGAACGCGGCGTCTCGCGGGCCCACAGTGCCCAAGCAGAAAACACTCCGTAGAACAACGTCTGGACGAGTGTTGATCGGAAGAAATGTTCGCCTTTTTCGGCGTCGAAGGTAACCCCGAGGGCCTCCTCGAGAGATGTTCGCACGTTAGCGAGGGCAGGAAGATCGCCGGCAGCTTCAACACGCTGCAGCGCGTCTCGCGCATAGGAAGCAAGGAACCAAGCAACGTCCTTTGGCTCCCGCAGGGCGACTGACTGAGTCAAAGCGCGTCGTAAGTATTCACCGAAAGCGCGACCGACAAGTTCCGCAGATTTCCGCGGCGTGGCCACCATCTCCCAAAACGCTTTCGCAGTTGGTACCAACCGGAAGCCTTCAAGCTTCGTCGCCTTCCCCGTTGGTCCTTCACCAACGATGAGAAAATCGCGCAAGTTCGAGACAATCACTAGTCGATACGCGCCGAAATACTTGCTGACCTGTTTTGTGTCCGCTGTGAGCCACGTCTCATCATCGACGCCCTTCATTTCGATGACGCCGCGCTCGGGAGGCTGCCCTTTTCGCGGCTCGCCCTTCTGCACCTGATTAGCGTTATAGAGACCAAAATCTGGGTGACCCGCGCCTGTATTTGCGAGGTCGGACAGGCAAAGAATCTTCGGCTTAAGCTCCTGTCCGAGAGCATTCAGCAATTCGGCGAGTGCAGGATAGTACGAACGTTCGTCCGTTCCGGCACCAAGGCCGTGTTCGTCTCGCAGTCGCGAGAAGTACCGTTCGACGATTTGGACGAGCTTATCAGTCAATTAGAGTTTAGACCTGAGCTGGAATCTGTTGCAGCGAACGCTGTCGGCGTTCATTACATCAACCACTGCTCATCGCATAGCTCCAATACCAAACGACGCCGGTGAGCGCTGCCGAGTGAACGACACACCGCGCTCGCGTCCCGGGCGCGATGCAGCGCGCAGCACTTCGCGAAGCGCTGCTTCGCAGAACCGGGACCGTATCAAACGCCGGCACCCGTTACGGCCCCGGCTCTGCAGCGCACCGTCGAAGAGACGCTGCGCTGCGTCCGGGGCACGAAAGCCTCCACCCCGCGCCATTCACGCACTCGTGATTATATCCCTATCCCCGTCCTCCAAACCTCGCTTATCCTCTCCCCGTCCTGTCCATGAGGGGGCGCTTCTAGAGGCGTTACTGAAGTGGGACAGAGCGAAAGCTTGGCTGGCAAGGGGTAACCCGAACCGGTCGGATGCGGCGCCTGCGGCTGTGCCTCGCAAGCATGGCATCGGGGGGCCTTGGGTAGCCGTCCGGGCCCACTATGGGGCTCTGCCTTAAATGGCTGGACGAGACAGGCGAAGGGTGGGGAAACCTGCCTGGATGGCGAGCTTTGCTCGCGCCTGCGCTCGGAAGCTAGGCCCCAAGGTCGAAGAAGTCGCCGCGGCGGAACGTCGAGAGGCGTTGCCGTGTGCCTCTGTTTTCCGGCGATCCGGGAAATAAGCCGCGGCCGTTGACCCCAAGGTGCGCCTTTCGGCGTTCCGCCTCCCCCTCTTCTCATCGAGGGCGAGGTCCCCTGAACCTCCCACTCACGTGAAGCGATTTGCGGGCAGCGACGGCGCTTGGCCCGAATGAGGAGCATGCGATGAAAGCACGACGCGAACAGCAATCCCCGCCGGAAGACATTGTGCGCTTCCGCAAGGAACTCGGGCTCAAGCTTGATCGGCTGATGGCGGAATCGCTTGAGGCCTGGCCCACCTGCGAGAACACGCGATGCCGCCGCGCCAAGCGCTGCGCCAGCCCTAACCGTGAATGCATCAGGAAATGGCGGGAATCGCTGCCGCCGGTTTCGCCGGAGGAAGCGAAGCAACGGCTGGCCGACTTGAACAGAGAACTGGAGCTGCGGAGCGGCGGACTGCCGCTGGTGCCTGCGGCGGTGAAGAAGCCGCTCAGCAGCAAGGCCGTTGCAACGACCCCGAACGATTCGTCGCAGGGCAATGACGATGACAAGACGCCAATGCCCGCCGCGCACGAGCCGCCACTGTCTGCGGAGAAGGCGGAGCGGATCGACCGGATCTGGAATGACACCGTCGCGTCATTGCCCGCGGAGGAACCGGAGGCGGAGGATGCCGGCACGACGAAGCGCGCGCCGGGGCCGCGCATCACGCTGCTGTAGCAGGAGGATTTTCGCGCATGCCGCACGATACGCTCACCACCACCGCCCCCACGCCACCCGGTGCCAGTGCACGCGCGGCCAGTGCATGCGCGGCCAGTAGAAATGGAACGGCCCGAAATAGCCGGCGCGATAGACGCCATAGTGGCGGTGATGGCGACGCGCAGTGCGGCGAGTGCGCGGCCGTTCGGGCGCAGCGTCGGTCGCGGCGGTTGATGGTGCGGGCGTTGCTGTCGGCGCAGTCGTTGCCGCTTTCGGCACGATCGACGGGCGCGGCACGCTTGCGGGGGTCTCGGGTTGTGCTGCGGCGGGGGCCGGTGCGTCTTCGGCGCGGATCGGGTTGGCCGCTGCGGCGATCAGCAAAGCGGCGATGGCGAGTTTGGCGAGAGGTGATTTCATTTGATTGTCCTGTGCTCGGATTTGGCGGGCGTCATTCCGGGGCGCGCCAACGGGTCCGCGCAAAGCGCGGCCCGATGACAGGCTCCGCGCGAGCCCGGAATCCAATCACTCCTGTTTCCGATTCAAGTGCCGACTTTACTACGGTGGGTATGGATTCCGGGCTCACGCGAAGACGCGTGCCCCGGAATGACGGTTTACCGCGCCGCGGTCTTGGTCGCCATGTTCACCACCTGGACGCGGCGGTTGGCGGGGTCCATCGGGGCGGACGCGTCCTTGGGCTTGCTCTTGCCGTAGCCGACGGTGACGAGGTCGGCGCCGTTGAGGCCGAACTTGTCGGTGAGAAAGCGCTTGATCGCATCGGCGCGGCGCTCGGAGAGGTCCTGGTTGTAAGTCTCGCCGCCGACGGCGTCGGTGTGGCCGGCGACCACGAAGGTCGAGCCCTTCAAATTCGGATTGGACAGCGCCTTGCCCAGCGCCTGCACCGACGGCATCGACGAAGCCGAAATGTCGGCGGAGTTGTAGTCGAACTGGATTTCGAGATCGATTCTGGGCTTGGTGGCGGCGACCTCGGCGATCTCCTCGCGCTCGACGCTGGAGAGCGAGCGGGTCTTGCGGTTGCGCAAGGAGTCGATCAGGCGGCCTTCCGCGGCCTTGGCGGCGGGATCGGCCTGCGGCGCGAAGGAGAGGCCCCGCGTCAGCGGCTTCGGCTGCAGGGCCGCCAGGATCTGGTCCTCGGTGGCGTTGTCGCCGGCAAAGGCGAGGCCTGCGGTCATTGAGAGCGCGGTGGCGATGGTGAGGAGCGAGCGCATGGTGCGGATGGCTGAGAATGAGGTGGTCATGGCCGTGGTCCCTTGCTGTGATGTGAAAGCCGAGTGTTGGGCGGACCATAGATCAGGAGCTTGGGTCGCGATGTGATGTAGATCACATAGATGGAAAACGCTGCGGCACAGCGGTTTTTCTGCCTCTATTCGTCATTGCCGGGCTTGACCCGGCAATCCATCCACTTCGGAAAGACTCTTCGTGATCCACATCACAGCCGATCCCGCGCAATCCGATCACAGTGGCCCCATCGAATTCACGCCAGAGGAGTAAGGAACATGCGCTTCCTCATCACCGCACTCTCCGCCGCCGCAATGCTCATCGGCGCCAGCGCCGCTCACGCCGACAAGCGGGTCGCCTTCGTGGTCGGCAACGGCGCCTACAAGAATGTACAGCCGCTGCCGAACCCGGCGATCGACGCCAAATCGATGGCCAAGGTGTTGCGCAATGTCGGCTTCGAGGTGGTCGAGGGCGCAAACCTCACCCGCGACAAGATGACCGAGCGGCTGCTCGAATTCGGCAAGAAGGCGCAGGGCGCCGACGTCGCGCTGTTCTTCTATGCCGGCCACGGCATCGCCATCAACGGCACCAACTATCTGCTGCCGGTCGATGCGGATTTGAAATCCGAAATGGACGTCAAGCTCGGCAGCGCCATCAACATCGACGTCACGCTCGAGCAGACGATGAGCGACGCCAAGGTAAAGCTGGTGTTCCTCGATGCCTGCCGCGACAATCCGTTCGCCGCCAAAATCCGCTCCGCCTCGGCTGCGGCGACGCGCAGCGTCAATGTGCAGACGGGCCTGGCCGAAATGAAATCCGGCGAGGGCACGCTGATCGCCTTCGCGACGGGACCTGGACAAACCGCGCTCGACGGCCAGGAGGGCACCAACAGCCCGTTCACCCGCGCGCTGATGGCCAACATCGCGTCGCCCGGCATCGAGATCCAGCAGGCCATGACCAAGGTGCGCGCGCAAGTCAACGAAGAGACCAACAAGAGCCAACTGCCCTGGGGCCATACCAACCTGATCGGTTCGGTCTATCTCAATCCGGCGGCTGCGGGCGCCACGGCCGAAGCACCGAATACGCCGGCGGTGACGGTGAGTGCAGCGCCGGAAGTCGAAATCGAGTTCTGGCGCTCGATCAAGGAATCCAACAAGCCGGAAGAACTCAATGCCTATCTCACCAACTATCCGAACGGCACCTTCAAGTCCTTAGCGCTGGCCCGCATCGCCTCGCTGCAGGACGGTCCCTCGACCACGACGCGTAATCTGTCGGCCGGCGTCGATCCCGCAACCTTCACCGAGGAATCCAGCCAGGCCACCGAGGACATGATCGGCCTCGACAAGGCCCAGCGCCGCGACGTGCAGCGCCGCCTCACGGGCTTAGGCTTCGACACCAAGGCGAGCGGCAAGTTCGACGAGGGCACCCGCGCCGTCATCACCCGCTGGCAGGCCGCGCGCGGTTATCCCAAGACCGGTTTCCTCAACAAGCTGCAGCACAAGGCGCTGCAGTCCGAGATCGTCGCCACCCGCGTCGCTTCCAGCGACGACTCCGACGATGCGCCTGCGGCGCGCTCTTCCCGCCGCCACGGCGGCGGCGGTGGCGGCGGCCGTCACACCCGCCGCGGCGGTCCACCCAATCTGTTCGGCGGCATGATGGGAGGATTGTTCGGACGCAGGTGAGTCGCTCCTCGCTGTCATCGCCCGGCTTGACCGAGCGACCCAGTATTCCAGAGTGCTGATGCGGTGCGATGCGCCAAATGAGCACTCTGGAATACTGGGTCCCCGCATGCGCGGGGACGACAAGCGGAGTGCGCTTTACCTCGCACCCTCCAACTTGCTATCGATGTTCTCAAAGCAAGAACCGTTGAGGAAACCATGAACAACGAATCGGCGCAGAACCGATCGCCTGAGGCAAAAGAATTCGACTACATCATCGTCGGTGCGGGATCGGCGGGATGCGTGCTGGCCAATCGCCTCAGCGCGTCGGGCAGGCATTCGGTGCTGCTGCTCGAGGCCGGGCCGAAGGACAGCAACATCTGGATTCACGTGCCGCTCGGCTACGGCAAGCTGTTCAAGGATAAAACCGTCAACTGGATGTACCAGACCGAACCCGAGCCTGGCTTGAACGGACGAACGGTATTTCAGCCGCGTGGAAAAGTATTGGGCGGATCGAGTTCGATCAACGGCCTGTTGTATGTGCGGGGCCAGCACGAGGATTACGACCGCTGGCGTCAGCTCGGAAATACCGGCTGGGGTTTTGATGACGTGCTGCCCTTTTTCAAGAAGGCGGAGGACCAGCAGCGCGGGCCGGATGATTTTCACGGCGCCGGCGGTCTGTTGCCGGTCTCGGATTCCAGGCATCCGGATCCGTTGTCGCAGGCCTTCGTCGAGGCGGCAGCTGAGACCGGCATCCCGAAAAATCCCGACTTTAACGGCGCAACGCAGGAAGGCGCCGGGTGGTTTCAGACCACGACGCGACGCGGGCGCAGGGCAAGCACCGCGCGGTCTTATCTCCGCCCCGCCCGGCAGCGGAGCAATCTGCATGTCGAGACGGCGGCACTGGCGCAGCGCATCGTGTTCGAGGGACACCGGGCGGTGGCAGTCGAGTACAAGCAGGGTGGCGTCGCAAAGATAGCGCGCGCGGGAAAAGAGATTCTGGTATCGAGCGGCGCCTATAACTCGCCGCAACTGCTGCAGCTCTCCGGCGTCGGTCCCGCCGATCTGCTGCGGAGCCACGGCATCCAGGTCGTGCTCGATGCGCCGGGCGTCGGCCACGATCTGCAGGATCACATGCAGGTCCGCATCGTCACCCGCTGCACGAAAGCCATCACGCTCAACGATATCGCGGGCAGTCCCTTCCGCAAGATGATGACCGGACTGCAATATGCCGCCTTCCGCACCGGGCCTTTGACCATCGCCGCCGGCACATCCGGAGCGTTCTTCAAAACCAATCCGCGGCTGGCGACGCCGGACGTACAGATTCACTTTCTGCCGTTCTCGACCGACAAGATGGGCGAAGCGCTGCATTCCTACTCCGGATTTTCGGCGTCGGTGTGCCAGTTGCGCCCCGAGAGCCGCGGCTCGCTGCGCATCAAGAGCGCCGACCCGTCGGTGGCTCCGGAAATCCGGATCAACTATCTCGCCACCGAAACGGATCGTACGGCCAATGTCGAAGGCCTGAAAATCCTGCGTAAGATTCTTCAGGCGCCGGCGCTTCGCGCCTTCACGGTCGAGGAGGTCGAACCCGGTCCCAAAATTTCGACCGACGAAGAATTGCTGAATTTCTGCCGGCAGCGCGGCAGCACGGTCTATCACCCGACCTCGACCTGCCGGATGGGCAACGATCCGCTCGCGGTGGTCGACCAACGGCTTCGCCTGCGCGGCATTGACGGCCTGCGTGTGATCGATGGATCGGTGATGCCGGATCTCGTTTCCGGCAACACCAACGCCGCCATCATCATGATCGCCGAAAAGGCGTCGCAGATGATTCTGGAGGATGCGACATGATTTCCGACGTAACGGAGACGCCAAACTTGCCGCTGACGGGCGTGCGGGTCGTCGAGATGACCCACATGGTGATGGGGCCGACCTGCGGCATGATTCTCGCGCAACTCGGCGCCGAGGTGATCAAGGTTGAGCCGCCCAGCGGCGACAAGACCCGCAGCCTGGGAGGCATGGGAACGTCGTTCTTCCCATTGTTCAACCGCGGCAAGCGCAGCGTCGTGCTCGATCTCACCAGCGCTGCCGATCGGGAGACCATGCACCGGCTGCTCGCCAGCGCCGACGTGTTTTTGGAGAATTTTCGCGATGGCCTGCTCGACAGGCAGGGCCTCGGCGCCGACGAACTGAAGCGCCGGCATCCGCATCTGATCGTCGCCGGGCACAAGGGGTTTTTGTCCGGTCCCTACGAGCATCGCCCGGCGCTCGACGAAGTCGTGCAAATGATGTCAGGCCTCGCGGTCATGACCGGGACCAAGGCAAAACCGCAGCGCGTCGGCTCCTCCGCCAACGACATCATGGGCGGCATGTTCGGCGCGATCGCGATCCTCGCAGCGCTTTATCAGAAGCGCGGCGGCAATGCGCAAGGCGCCGACATCCGCATCGGGCTGTTCGAGAACTGTTTGTTTCTCGTAGCCCAGCACATGGTCGAATACGAGATGACCGGCAACAAGCCGCGCTCGATGCCGGAGCGCGAACATGCGTGGCCGATCTACGATATCTTCGACGCGGCGGATGGCCGGATTTTTATTGGCGTCGTCACCGAAGGCCATTGGCAAAGCTTCGGCAAGGAGTTCGGCCTGAAGGAGTTGCTGGGCGATCCGTCGTTGCTCACCACCACCGACCGCATTCTGGCGCGCGCCCGGATCATTCCGCGCGTCGCCGAGGTGATTAAGGGATGGAAACTCGCGGAGCTGTCCGCGACGCTGGACCGGCTCAACATCTGCTTCTCGCCTATCAACCGCCCCGAGGATTTGTTCGACGATCCGCATGTGCTGCGCGAAGGCGGGCTGGTCGGCGCGACCAATGCCAACGGCGCAGCGTTTCGCGTGCCGGCCCTCCCCGTGGAATGGAACGGCGCCAGCATCGGCGACGGGCTTAAAGTGCCGGCGCTCGGCGCCGATACCGCATCCGTACTCTCCGAACTCGAGCCGGCCGCCAAGCGCGCCGCCGGAATCGCATAGCGAGGACACCATGAGCAACGTCCACGACATTTATCCCCACGACCGGATCATCCTGCGCGAGGTCGGCCTGCGCGACGGGCTGCAACTCGTAAAGACTTTTCCATCGACGGCGGCGAAGCGGAAATGGATTGCGCGCGAACACGATGCCGGCGTGCGGCATTTCGAGGTCGGCTCATTTCTGCCGGCGAAAACCTTTCCGCAATTCGCCGACGTGCTTGACATCGTCGGCGCCGTGGCAGCACTTCCGGGCGCACACGGCGTGGCGCTGATACTGAACGAACGCGGCGCCAACGAGGCGCTGGCGTCGGGCGTCGCCGAAATCGGTTCGGTGGTCTCGGCCACCGAGGAACACAGTCGCGCCAATGCCAACCGGTCGCGCGATGAGGCCATCGCCAATATCATGCGGCTGTGCGAATTGCGCGACAGCAGTGCGCATAAGCCAATTGTTTCGGCGGCGATTTCGATGGCGCTGGGATGTTCGATCGTGGGGCCTGTGGATCCGAAGGAAGTGATCCGGCTCGCGGAAAAATGCTACGAGGCCGGCGCCGACGTCGTCGCGGTCGCCGATACCGTCGGCTATGCCGGACCGAAAGCGGTCGGCGAATTGACCGCCGCGGTGGTCAGGATTGCCGGCAAACAGCCGGTGTGCGTGCATCTGCACGACACGCGGGGGATGGGGATCGCGAATGCGTCGGCGGCACTCGATGCCGGCGCGCGGATTCTCGATGGCTCGCTCGGCGGCCTCGGCGGCTGCCCGTTCGCACCTGGCGCCACCGGCAATGTGGTGTTCGAAGATCTGGTGTTCCTGTGCGAGAGCAAGGGTTTTGCCACCGGCATCGATGTCGAAAAGCTTGTCGCGGTTCGCGGAATTCTCAATGAGGCCATGCCGAACGAGGCGCTCTATGGCGGACTTGCGCGTGCGGGGATGCCGGGAAGAGTGGCCAACGCGGCGGCTGAATAGGCCTGCGCGTCGAACGCAGCACTGTCATTGCGAGGAGCGGAGCGACGAAGCAATCGAGCTTTTGCTATGCTGCTTCCCTGGATTGCTTCGCTTCGCTCGCAATGACGGAGCTAGTCTCCGTCACCTTGCCCCGAACGTGGTCGCCCCGAACAGCGCTTTTTGCGTCGAGGGTTGCGAGCGCCAGTATTGCGGAGGTGCGGCGACGTGGCCGCCGAGTTCGGCCGCGGCGTGCCAGCCCCAGCGCGGGTCGTAGAGCATGCCGCGCGCCAGCGCCACCATATCGGCCTTGCCCGAGGCGACGATATCTTCGGCCTGCTGCGCCTCGGTGATCAACCCGACTGCGATGGTGGTGAGGCCGGTCGCCTGCTTCACGCGTTTCGCGAATGGCACCTGATAGCCGGGCGACAGCGGAATCTTCTGCAGCGGTGACACGCCGCCTGACGACACATCGATCCAGTCGATGCCGCGCTTCTTCAACTCCTTGGCGAATTCGACGGTCTGTTCGATGTCCCAGCCGCCATCGACCCAGTCGGTCGCGGAGACCTTGATGCCCACCGGCTTGTTTGCAGGAAACGCGGCGCGCACCGCGTCGAACACCTCAAGCGGATAGCGCATGCGATTCTGCAAGCCGCCGCCATACTGATCGGTGCGCTTGTTGGAGATCGGCGACAGGAACTGATGCAAGAGATAGCCGTGCGCGGAATGAACCTCGAGCGCATCGATGCCGAGCCGCTCGGCGCGTTGCGCCGTCGCCACGAAAGCCTCGCGAATGCGTGCCAGCCCTGCGGCATCGAGCGCCAGCGGCGCGGTTTCGCCTTCCTTGTGCGGCACTGCAGACGGCCCCTCGGCCAGCCAGCCACCCTCCGAAATCGGAATCTGCTGGCCACCGTCCCACGGCGTGTGGCTCGATCCTTTTCGCCCGGCATGCGCAAGCTGCATTGCGACTGCGGTTTTCGAATGCTTGCGCACCGAAGCCAAGATCGGCTTCAGCGCGGCTTCGGTGGCGTCGTTATACAGCCCGAGACAACCCGGGGTGATGCGGCCGATCGCTTCCACCGCGGTGGCCTCGATGCAGAACATCGCCGCACCCGACAGCGCCAGACTGTTGATGTGCGTAAAATGCCAGTCATTGGCCTCGCCGTTGTCGGCGGAGTATTGGCACATCGGCGCCACCATGACGCGGTTGGCAAGCGTCAAGCCGCGCAGGGTGATCGGAGTAAACAAAGCGCTCATGAGGGGTTTCCGGTTGCGAAAAGATCAGGCGGGAGCCCTTACATAGGCTGGCACCGGACTTTCCTCAACCGCCTCACTATTGCTTGATCCCCGCCGCCCTGATCACTTCGGCGTTGGCCGCGGTATCGCGCACCACCAGAGCGTCCATTTCATCGGGCGTCATCGGCGCTGCTTCGACGCCGAGCTTCTTCAGGCTCTCCTGCATCGCGGGCTCGGTCAGCACTTTTGTGCCCGCGGCATGTAGCCTGTCGACGATGTCGCGTGGCGTTTTCGCCGGCACAAACACGCCGAACCAGATCGCGCTGTCGGCGCCTTTCAAGCCGGCCTCTTCCGGCGTCGGGACATCGGGCAGATCGGCGACGCGTTTGGGCGCGGACACCACCAGCGCGCGCACCTGACCCTCATGGATCAGCGGCAGCGCGGTCGCGAGCGGGCAGAAATAGAAATCGATCCGCCCGCCCAGAATATCGGTGATGACTTCGGAGCCGCCGCGGTAAGGCACGTGGGTAGCATCGATTCCGGCGGCGAGCCGGAATTTTTCGGCACTGATATGCACCGCACTGCCGATGCCGACCGAGCCGAAGGTGATCGAGCCGGGCTTGGCCTTGGCCTCCGCGATGAAATCCTGCACGGTTTTCCACGGCCGCGTCACCGGGGTGATCATCACATTGGCGCTGGAGCCGATCATCAGCACCGACGACAGATCCTTGGTCGCGTCATAGGTGAGATTGGGGAAAATCGCCGGCGCGATGGTCAGCGCCGAGGAATGCGCGAGGATGGTGTAGCCGTCGGGGTCTGCCTTCGCGACGGCCGATGTGCCGAGCGTGCCGCCGGCGCCGACCCGATTCTCGATCACGATGGGCTGGCCCAGTTCGACCGCGAGGCGATCGAACACCAGCCGCGGCACCACGTCGGTGGCGCTGCCCGCGCCGAACGGGATTACGGCCTTGATCAATCGCGACGGATAGGTTTGCGCCTGTAGTGCCGACGACAGCAGCACTAACGCCAGAATGCTCAACCAGTTAACAACCTTGCACATAACTGCTCCAGATTTCTTCACCGACGCTCGTTCGGATCGATGCAAGATTCGTTCCGACAACGCGCCCGTCATTGCGAGGAGCGCAAGCGACGAAGCAATCCAGTCTGTTTGGCACTAGATTGCTTCGCTACGCTCGCAATGACGGGGCGTCGCTTACCAACCGCCGTCGTCGCCGAACTTCCACGGGATATTATCGACGATGCGATAGCGGTTGCCCGGCAGCAGCACACAGTCGGCCTTGGCGGAAAACTCCACGACCAACCGGCCGTCCGCGACCTGCTCCATCTTCCATCCATAGAAGCCAAGCATTCCGTAAAGCGGGGATCGGAGTTCATGAACGAGCGGCGCTCCTTCAGCACGAAGCGCTTATGTCCGGTCCACGCGATCTCGGAGATGCTCAGGCGCAGACCGTCTGTCGATGCGACGCGCAGACCGGTTCGAATCCGCGCCTCTCCCGCTTAGGCAGCGCGCGATCAGGCGAGCTTTTTCATCGTCCCGCGGAAAGTCAAAAACTTCCCGGTGGACGCCGTGACGTGGGCCACGATCGTATTGTTCTTGTAGTCCTCGAGATGGACCACGGTGGTGTCGTCGTCTTCCTGCCAGCTGACCAGAAACAACTGATCGCGAAGCGGCTCCACGGTGATATCGACGCTCTCGAAACCGCCATGGGCTTTATCCGGCTGGTTGCCCGTATAGGTAAGCGACGTTTCCGATTCAAAGTGAAGCTCGACAATGAACGCCTTGAAGTCGACCATGTAGCGATGGCCAACCGCGGGAAATGCTTCCGGCATCGTCGTGTTCCTTTCTCGAATGGCGTTCCTCAATGATCCAGGCGGGTTAAGCAACTTTAGGACGAAGAGTTCCTGCCAGGCAACTGATTTGTGCCCGCCTTCACTCCGTTAGCGTGAACTGCAGCAGCAGCGTGCGCTGAATCATCGAGAAATTATCGTCGGAGATCATGGTCAGCACGGTGTCGCCCTCGGGCGAGACATGGGCATCAAGCCCCTCCATGTTATCGACCTCGTTGCCGAGATCGGCCTCGAAGATCGACGGCCCGTCGAGGGTGGCGCCGCGTTGAAGCGATTTCAGCGCGATGCGGCGGATGCGGATGCCGACGCCGGTCAGCAGCGAAAACTTCCGTTCCAGAATCAGAAGGTCGCCGTTGCGCAACAGCACCGCGTCGCTGATGTCGAAATTGCCGGTGCGGCGAACCGCGAAGTCGCCGGGGGTCGGGCCGCCGATCAGAAATCCGATGATGTTGCCGTCGGCATCGAGACCGCGTTCGGAAATCGCGATCAAGGTGCCGGCAAGCGGCAGCCCCTTGGGCACCATCACCAGCGACTCCAGCCCCTTGTTGAACGGGAGCTTGCGCAGCATCGGCGGGCCCGCGACGACTTCACCGCGAGAACGCGTGCCGCCTTTGCTGAAATCGAACTTCAGGATCTGGTTGACCCGCTCCAGCCCGATATAAACCAGCGAACCATCGAGCGCGATCGACTCGGTATCGAACCAGCCGCGCGCGGTGATCGGCCGCCCGTCGGCGCCCAGCATTGGGGCCGCCTCGACATCGGCGAGCCCGGTCATCTCGCGGCCCCGATAGACGATGCGGCCGGTGAACCACGTCCCCTTGTCGCTCATCGAAATAAAGCGTTCGCCTTTTGCATCGAGCCGCCATCCCGACAGTCCGCCGAAGCCGCGAAAAGAAGAGGTCAGGATCAGCCCGCTGCGATATTCCAGCGCGCCGAAACGCACCCGCGCGCGGTCGCGGGTGTCGAACGATGGAATCGGGCGTGCATTGACTTCGATCGAAAGGGGGGCTGCGGTCGAGAGTTCATCCGGCGTCGGCTGTTTTGGTGGCGGCTGCGTGCCAACCTGGGCATGGGCAAGCGCCGGTATCGCAAAGGAAAGCCCCGCCGCTGCGGATGTGAAAAAGCGGCGGCGCGTGAGGTGCTTGCATATCGGCGTTTGCATCGTCGGATCGAACCGTCTCACTCCGTCGTTGCCGGGCTTGACCCGGCAATCCATCTGCTTCGAAAAACGCCATTTTGCAAGGGAGATGGATACGCGGGCCTTCGCCTCGCCGAAGGGCTTCGGCCCCGCAGGCGGGTCAAGCCCGCGTATGACGGCCAGTTACGAATGCAACCTTCGCCGCCGCGTCGGCGCTGCCGCCGCGCCTTGGGTCTCGCTGAATAGTTCGGCGAGCTTTTCAGTGATGGCGCCGCCGAGCTCTTCGGCATCGACGATAGTCACCGCGCGACGATAGTAGCGCGTGACGTCATGGCCGATGCCGATGGCGATCAGCTCGACCGGCGAGCGGGTTTCGATTTCCTCGATGATGTAGCGCAGATGGCGCTCCAGATAATTGCCGGGATTGACCGACAGCGTCGAGTCGTCCACCGGCGCGCCGTCGGAAATCATCATCAGGATCTTGCGCTGTTCGCTTCGCCCGAGCAGCCGCTTGTGCGCCCAGTCCAGCGCCTCGCCGTCGATGTTTTCCTTCAACAGGCCCTCGCGCATCATGAGGCCGAGATTCTTTCGCGCCCGGCGCCAGGGCGCGTCGGCGGATTTGTAGATAATGTGCCGCAGATCGTTGAGGCGGCCTGGATTGGGCGGCTTGCCGGCCGCGAGCCACGCCTCGCGCGATTGCCCGCCCTTCCAGGCGCGCGTGGTGAAGCCGAGAATCTCGACCTTGACGCCGCAGCGCTCCAGGGTCCGCGCCAGAATATCCGCGCAGGTTGCCGCCACCGTGATGGGCCGTCCGCGCATCGAGCCGGAATTATCCAGCAGCAGCGTGACCACGGTGTCGCGGAAGGTCGCTTCCTTCTCATGCATGAACGACAGCGGATGGTAGGGATCGGTGACCACGCGCGACAGCCGCGCCGGATCGAGAATGCCCTCTTCGAGATCGAACTCCCAGGCGCGGTTCTGCTGCGCCATCAACCGCCGCTGCAGGCGGTTGGCAAGGCGCGCGACGATGCCTTGCAGATGCGCAAGCTGCTTGTCGAGATAGCTGCGCAATCGTTCCAGTTCGTCGTGATCGCAGAGGTCCTCGGCGGCGATGACCTCGTCGAATTTTGGCGCAAACGCATGGTATTCCGGGCCGCGGTGCTCGTTGATCCCGCGCGTATTCGGCCGCGTCGCTTCGCCCGGCGTCTCGTCATCGCCGAGGTCGCCGTCGTCGAACGTATCCGACGTGGAGGCCTGCGCGCTTTCCATTGCGCTCTCCGACATTTCGTCGGTGGAGGCCTGCGCCTGATCGGCGCTCATCTCCTGCGCGGCATCCGAGTCGGGCGAACCTTCGGCACCGGACTGGTCGTTTTCGCCGTCGCGGTTGTCGTCCTGGTTCTCGTCATCGTCGGCGTCGGCGTTGCGGTCGTCGCCGAGCTCCAGCGCCGACAACAAGTCGTGCACCGCGTCGCCGAATTTCGCCTGGTCCTCGGCGAGACGATCGAGCCGGTCGAGCCGCGCGCCGATCTTGTCTTCCAGTACCGGACGCCAGAGATCGACCATTTTTCGCGCAGCGGCGGGAGGCGCCATGCCGGTCAGGCGCTCGCGCACCAGCATTGCGAGTGCGTCCGATAACGGCGCGTCGGCGCGGTCGGTGATCTCGTCGAACTTGCCGCGGTGAAAATGATCGTCGAGCATCGCGGTGAGATTTTTCGCAACCCCCGCCATGCGGCGCGACCCGATCGCCTCGACGCGGGCCTGCTCGACGGCTTCGAACACGCCGCGCGCCTGCGGATTGCCCGGCATCAGCTTGCGATGCACTTTCGGATCGTGGCAGGCGAGTTTCAGCGCGATGGAATCCGCGTGGCCGCGCACGATGGCCGCGTCCCGCCGCGTCATCTTGCGCGCGGGCTCCGGCAGCCGCGCCTTGCCGGGTGCTAAGCCCGGGCGTTCGGCGGCGAAGGTCACTTCAAGCTCGGGCGCCTTGGCAATGGCGCGCAGGCACGACGTCACCGCGCGCTTGAACGGCTCGGTCGGCGCCTCCCTGGAGCCGGTGCGGAATTTGGAATTGGATGGAGTCGTCATCGCTGCCTTCGTCGTCCCCGCGAAAGCGGGGACCCATAACCACCGGCGTCAATTGTTGTCCCGAGAACCAGCTCCGTCATCCTACCGAAAGTTCCCGGCGTATGGGTCCCCGCTTTCGCGGGACGACACTACGTTTGTTGTCCCAATCAGCTCAGCGCCACGTTCACCGAACTCTCCGCCAGCTCCTGATTGAAGCAGCGCTGATAGAACTCCGCCACCAGCGGCCGTTCCAGTTCGTCGCACTTGTTGAGGAAGGTGACGCGGAACGCGAAGCCGATGTCGCTGAAGATTTCCGCGTTCTCCGCCCACATGATCACGGTGCGCGGGCTCATCACCGTCGACAGGTCGCCGTTGGCGAAGGCGTTGCGGGTGAGATCGGCGAGCCGCACCATCTTGTTGACGGTGTCGCGTCCCTCCGCGGTGCGATAGCTATGCACCTTGGCGAGCACGATTTCCACTTCCTCGTCATGCGTCAGATAGTTCAGCGTGGTGACGATCGACCAGCGGTCCATCTGGCCCTGGTTGATCTGCTGGGTGCCGTGATAGAGCCCGGAAGTATCGCCTAAGCCCACCGTGTTGGCAGTCGAGAACAGCCGGAACGCCGGATGCGGCTTGATCACCTTGTTCTGGTCGAGCAGCGTCAGGCGGCCGGAGACTTCCAGCACGCGCTGAATCACGAACATCACATCGGGCCGGCCGGCGTCGTATTCGTCGAACACCAGCGCGATGTTGTGCTGCAGCGCCCATGGCAGAATGCCATCGCGGAATTCCGTGACCTGCTTGCCATCCTTGATGACGATGGAATCCTTGCCGACGAGATCGATGCGGCTGATATGGCTGTCGAGGTTGACGCGCACGCAAGGCCAGTTCAACCGCGCCGCGACCTGTTCGATATGGGTCGATTTGCCGGTGCCGTGATAGCCGGTCACCATGACGCGGCGATTCTTCGAAAAGCCGGCGAGAATGGCGAGCGTGGTGGCGCGATCGAACCGGTAGTCCGAATCGACGTCTGGCACGTGCGGATCGACTTCGGAATAGGCCGGAACTTCAAGGTCGCTGTCGATGCCGAACACCTGCCGCACCGACACCTTCATGTCGGGTAAACCGGCGGGCTCCAGCTCTTTGGTCATGGCGGCGGTCGTCATCAATCCTCCGAGGTCCCGGACGCTCCCGAAACCAGATTTGCGTATTGGCTGCGGATGGGTGCTATCAGGAACCTATCAGAGAGAAGCGGCCGGCAGAAGCCCGCGGCACAATGAAAGTTCCACTGCATTATCATCAAGATAGGTGCTGGCGGCGGTTTTTGGAAGGCTGCCCTGCGAATCAACAGGCACTGATCATGGTTTTGTCGAACCGGGCGTGTCAAACCGACGGCGGGCCTGCATGCCGGCATCCACCGGTGGTTATGCCAGGCCAAAGACGCAACCGCCCGGCGGGTCAGCGAAAAGGACCATCGTGACGTCTCTGATCGATCCATTGATTGCCTTCGTATCCAACCATGCGTGGCTGGCCTATCTCACGATTTTCCTCGCTGCTTTGCTGGAAGCCGTGCCCGTGGTGGGCTCGGTGATCCCGGGCTCGACCGTCATCCTGGCGCTGAGCGCGCTGGTGCCGGGCGGCGAACTGGACATTATCGGCGTATTCGCCGCGGCGATCGCGGGCGCTGCTATGGGCGACGGCACCGCGTTCTGGATCGGGCACCGCGCGCAGCGCGAGATTCTCAGCGCGTGGCCGATGTCGCGCTATCCAGGCTTAGTCGCGCAAAGCGAAGCGTTCTTTCATCGCTGGGGTTCGCTGGCGGTATTCTTCGCGCGCTTCGTGCCGCCGATCCGCGCCTTCGTGCCGATCACCGCGGGCGCACTGGGAATGCCGCCGCTGCGCTTCTACGCAGTCAACATCTCGGCGATCCTGCTGTGGGCGCCGGCGCATATCCTGCCCGGCGTGCTGGCGGTGTCGGCGCTGGAACACTCCGGCGGCATGGCCGGGCTCGAAGGCACCGCAAAACATTACTGGATGCCGCTGGTGCTCGGCATAGCCGCGCTGGCAGGCCTTGCGACGTGGTGGGTTCGCCGCAAGCGCGGGGCCAATGTTGCTGTGGCTCCTGCAGTGGTGCCGGTTCGCAAGGATGGTTGAAAAACCTCAGCGTCGTCCCCGCGAAAGCGGGGACCCATAAACATTGACCTTCATGATGGAATACGCGCGGCAGCTCACGGATATTTCTACGAGCGCCGGAGGCTATGGGTCCCCGCTTTCGCGGGGACGACAATACCGAGAAGTCTGCCTTCAGCTTGCGCCGCGCACTACCGTCTTCAGGTAATTATACGCCTTGATGATCTCGATCAGGCGGTCTTCGGTGGAGCGGTCGCCGCCATTGGCGTCGGGGTGATGCTGCTTCACCAGCGCCTTGTATTTCGCCTTCACGACATCCAGCGTCGCCTCGGGGCCGAGCCCCATCACCTGCAGCGCCTTGCGCTCGGCGTTGAAGACCTTTCGGGTTTCCACCTTGGCTTCCGCGCCTGAACCCGGACCCGGCCGCCAGCGGCCGCGGCCATTCAATTCGCTGAATACGTTGAACGGATCGGTCGCGCCCTCGAAATCGTCCTGGACGCTGCCCTTGCCTTTTTTGGCGCTGGTGTTGGCGCCCATCTTCCAGGTCGGACGATGGCCGGTCAGCGCATCCTTCTGGTAGCGCGCGACCGCGTCGGCATTCATGCCGGAAAAGAAATTATAGGACTGGTTGTACTCGCGCACATGGTTGAGACAGAAGTGCCAGTATTCCTTGTCGTTGGCGCGGCCCTTCGGGGCGCGATGCGGACCCTTGTTCTTGCAGTCCGGCCATTCGCACATCACGGCGTCTTCGCGGGCGCGCGCCTGCTGCTTCGCGCTCAGCTTGTTGGGCTTGATGCGAATGGAGTCGAAGAATTTCGATGAATCGATCGGCATGGCTGACTATGACAACGCAACGCAAAAAGCTTCAAGTCTTGACATTGCGAAACCTTCACCCTTGATGCGCCATTGACGAACCGCGGCCATCGACGTATTGCCGCCGCCATGACCGTCAAAGACACTATCACAAACAAGTTGCGCGAAGCTTTCACGCCGGAAAGCCTCGACGTCACCGACGAATCGCATCTTCATGAAGGCCATTCGGGCCACAGGCCCGGCGGCGAGACGCATTTCAGGCTGTATATTGTATCTCGATCGTTCGAAGGGAAGAGCCGGATCGAGCGCCACCGCCTGATTAATGCGGCGCTGGCTGCGGAACTCGCAGGCCCGGTCCATGCGCTGGCGATCAAGGCGCACGCGCCGGGCGAATAGATCGTAGGGTCGGCAAAGGCGCCCTTGCGCTGTGCCCACCGTCCGGCCGTCGTCCTGAGGAGCCGCGTCTTCACGCGGCGTCTCGAAGGATCGCAACGAGTCCCGGTCCATCCTTCGAGACGCGCGTAAGAACGCGCTGCTCAGGATGACGGCGGTGCGCATGTCTGGTGGGCACTCCATCGGGCGCGCATTCGCGCGACCCGCTGGCTTTGCCCACCCTACAAGTTCTAGAACGCCGTCCCTGCCTTCGGCTTCTTTTCAACTCCACCTGAGGTCTCGGCCTCGCGCGGCAGCGGCACGATGCGCAGCGCGGTAATGCGGTTGCGCTCGCGGCGCAAAACCCTGAAGCGAAAGCCGTGGAACGTAAAGCTCTGGCCGCGTTCCGGGATCGAGCGCGCTTCGTGAATCACCAGGCCGGCGACGGTGGTGGCCTCCTCGTCGGGCAGATGCCAGTCCATCGCGCGGTTGAGGTCGCGGATCGGCACCGATCCATCGACCACCACCGAGCCATCGGGCTGGGCGCGGACGCCGGCCACCACCACGTCGTGCTCGTCGGAAATGTCGCCGACGATTTCCTCGATGATGTCTTCCAGCGTCACCATGCCTTCGACTTCGCCGTATTCATCGACCACCAGCGCGAAGTGGGTCTTGCGGCGGCGGAACGCCTTGAGCTGTTCGGACAACGGCCGCATCTCCGGCACGAACCATGGCGGCAGCGCGATGGTCGAGACGTCGATCTTGGTGGTATCGCCTTCCGAGGCCCGGATCGCGCGCAGCAGATCCTTGGCGTGCAGCACGCCGATGATGTTTTCCGGCTTTTCGCGCCACAGCGGAATCCGCGTGTATTCGGTGGCCAGCACCTCACGCACCAGTTCTTCCGGCGGCAGGTCGGCGTTGATCATCACCATTTCGGTGCGATGGACCATCACGTCGGAGACCTGCAGCTCGCGCAGATCCAGCAGGCCGCCGAACATGTCGCGGTCCTGTTTCTCGACACCGCCTTCGTGATGCAACAGATCGACCGCGCCGCGAAGCCGCTCGGTCGGCGACAGGATCGGCTGGTTGTGGCCGATCTTGATACCGAGCAGTTTCATCAGTACCCGCACGATCGCCTCGATCAGACTGAGCAGCGGCCCCAGCAGATACACCATCAATTTCATCGGCCGCGCGACCAGCAGCGACATCCGGTCCGGGGCGTTGATGGCGATGGTCTTCGGCAGCACCTCGGCGAAGATCACCACCATCACCGTCATGACGCCGGTCGCGTAAAGCACGCCGACCTCGCCGAACCACGCGGTGAATACGCCGGTCGCCAGCGCAGAGGCGCCGATATTGGCGATGTTGTTGCCGAGCAGCAGCGCGCCGATCATCCGCTCGCGCATCGCGAACAGGCTGGTGACGACGCCGGCCTCGCGATTGCCCTGCTTCGACAGCCGCAGCATGCTGGCGCGCGAGGCGCCGGTGAGCGCCGTCTCGCTCGCCGAGAAGAACGCCGAGATCATCAGGCAGGCGATAACAATGGTGAATGTAAGCCAGTCCATGGCAATCACTTTTCAGTTTGAACCATTTCTGCCGTCAGGCCGGGCTAAAGCGCGAAGCGCGTCTTCGCGCCAGATGTCCCGGCCATCCACGTCTTATCACACGATAAAGAGAAAAGACGTGGATGCCCGGGACAAGCCCGGGCATGACGATTTTACTCAAGATTTGCGTGCGAGCTTACGCTCAAGAAAATCGCGAACCAGCGACGGCTCGACATCGGGTGCGATCACGGCGCGGCCGACGGCTTCGAGCAGGATGAAGGTGAGCTTGCCGCGTTTGACCTTCTTGTCCTGCGCCATCAGCGCCATCAGCGCGTCCGCGCCCAGTTTTTCCTGGATGAAGCCGGCGATGTCCTGCAGATGGACCGGCAGGCCAACCGCCGCCAGATGATGCTTGACGCGGGCCGCGTCGTTGTCCGCGCTCATGCCGAGCTGCGCGGAAAATTCCGCCGCCAGCACCATGCCGATGGCGACACCTTCGCCGTGAAACAGCCGGTCGGAAAATCCGGTGGCGGCTTCCAGCGCGTGGCCGAAGGTGTGGCCGAGATTGAGCAGCGCACGCTCGCCGGTCTCGCGCTCGTCGCGCATCACGATCGCGGCCTTGGCGCGGCACGAGGTGGCAATGGCATGTTCTCGCGCCGCACTCCCTGCGAAAATATCGGCGTGGTTGGCTTCCAGCCAGGCGAAGAACGCTTCATCGCCGAGCACGCCGTATTTGGCGACCTCGGCATAGCCGGCGCGGAACTGGCGCGGCGACAGCGTGTCGAGCACCGCGGTGTCGGCGACCACCAATATGGGCTGGTGGAATGCACCGACCAGGTTTTTTCCCTGCGGCGAGTTGATTCCGGTTTTTCCGCCGACGGATGAATCAACCTGCGCCAGCAGCGAGGTCGGCACCTGCACGAAATCGACGCCGCGGCGCAGGATCGCGGCGGCAAAGCCTGCGAGATCGCCGACCACGCCGCCGCCGAGCGCGATCACCAGATCGTTGCGCTCGATCTTCGCCGCGATCAGTTCCTCCGAGACATATTCGAGGCCTTCATAGCTTTTCGAGCCCTCGCCTTCGTCGATGATGATGCGCGAGGTAACGATGCCGGCATCGAGCAGCGATGCTTCGGTTTTGCGCAGCCAATGCGTTGCGACGAATTCGTCGGTGACGATGGCTGCGCGCGCGCCCGGCCGTAACGCCGCTACGCGCGCACCCAGCGACTGCAGCACGCCGCGGCCGATGACGATGTCATAGGCGCGGTCGCCGAGCGCGACGTCGACCAGAATCGGGTCGGAGCTTTTCAGCGGCGCGGTCATCGTGGTGCATCCAATGTTTCACCCGCACGGGCATTGCAGAGATGCGCATGCAGCGCCGCGATGCACTCCTCGACGATTTTTTCGTGCAGCACATCGCGCGAGGCAATCGTGATGTCGGCGCGCTCATAGACCGGATGGCGTTCCTCGATAAGACGCCCGATTGTCGCGGCGGGATCGGCTGTCTGCAGCAGCGGCCGGTCGGCGCGGCGCTTCACCCGCTTCATGATGGTGTCGGCATCGGCCTTGAGCCAAAGCGAGACCGCCTTGTCGCGGACGCGGTTGCGGGTTTCCTCGCGCATGAAGGCGCCGCCGCCGGTCGCTAGCACGCCCGGGCCATTGTCGAGCAGCCGCGCGATCACCCGCGCCTCGCCGTCGCGGAAATACGGCTCGCCATGGGCTGCGAAAATTTCCGGGATCGTCATGCCCGCGTGCGCCAGCTCGATCTCGGCGTCGGCGTCCTGAAACGGCAGATGCAGCCGCGCGGCGAGCCGCCGCCCGATGGTCGACTTGCCCGCGCCCATCATGCCGACCAGCACGACCGAACGCCGTCCCAGCGCCGCGGTGATGTCGGCCTCCTGGGATGCGCTGGCACTGGCATTTGCGGCGGTTTCGGGCATCGAACAACCTAATTTACCGCCAAAGCGGCGTTCGGCGTACCCTATACTACCCCGGCCGAACCCGTTGCCAGAGACTCTTGCAACGGGATACCGAACATGTTGGTAGTCTTTGCCGTTCCTTGGCCGCTACTCCCGCAGTTCCAATGGTTAACATTGCCGCCTGAGGCCGCGTTATGCCCAGCCTGTTCCGCTTCCTGACGGTCGTCGCGGTGCTCGGCGGCATCGTCTACGGCGTGATTTTCGCGCTGGCGAATTTCGTCAATCCGAAACCGCGGGAAATGACGGTGACCATCCCGGCCGACAAGTTTCTCAAGAAATAGGGGTTAGGGTCTGAGGATGAGCAAGACCTCAGACATCCGGCTGACCAACCTGTTCCTCGATATGCTCGCGGCGGAACAGGGCGCCGGCGACAACACGCTACAAGCCTATCGTCGCGATCTTGAGGATTTTTCCGGATTTCTCGCCCTCACCGGACAGGGTTTTGCCGATGCCGAAACCCAGGCGCTGCGCGATTATCTGGCCGATCTCGACACCCGCGGCTTCAAATCGTCGAGCGTGGCGCGGCGGTTGTCGGCGATGCGGCATCTGTTTCGTTTCCTTCTCAACGAACGCATCCGTAGCGACGATCCCGCCGCGATTCTCTCGGGCCCCAGGCGTGGCCGCAGCCTGCCGAAGGTGCTGTCGATCTCCGACGTCGATCGCTTGCTAATGCGCGCAAAGACGCTGATCGACGCGCCGAAAATCTCTGCGCCGCAGCGGCTCCGCGCGCTGCGGCTGTACTGCCTGCTCGAAGTGCTCTACGCCACCGGCTTGCGAGTCTCGGAGCTGGTGGCATTGCCATTGTCGGCGGCGCGGCGCGACGCGCGCATGATCGTGGTGCGCGGTAAGGGCAACAAGGAACGCCTGGTGCCGCTCAACGAGCCCTCCAAACAGGCGATGGCCGATTACCTCGCCGCAATGGAAGCACTGCGGGCGGAGAACAAGAAAAATGCCGCCGTCCCGAAATGGCTATTTCCCTCCTTCGGCGAGAGCGGACATTTGACGCGGCAACATTTCGCGCGCGATCTGAAAGAACTGGCGGCGGCGGCCGGCCTCGCGCCGCGGCTGGTCAGCCCGCATGTGTTGCGCCATGCGTTTGCGAGCCATCTTCTGCACAACGGTGCCGACTTGCGCATCGTGCAGACGCTGCTCGGCCACACCGATATCTCGACCACCCAGATTTACACCCATGTGGTCGAGGAGCGGCTGAAGAGCCTGGTGCGCGACCTGCATCCGCTGGCGGAGAAGTAGCGCTCGGTCGTCCCCGCATTGGCCTTCCTGCCTTGACTTCGGCGTTCTTCACCGTGAAACAGCGATCAGCGGCGGCCTGACCACCCGGCTGCAGCAAAGACCGCGCTAAATGGTTGAATCAAAAAGCTTTCTTCTCTGTGGGCGAAAAACGCTTCGTTCGCCGACATCTTCCTCCTTATATTGATTGAATGCCCGACCCCATGCGCAGTTACCTCGATTTTGAAAAGCCGGTCGCCGAACTCGATGCCAAGGTCGATGAATTGCGCGCGCTCGCCGCCGGCGGCAGCGACATCGGCGAGGAGGTTTCGCGCATCGAAGACAAGGCGGCGCAGGCGCTGCTGGAGCTTTATGCCAACCTGACGCCGTGGCAGAAAACCCTGGTCGCGCGCCACCCGCAGCGTCCGCATTTGAGCGATTTCATCGAGGCGCTGATCACCGAATTCACGCCGATGGCCGGCGACCGCAAGTTCGGCGAGGACGAGGCGCTGATCGGCGGCTTCGGCCGCTTCCGCGGCGAGAGCATCTGCGTGATCGGGCAGGAAAAGGGCACCACCACCGAAACCCGCATCAAGCACAATTTCGGCATGGCGCGGCCGGAAGGTTATCGCAAAGCCGCGCGCCTGATGGAGATGGCCGACCGGTTCGGCATTCCGGTGCTATCGATCGTGGATTCGGCCGGCGCCTATCCCGGCATCGGCGCGGAAGAACGCGGGCAGGCCGAAGCGATTGCACGCTCCACCGACGCCTGCCTGTCGCTCGGAGTGCCCAACGTCGCCATCATCACCGGCGAGGGGATGTCGGGCGGCGCCATCGCCATCACCACGGCGAACCGCGTGCTGATGTTCGAGCACGCGATCTACAGCGTGATCTCGCCGGAGGCCGCCTCCTCGATCCTGTGGCGCGACGGCACCAAGGCGCAGGAAGCCGCCACCAGCATGAAAATCACGGCCCAGGACATGCTGCGGTTCGGCGTCATCGATTCCATCCTGAAGGAACCGCCCGGCGGGGCCCACCGCGATCCCGCGCTCATGATCGCGGCCACCGGCGACGCCATGGCCTTAGCCTTCAACGACCTGCGCAATCTCGACCGCGACATGATTCGCAACGCCCGGCGCCAAAAGTTTCTGGATATCGGCCGGAAACTGGGGTGAATCGGTAGCGCGGGTAGCGCGAAGCGCAATCCGGGGGCCGTGAGGCCATCCCGCATCTGCATTTCAGCCCAACTTTTTCAAAAATCCGCCGTTTCGGCCCCAATTGTGCCCTGAGCCCGATATTTAACCTCTGTTCACCATGGCTGTCATGGAACCCGTGCCAAGAGCCGGTTCGGCTTGCGGCACAGGGGTCTTTAAGGATAATATTTTATTCAATGGCTTGGGGCATGGACGCTACGGCTCTTGACGACTTTGGGGTGTGGGATTGCCCGTCCGTTTGCGGAGCTTTGCAGTGACTGATCGCACGCACCTTCGCGCGCTTGTCACCTCGGTTGCGCTCGCTGCCAGCGTCGTGCTGGCCGGCTGCAACAGCGATGAAGTTTCTCTCGCCAACAACGCCAAGGCCAACCAGCCCGTCCCCGCCAAGCTTGTCGCCGACATGGTGGCGAAGGATATGGACATCAATTCGCCGATCCTGGTCCGGCTGTTCAAGACCGAAGCCGAGCTCGAGGTCTGGAAGCAGACGCGCTCCGGCCAGTTCGCGCTGCTGAAAACCTATCCGATCTGCCGCTGGTCGGGCGACCTCGGACCCAAGGTCCGCGAAGGCGACCGCCAGGCGCCGGAAGGCTTCTATTCGATCACCCCGGGACAGATGAACCCGCAATCGGCGTATTACCTGTCGTTCAACACCGGCTATCCCAATGCCTTCGACAAGGCGCTGGGTCGCAGCGGCTCGCAGTTGATGGTGCATGGCGACTGCTCGTCGCGCGGCTGCTACGCCATGACCGACGAGCAGATCGCGGAAATCTATTCGCTGGGGCGTGAATCGTTCTTCGGCGGCCAGCGCGCGTTCCAGTTCCAGGCCTATCCGTTCAAGATGACGCCGGTGAACATGGCCAAGCACCGCAACAATCCGAACATGCCGTTCTGGAAGATGATCAAGGAAGGCAACGATCATTTCGAAGTGACGCGGCAGGAGCCGAAGGTCGAGTTCTGCGAGAACAAATACGTGTTCGATCCGGCGCAGCCGCCGAATTCCTCGAAGCCGCTGGTGTTCAATGCCGCCGCGAAATGCCCGGCCTATATGATTCCCGACGACATCGCCGACGCGGTGCGCGAGAAGCAGCAGCAGGAGGCGGCCGAGACCGCGAAACTGATTTCGAAGGGCACGCCGGTGGCGCGGCTTAACACCGGCATCGACGGCGGCATGAACAAGGTGTTTGCCGCCAAGCTGCCCGGCGCCGAGACCGGCCTGTCGGAAGGCGGCGAAGGCCAGAGCCTGTCGCTGCTGGCCTTGTCGCGTGCACCCGGCACCATCCCGTCCCACGTCAATCCGCCGCGCAATCCGCTGCTGGCCCAGCAGGAAGAGCCCATGGTCGCGGTGACACCGGCTGCGGCGCCTGTAACCCGCGTCGCATCCGTCGCGCCGGAAGCGAAATCCGAAGGCTTCTTCAGCAAGCTCGCTCAGAAAGTGGGGCTATCCAGCGCCGATACCACCTCGACCGCCATTCCGGCCAAGCCGAAGGTCATCGAGGCGCCCCGGCCTTCGGCTTCCGTGCCCAAGACCGCCGCTCCCGCGCCAAAACCGGCCGATACCAGGGTCGCCGCCGCTACGCGGCCGCCGTTCAAGCCGACGGTCTCCGACCCGGCGTCGGCTCCTGTCGCGAAAGACGCCCTGGTCGCCGGCGCGCAGCCGATCGTGCCGGCGAGCTCGTTCGACAGCCGCTTCTCGGCGTTTAAGTAACGGCACATCCGTCATGCCCGCGAACGCGGGCATCCAGTATTCCAGACGATTTCAATTGAGCACTAGCGGCGCGGCGTACTGGATCATCCGCTTTCGCGGATGACGACATCAGAGCTTCGTTAGACGCTGCACCTCACGCATAGCGCCCGTGGCAGTGCTTGTATTTCTTGCCGGAGCCGCAGGGACAATCCTCGTTGCGGCCGACCTTGCCCCAGCTCGAGGGATTCTTCGGATCGCGCGTAGCGGCATCCGCATTCGCCGACGGCGCCAGCGACACGTTGGCAAACGCCATCGCGTCCTCGCCGGTGTTCGGATCGAACTTGTGCGCTTCCATCGGCGGCAGCGCCGGCTGCTGATCCTCCGGCGGCACGATCTCGACCCGCATCAATTGCGCCGTCACTGCCTCGCGCAAATGCGCGATCATCGCCTCGAACAGGCTGAACGCCTCCGACTTGTACTCCTGCAGCGGATCGCGCTGGCCGTAACCGCGCAGGCCGATGACCTGGCGCAGATGGTCGAGCATCACGAGGTGCTCGCGCCACAGATGGTCCAGCGTCTGCAGCAGGATGGTCTTTTCGACGTAGCGCATCACGTCGGGCCCCCACTGCCCGACCTTGGCCGCCATGTGCTGATCGACGTGGCTCTCGATACGCGACAGCAATTCCTCGTCGGCGATGCCCTCTTCCTTGGCCCATTCATCGACCGGCAGGTCGATGTCGAGCACGCGCTTCAGCTCTTCCTTCAACTCGGCCACATGCCATTGTTCGGCATAGGCGTGTTCGGGCACGTGCTTGGTGACGACGTCCTCGACAAAGGCGCGGCGCATGTCGGCGACGGTCTCGGCGACGCTCTCGTCCTTCATCAGATCGACGCGCTGATCGAAGATCACCTTGCGCTGGTCGTTCTGGACGTTGTCGAACTTCAGCAGGTTCTTGCGGATGTCGAAGTTGCGCGCTTCGACCTTCTGCTGCGCCTTTTCCAGCGCCTTGTTGATCCACGGATGGATAATCGCCTCGCCTTCCTTCAGGCCAAGCCGGGTCAGCATGGTGTCGAGCCGGTCGGAGCCGAAGATCCGCATCAGGTCGTCTTCCAGCGACAGGAAGAATTTCGAGCGGCCGGGATCGCCCTGACGGCCGGAACGGCCGCGCAGCTGGTTGTCAATGCGGCGCGATTCATGGCGTTCGGAGCCGATGATGTAGAGCCCGCCCGGCCGGGTCACGGTTTTCGCCGGCCTGGAGCCCTTGGCGGGCTCGACCTCGACGACGTCTTCGGCCTTCAGCACCAGTTCGCGGAAGCGCTCGACGTCGGCCTTGATGCGTTCGATCTTGGCGGCCTTCTCGGCCTCGTCGGTAATATCGGCGGTTTCGTGCTGGATCCGCATCTCCAGCGAGCCGCCGAGTTTGATGTCGGTGCCGCGGCCCGCCATGTTGGTGGCGATGGTGATGGCGCCGGGCACGCCGGCTTCGGCGACGATATAGGCTTCCTGTTCATGGAAGCGCGCATTCAGCACCGCGAACAGTTTTGCGGGCTTGCCCGCGCGCGCGGCGGCGTACAGCTTCTCCATCGCGTTTTCGTTGCCGAAGTCGATCTGCTTGTAGCCGTGCTTTTTCAAATATTCGGCGAGCACTTCGGATTTTTCGATCGAGGCGGTGCCGACCAGAACCGGCTGCAGCCGCGCATTGGCGCGCTCGACCTCGGCCAGGATCGCGGCATATTTCTCAGCCTGGGTGCGATAGACCTCGTCGTCCTCGTCGAGCCGCGCCACCTGCACGTTGGTCGGGATTTCGACCACTTCGAGTTTGTAGATGTCGAACAGCTCGTCCGCTTCGGTCGCCGCGGTGCCGGTCATGCCCGCGAGCTTTTCGTACATCCGGAAATAATTCTGGAACGTGATCGAGGCCAGCGTCTGGTTTTCCGGCTGCACCGGCTGATGCTCTTTGGCTTCCAATGCCTGATGCAGGCCTTCCGAATAACGCCGGCCCGGCATCATGCGGCCGGTGAATTCGTCGATGATGACGACCTCGCCGTCGCGTACGATGTAGTCCTTATCGCGCGTGAACAGCGAATGCGCGCGCAGCGCCTGATTGATGTGATGCACGACGGAGACGTTCTCGACGTCGTACAGCGTCTCGCCCTTGAGCTGGCCGGCGTCGCGCAGCAGCGTCTCGATCTTCTCCATGCCGGCTTCGGTCAGCGTCACCGTGCGCTGCTTCTCATCGACGTCGTAATCGGTCTTGTCGAGTTTCGGGAAAAACGTGTCGATGGTGTTGTAGAATTCCGAGCGGTCGTCGAGTGGACCGGAAATGATCAGCGGGGTACGGGCTTCGTCGATCAGGATCGAGTCGACCTCGTCGACGATGGCGTAGAAATGTCCGCGCTGGACCATGTCCTCCAGCCGGTACTTCATGTTGTCGCGCAGATAGTCGAAGCCGTATTCGTTGTTGGTGCCGTAAGTGATGTCGCAAGCGTAAGCGGTCTTGCGCTCGGAATCGTCGAGGCCATGCACGATCACGCCGGTGGTCAGGCCAAGGAAAGAGTAGATCTCGCCCATCCAGGCGGAGTCGCGCCGGGCGAGATAATCGTTGACGGTGACGACATGGACGCCCTTGCCGGCCAGCGCGTTGAGATAGACCGCAAGCGTCGCCACCAGCGTCTTGCCTTCGCCGGTTTTCATCTCGGCGATGTCGCCCTCATGCAGCACCATGCCGCCGATCAACTGCACGTCGAAATGGCGCTGCTTGAGGGTGCGCTTGGCGGCCTCGCGCACGGTGGCGAAAGCGGGAACCAGAAGGTCGTCCAGGGTCTTGCCGTCGGCGATCTGCTGGCGGAATTCGGCGGTGCGGGCCTTCAGCGCCTCATCGGAAAGGGCGGCGATCTCCGGCTCCAGCGCATTGATGGCATCGACGCGGGGCTGATATCCCTTGATCCGCCGGTCGTTGGCGGAGCCGAAAAACTTGCGGGCGAGCGCGCCGATCATGCCAAATTCCTGTCTTTGCCGTTCGGCGTTGCAGCCATCATCCAAGCCCCGAATTCCAGCCCCGGTTGCCTATCAACTCATCGTGACGCGTCAAAACAAGGTCCCGGGTCCCGAGAACGTTCGCATCATGAATGGGAGATCGGCAATCCAAGGTTCAACGGCCAAAAGCGCAGGCAAAATCGCACTCTAGCCGTTGGGACCGTCGCGGAGAGATATGGCTGGGCCAGAGGGTTGTCAACGGCGTGAAGCTGTCAGGGAATTCATCATTTTGACAGGTTTTTCGCGTTGCCAAGGCGGCATGATTGGGCGAGTGTCCCGCCGCCCAAAACAGCCCGGCTTGAAGGCTCCAAACCGCCCCGACTTTGAAGATAAGGATTTTCCATGACCTCTTCGTCATCCCGCATGAAATTCGGCCTCGCCTCGACCGCCCTGGCGGGTTGTCTTGCCTTTGCTCTGCTGGCCGGGCTTCCGGTTCGCGCCGAGGATGCCAACCCGGTGCTCGCGAAGGTCAATGGTGCCGAGATCCGTGCCAGCGACGTGGCGCTGGCCGAGGAGGAACTGGGACCGAGTCTGGCGCAGATGGACCCGGCGACCAAGAAGGAGAACGTGCTGGCCTTCCTGATCGACATGAAGATCGTCTCCAAGGAAGCCGAGGACAAAAAGATCGCCGACCGCGACGATTTCAAGACCCGCCTGGCCTTCGCGCGCAACCGGCTGTTGATGGACAATCTGCTGGCGGTCGAGGGCAAGGCCGCAACCACCGACGAGAACATGAAGAAGGTCTATGAGGACGCCGCCAAGCAGATCACCGGCGAGATGGAGGTTCACGCCCGGCACATTCTGGTCGAGACCGAGGACCAGGCCAAGAAGATCGAGGACGATCTGAAGAAGGGCGCCGATTTCGGCGAATTGGCCAAGAAGGAATCCAAGGATCCTGGCGCCTCCGACGGCGGCGACCTCGGCTTCTTCACCAAGGACCAGATGGTGCCGGAATTCTCCGCCGTTGCGTTCGCGCTGGAGCCCGGCAAGATTTCCGATCCGGTGAAAACCCAGTTCGGCTGGCATGTCATCAAGGTCGAGGAAAAGCGCACTCGCAAGGCGCCGGACTTCGAGCAGGTCAAGCCGCAGATCGAAACCTACGTCGTGCGCAAGGCGCAGGCCGATTACGTCGCCAAGCTGCGCCAGACCGCCAAGGTCGAGCGCATGGACAAGCCGGACGATGCGGCGGCGAAGGCCGATCCGGCGAAGCCGGACGCAGCGAAGGCCGCACCCGCGAAGAAGTAAATCGGCAAATCCGTCATGCGCGGGCTTGACCCGCGCATCCATCTCATTCGATGGATTGCCGGATCAAGTCCGGCAATGACGAGAACATCATGTCCACCGCGGTCTCTCCCCTCGCCCCCGTCCAAGTCCCCGAAATGCCTGCGATCGCCGGCGTGAAGCTTGCGACTGCCGCCGCGGGCATCCGCTACAAGGGCCGCACCGACGTGTTGCTGGCAGTGATGGACAAGGGCACGGCGGTAGCCGGCGTATTCACCCAATCGAAATGCCCCTCCGCGCCGGTGGAATGGTGCCGCGCCAAGCTGAAGCGCGGCAAATCTTCAAAAAAAGGTCTTGCACGCGCGCTGGTGGTCAATTCCGGCAACGCCAATGCCTTTACCGGCAAGACCGGGCGGCAGGCGACCACGCTGACGGCGTCGATTGCCGCCAAGGCCGTCGGCTGCAAGCCGGACGACATCTTTCTCGCCTCCACCGGCGTGATCGGCGAACCGCTCGACGCCAGCAAATTCAACGGCGTGCTCGGCACGCTGGCGCAGGACGCAACACCCGACGGCTGGATGGCCGCGGCGAAGGCGATCATGACCACCGATACCTTTCCGAAGGTCGCGACCGCGACGGTGAAACTCGGCAAGGCTAACGTCACCATCAACGGCATGGCCAAGGGCGCCGGTATGATCGCGCCGGATATGGCGACCATGCTGGCTTTCGTGTTCACCGATGCGCCGATCGCGGCCGGCGCGCTGCAATCGCTGCTCAAGGCCGGCGTCGAGGACACTTTCAACGCCATCACCATCGACGGCGATACCTCGACATCGGACACACTCCTGGCTTTCGCGACAGGTGCTGCGAAAGATGCACCGAAGATCACCCGCGCGAGCGACCCGCGCCTGAAAGCCTTCACCAAGGCATTCAACGCCGTGCTTGCCGATCTCGCCGAACAGGTGGCGCGCGACGGCGAAGGCGCGCGCAAGCTGGTGGAGATCATTGTCGAGGGCGCCACATCGAAAAAATCCGCGCGCAGAATTGCGATGTCGGTGGCAAATTCGCTGCTGGTGAAAACCGCAATCGCCGGGGAGGACGCCAATTGGGGCCGCGTGGTGATGGCGGTCGGCAAGGCCGGCGAACCCGCCAACCGCGACAAGCTCTCGATCTCGTTCAACGGCATCCGCGTCGCCAAAAGCGGCGCGCGCGATCCGTCCTATGACGAGGCGGAGGTGTCCGCGGCGATGAAGAATCCGAAAATCCAGATCAGGATCGCGCTTGGGCTTGGCAAAGGCCGCGACCGCGTGCTGACCTGCGACCTCACCAAGGAATATGTCGCCATCAACGGCGACTACCGGTCGTGAAACTCACTTTGGTCGTCGCCTGCGCGCTGATCGATGCCGACAAACGCGTGCTGATCGCGCAGCGGCCCGAGGGCAAAACGCTGGCGGGGCTGTGGGAGTTTCCCGGCGGCAAGGTTGAGCATGGCGAGCGGCCGGAACAGACGCTGATCCGCGAACTGCATGAGGAAATCGGCATCACCGTGAAGGAGGACTGCCTCGCGCCGCTGACCTTCGCCAGCCACGCCTATGAGAGCTTTCATCTATTGATGCCGCTCTACATCTGCCGGCGCTGGGACGGCAACGTAGTCGCGCGCGAAGGCCAGAACCTCAAATGGGTGCGCGCCAACAAACTGCGCGACTACCCGATGCCGCCGGCGGACATTCCGCTGATCCCGCATCTGATTGATGTGTTGATGTGATTTGTGCCCCGGACGCAGCGCAGCGCGCTTGCGGTGCGCTGCAGAGCCGGGCCGTAACGGACACGGGCGTTTTGGTACGGTCCCGGCTCTGCGGAGCAGCGTGAAGAACGCTGCACCGCGTCCGGGACACGATTAGTCGCACTTCCTCCGCCCCTTGACCGCCGCCGCCAGGCTCGCCTTCGCCGAACCGGGCTGCAGCGGCTGCTGCTGGCTTTCGTGCGGCGCCCAGCCCGACAGCCAGATCACGTCGAAGGTGGCGCGGATGCGGCCGTCCGGATCGGCAAAGCGCTCGCTGTAAATCTGCGCCATCCGCAGCAGCGTGGCGCGGCGGGTCGGCACCCGGCGGCGCTCCATCAGAATATTGGTCGCGCCCATCCGCCGCAAATCCTGCATCAGCGCGAACGCATTGTCGTAGCGTACCACGACGCGATCGACATCGGTCACCGGCAGCGCAAATCCCGCGCGCTGCAGCAGCGCGCCGATATCGCGCAGATCGGCAAAGGGCGCGACGCGGGGCGAAATCCCACCATCGAGCTCGGCCTCTGCCGCCGCAAACGACTGCCGCAGTTCGGTCAGCGTATCGCCGCCGATCATCGCAGCAAGCAGCAGCCCGTCGGGCTTCAGCGCGCGGCGGATTTGCGCCAGTACGCCGGGCAGATCGTTGACGAATTGCAGCGCAAGCGCCGACACTGCGAGGTCGATCGATTCCGGCGCGAGCGCCAGCGGTTCAGATTCCAAATCCGGCAGATTGATACGCGTGAGTTGACCTGCGCGCCCGGTCAATGCGTCGCGAACCCGGTCGCCGGCTGTGCCGATGTCGGCGGCAGCGGCGAACTCACGCAGCACGGCGTGCAGCCGCTCCGCCATGTCCTCGGCGACGCGGTCAAGCAGGAACGTTGCTGCTCCCATTTTCTCCGCACGACCCTGCCGCGCACGCAGCAGCGTGCGGTCGAACAGGATCGGCGCGGTATTGGGGTTTGAAGCCATGCCGGTTTGGTACGCCGTTCTCCCCGCGTCTGGCAATCCGGCGCTTGAGAGTCGTAAGTACTGGCGCTAGCCTTCACCCATGGAAGCTGAGGCCGCATCGTCACGTTCCTTTGTCAACTACTTGCACCGCGCTTGGTCGCACACCGCGCGGCTTGCGCTCGACATCGCGCTGCCGACACTGTGTGTCGCCTGCCGCGAACCGGTCGCAGGCGTTGGCGTATGCGCGCAATGCTGGGCGAAACTGTCGTTCATCGCACAGCCGTTCTGCCCGCGACTCGGCATTCCCTTTGTCTACGATCCCGGCCCCGGCCTGTTGTCGATGGAGGCCATCGCCAATCCGCCAGCCTATGCGCGCGCCCGCGCCGCGGTGCGCTATGACGACGTGGCGCGGACGCTGGTGCATGCGTTGAAATACCAGGACCGCACCGATCTCGCCCCCGCGATGGGCCGCTGGATGGCGCGGGCCGGCGAGGAACTGCTGGCCGAGGCCGATGTGCTGGTTCCGGTGCCACTGCACTGGCGGCGCGGCTGGAGCAGGCGTTACAACCAGTCCGGGGCGCTGGCACGCGTGCTGGAAAAGCAGACCGGCGTTGCCGTGGCGGGCAGCGCGCTGCGGCGGATCCGGCCGACCCAGCAGCAGATCGGTCTCAACCGGTCCCAGCGCGCCAGCAATGTGCAGGGCGCGTTCAAGGTTGCACCGGAGTTGGCCCACGAAATTCAGGGCCGCCGCGTAGTGCTGATCGACGATGTCCTGACCTCGGGTGCCACAGTTGACGCGTGCGCGCGGGCGCTGTTGCGCGCGCGTGCGGCGCATGTTGATGTGCTGGTGTTCGCGCGGGTTGTGGACACCCATAAAGCTCCCATATAATTGGGGAAATCCTCGAAACCGAGCGCGACATGACCGCTGCCATCGAAATCTACACCCGTCCGGGCTGCGGCTATTGCAGCGCCGCCAAATCGCTGCTGGCGCGCAAGAATGCGGCGTTCACCGAATTCGACGTCGCGAAGGACCCGACCCTGCGCCAGCAGATGTGGGACCGCGCCGGGGCCGGTTCCACCTTTCCGCAGATCTACATCGGCGAGTTCCATGTCGGCGGCTGCGATGAGCTCTATGCGCTCGACCGCGAGGGCAAGCTTGACGCCATGCTGGCGGGCGAAAAGGCCAATTCATGAGCGCTGACCAGACGTTCACCGCGGCCATGGTGCAGATGCGCACCTCGCTGTCGCCCGAAGCGAGTTTTAAGCAGGCCGAGAGCCTCATTCGCGAAGCCGCCGCCCAAGGCGCGGACTACGTCCAGACCCCCGAAGTCAGCAACCTCATCCAGAAGAATCGCAAGGCGCTGTTCGAACTGCTGGCGCCGCAAGACGACGACCTGTCGCTGAAAGCCTATCGCGAGCTGGCGCGCGAGTTAAAGATTCATCTCCACGTCGGATCGCTGGCGCTACTCGCGACGCCCGAGCGCGCGGTCAACCGTTCGTTCCTGATCGCGCCGGATGGCAGCATCCTTGCGAGCTACGACAAGATCCACATGTTCGACATCGAGCTGGACGGCGGCGAGAGCTATCGCGAGTCGGCGAACTACCAGCCCGGCGAAACCGCCGTCATTTCCGATCTGCCCTGGGGCCGCATCGGCCTCACCATTTGCTACGACGTCCGTTTCCCGGCGTTGTATCGTGCGCTCGCCGAAGCCGGCGCGTCTTATATCACGGTGCCATCCGCATTCACGGTGCGGACCGGCGAGGCGCATTGGCACACGCTGCTGCGCGCTCGCGCCATCGAGAACGGCTGCTACATCTTTGCCGCGGCGCAAGCCGGAAAGCACGAGAGCGGACGCGAATGCTACGGCCATTCGCTGATTGTCGATCCCTGGGGCATCGTGCTGGCCGAAGGCGATGTCGAGCCCGGAATCGTGCTGGCGAAGATCGATCCGGCAAAAGTCGCAAGCGCCCGCAAAAACATTCCATCGCTGCAGCATGGCCGCCGCTTCAGCCTCGTCGATCCGAAAGCGAACCCGGAGCATCTGCACCTGGTGCGGGGCTCGGTATGATCCGGTACAATTTACGCTGCGAGCGCGGCCATGCGTTCGAAAGCTGGTTTCAAAGCTCAAGCGCCTACGAATCCCAGGAAAAGCGCAAGCTCGTGAGTTGCCCCGCCTGCGGCTCGGCCAAGGTCGAGCGGGCCATCATGGCTCCGCAGATCGTGAGCAAGAAGGGCCGCGACGCTGCGTCGCCCGCGCCCGCCGCTTCCACCGAAGTTGCCGCGCCCACATCGACGCCGTTGATGATGGCGCAGGAGCGCGAATTGCGCACCAAGCTCAAGGAATTGCGCGATCACATCGTCAAGAATGCCGACAATGTCGGCGAGCGCTTTCCAAACGAAGCCCGCAAGATGCATTACGGCGACATCGAGCATCGCCCGATCTATGGCGAAGCCTCGCCGGAGGAAGCGCGCTCGCTGATCGACGAAGGCGTCGAAGTGTCGCCACTGCCGGTGCTGCCGGAGGATAGGAATTAACTGCGGTCCTCATGGTGAGGAGGCGCTCTTGTGCGGGGACCATAAGTCGCTGGCAGGTCGCGCCATGCCGCACCAGAGCGCAGAACCCAAAAGATGCCATTGAGCAACCGACGGTCATTTACCCACCGAACGCCGCGCGGCTTGTTGGGTGGCATCGGCTTGATCGCGGTCCATTCATAATCGCCGAGTTCGTAGCGCATAGTCAGAGGCTCCGGTTTTGGGAGCTTGAATCACGTCCACGGCAATACCATGAAGCCGCAATAGCTGGCCGCAAAGCCGTTAATGCTCTGAATTTACTTCCGCTTTCGGCGGTATAGCGGACATGGCCAGACTTGCCGCTGGTTAGCCCCTGTAGCGAATGACCCACAAGAGACATTAGCCGGATCGAAATCCCGCAATGCGAGATAGGCGCTACGCGCCCCCGATCTGGGACATGTTGCCCGGTCGTAACCCCACCGCGTAGCCGATGCGCTGGTCACACTGCTGCTGGCACATGTGATCGTACACAACGCCCACGATCCGGCGACGATGGCCGCGGCACTCGCGCTCGCGGTCGATCAGGACGACGCCAACGTAGAGCCGGGCAAGCGTGGCAACCAGCGCGACACGTTGGCGCAATAGGTGTCGTACTCCGCTCCAAATGTCCTACGCAGCGTCGGCTCCTCATAAGCCAGAACGAAGATGTGGAAGCCGATCCACAGTAGCGCGCCGTAGACCAGAAGCCTTGCGTCTCCGAGGATCAGTCCTTGGCCAAGTACAATCGCCACTAGGGCAAGATAGATAGGATTGCGGACATAACGATTGGGGCCGGTGATCACCAAATGTTGCGTTGGTACGACCGGCGCTGGCGTGCCGCCGCCTTGCAGCGCAAATCGTGTGAAGGTTTCGACCAACACCGGAATGCCGAGCAGGATCAGAACCACGCCGAACCATCGGATAAGCTGGAGATCGAAGAACGGCGCTTGCAGACGCCATCGCGAAATCCACCACGGCACGACACCGGCGACCGTCGTGGGGGCAATCAGAAAAAAGACCGCCGACCCCAGAACTGCCAAGCCTCTGGTCATGATGTTGCTCCGGCCTCACAAATCCCAGCGTGCATCCGCGATAGCGACGCGGTCGCGATCGTCGGCCTCATCGTATCTTATCGTTGAATCGCGACGGCCCTGCGAAAGCGTCTCGACCAAGCCTACAGTCCAGCACATCGGGCATCCGCGTAGCGCGACGAGGGCGGCAACGCCCGCGCCCAAGGATAGCCAAGGGTGCGCGGTCTGGTGGACGATGGCCCAA
>Ga0193726_1000376_pt1 | contig 50000 bp, 44 predicted proteins | sample H2c1metaG_FD_144928 | JGI IMG/M metagenome (GOLD analysis project Ga0193726, IMG submission 144928) | Soil microbial communities from a riparian zone of the East river system, Colorado, United States - H2c1 | ecosystem: Environmental > Terrestrial > Soil > Riparian zone | place: USA: East River... | reverse complement strand
GGCCAGTTCGCTGCCTTTGCGTCTACCCCCCGGGAGCAGTTCGTCGGGCCGGCGCCCTGGAAAATATATACGCCGGGCGGCTACATCGAGACTCTTTCTGATGATCCGGCGTATCTGTATCAGGATGTCGTCGTTTCCCTTGGCGAAAATGGCCCGCTCAACAATGGGCAACCGACACTGCATGCGTTTTGTCTCGCCGCGCTGGGGCCGCTCAAGGGACGCAGCGTACTCCAGGTCGGCGCGGGCAGCGGCTACTACACCACGATTCTTGCCAAGCTGGTCGGGACCGAGGGCTCGGTCGACGCATACGAAGTGGAAGAAAACCTGGCCGAGCGTGCGGCAAAGAATCTTGCCCCATTTCGCAATGTCACGATTCATCACCGGTCCGGCGCCGAAGCCCCGCTTCCTTTATGTGACGGGATTTACGTCAACGCCGGTTGCACGTCGCCTCTGGGTGTTTGGCTGGACGCCTTGCTCCCGGGTGGACGGCTGCTATTTCCACTCACCCCGGCCGAAGGCGCCGGCGCCATGCTCTTGATTACGAACACCGGAGGCGAAGGGTACGAGGCCCGGTTCCTGTGCCAGGCACAATTCGTTCCCTGCGTTGGCGCCCGCGGCGAAAAAGCGGCACAAACGCTGCAAACCGCATTTCACAAGGGGAATTGGCGCGAAGTGCGATCTCTCCATCGCCGCGCCGTTCCACCCGAAGAATGCTGGTCGTCCGGCGCGGACTGGTGGTTGTCGACCCGTCCGCTGGCCGCCAAGCCAGCCGCCTCGAGCAGGGACGAAAATTTGTAATCCTGATAAGCTTTGGCGGTCCGGAAATGAACGGTTCCGCGTTTCAAGCGAAACCGTCAGCAGCAGGATTGGAGTTCGACCCGCGTATGCCCAGAGCAATCACGATTCATCGTTATCTGCTGTTGCTGGTTCTGTCCTCGAGTTTTGCGGCAAATCTTTCGGCGCAAGCTGCTGCGTCCGCCGTCCTTTCCGCGGAAAAACGCGGAAAAATTGAAAACGCTGCCAAACAATTTATCGGCGCTACCAGCACACCAGGCGTCTCGGTTTCTGTGGTGCTGGACGGCAAAACCGTCTGGACGCAAGGATTCGGCAAGGCGGATCTGGAAAATTCCGTTCCTGCTACTCCGGAGACCCTTTTCCGTCTAGCCTCGGTTTCCAAGACCATGACCGCCACCGCCATCCTGCAACTCGTCGAGCGCGGCAAACTCGATCTCGACGCCGAAGTGCAGGCGTATTGTCCCGCCTTTCCCAAAAAGCACTGGCCCATCAGCACGCGGCAGCTCCTCGGCCATCTCGGCGGCATCCGTCATTACCACCCCGACGGGAAAGGCGACGTCCCGAGCGACAGCGCGCGCCACTTTGCTTCGATGGAGGAGTCCCTCACGCTCTTTGCGAGTGATCCGCTGGTCGCGCAACCCGGCACGAAATTCAATTACAGCACGTACGGGTACACGCTTCTCGGCTGTGTTCTGGAAGGAGCCGCCCACCAAAAATATATCGACTACATGCGCGCCAATATTTTCGAACCCGCCGGCATGCGCGTCACGCAGGTCGATGACAACTTCGCCATCGTCGCTCATCGCACGCGCTGGTATAACAAGGAAGAATCCGGTCCCGTGAAAAATGCCGGCGTTCTCGATTCCAGCTACAAAATTCCCGGGGGCGGTTTCGTTTCGTCGGCCGAGGACATGGCCCGCTACGAGGAAGCTCTATTTGCCGACAAACTCGTCAAGCGCTCCACCCGCGAGCTGATGTGGACGTCCCAGAAAACTTCCGATGGCAAGGAGACCGGGTATGGCCTGGGCTGGGGCCTCTCGAGCAAATTTGGCCTCCAGTTGATTTCCCATTCCGGCGGCCAGCAAGGCACCAGCACCGATATTCTCCTCGCTCCCGACCGCCACGCGGCGATCGTCGTCCTCGCCAACATGGGCAACGTTGATGCGGGCGGTCTCGCGACTGCAGTCCTGAAAATCGCGCTCGACCTCCGGGACTAGAAATTTCTTTGTGCCGCCGTCACTGCTCTTGAACTCATAAAGGCATCCGTCCGGGGCCGCCGCTTCGGCTGCGGCCAACAGTTCGCGCAAGCCCGGGGGCCGTGCCCCGCAACGGACTCGGCACTCAGAAGCTCACAAAATTTCCTCTTGACATCCCCAAGCCGTCCAATAATATTAAACCATATGGTTAACTATTCCACCGCCGCTCTGGACGGCACGTTCGGCGCCCTTGCTGACGCCACACGCCGCGCCATACTGGCCCGCCTGGCACGCGGCGAAGCGACGGTCAGCGAACTGGCGCAGCCTTTCCGCATGTCGCTCCCGGCCATCTCCAAACATCTCCGGGTGCTGGAATCCGCCGGTCTCCTGCGGCGCGAAATCGACGGCCGCATTCATCGCTGCCGTCTCGACGCCGACCCCATCAAGAACGCTTCGGCCTGGCTGGAGCAGTACCGCATTTTCTGGGAATCGCAATTCGACTCGCTAGCCAACTATCTGGCAGCCACCGCAAACGAGGAAACAACATCATGGCAACCGCAAAAAAGGACCCGCAGCTCACGCTCGAAGTCCGCCGCATCTTCGCCGCGCCGCGAGCGCGAGTCTTCGCCGCCTGGGCCGACCCGGGGAAAGTAAAACTCTGGATGTTCCAGGACTTGCATTCGCAGATCAGCGTCTTTCACAAAAACGACATTCACCCGGGTGGCCAATATCTGGTGGAGACCCGAGACACCAAACTGGATCAGATATATTGGGGACAAGGCACCTATCTCGAAGTGACGCCGCCTGAAAAAATTTCCTACACCTGGAGCTGGAACCTTGGCTCACCCGATGGCCCGAATTTTCATCCGGATAGTCCGGACACAACCGTTACCGTTGAATTCATTGAGCGTGACAAATCCACCGAAGTTGTACTCACGCACGCCGTCTTCCATTCACAAAAGGACTTCGATCAGCACAAGCCGGGCTGGGGTGAGTGCCTCGACGCTCTCGAGGAATATCTGAGGACCGGCAACTAGGAGATTGCGAATTTGACAATTGGGGTTGCGCCGTAAAAATCGACAGGCAGGAAGGAGAAGTCATGCTTCACAAAATCGCTTTCGCATCTGCAATTTCGGGGGTAGCTTTACTCTGCGTTTCTGCGCTTGCGGGCCGCGCCCAACAAATGGCGCCGGCAAAATCCAATCCCGCTTTCGAGCAAATCAAAGCCCTCGCCGGAAAATGGCAGGGCACCAGCCCTGACGGAAAATCTGTCGATGTCGAATATCAAGTCGTTTCAAACGGCACCGCCGTCATGGAACGCCTGCATCCCCACGACGAAGTGGAAATGATCACCATGTATTCTGCCGACGGCTCCCGCGTTTCCGTTATGCACTACTGCAGCGTCGGCAATCAACCGCAAATGCAAACCGAACCGCTGACCGCTCCGTCGCCGAAGATCGCCTTTCACTTTGTGCGTGCCACCAACCTCGCCTCTCCTGAATCGGGCCACATGGACAAGTTGACCTTCGGCCTCCCCGACGGCAAGCACCTCACCCAGGAATGGATCTTCGTCGAAAACGGCAAACCTACCCACACCGAGGTCTTTAGCTTCACACGCAAATCGTAATTCTGCTCATGGCCGGTCGCTCGCGGATTGCGCGCAGTTTCGTCAGATGAGCAGCCTTACCGAGTCCGCTCCGGGTTAGCTGCTAGACCTCAGCCTGTTCCACAACAAGTTGCGCGGCAAGAACAAAGAGTAAGGCAACGGATATCCAGATGGTGTTGCTCAGCAAAAGCGGCAGACGGTCAATGGGCAACGGAGGAATCGGCACATTCAGGTTCCACCGCACGCGCACGGCGATAGCAAAGGACTGAAGAATCGCCAGAATTCCCATAGCCGCTCCTAAGCCTTTCAATCCATTCCGCAGAATAGCCGTCAGAGAGTACGTCAGGCTATAGATAAACGTCGCATAGACGAATAACCCCACAATATCCTGTCTTTTGACCGCATCCGCGCGCAAGGAAGTAAATGGATCGATTCCATAATGAGCCAGAGCCAGCCACCCAGCCAGCAGACTTACTCCGGTAATTGTCATTAATTCTATAAATCCCACACTCCAGGCCACCCAAACGAAATATGTGCGGCTGCGTGGCTTAGTAAACAAGAAGTGGGTCGTTTTCTCCGTGAATTCCTGGATCGCACACAACGTTCCCAAACCCAAGCCAACAAAAAAGAGAATTAGGAATACCGTGGGCAGGAAAACCGTCTCCCTAAAACTGTCAATGATATGGGCGTTCCCTGCTATCGCGGCCGCGAAGGGCACTGCGGCGGCTCCGATGATCAAGAAAGCTATGAAAAAAAAACGAGTGTCGCGCCAGCATTTCCATGAATACATGGCTATTCCTTTCCAACAAGCTGCAAGAAGATATCGCGCAGCCCCAGCGGAGCGATACTCGTTATCGTTGCCCCATTCTGGGACAGGTCGGCGGCAAAACTCTCGGCATTTTTCGTTACTACATATTTGCGGAATTTCCCGTCAGAGCGAACCGTGAGCACTTGCTCGGAAGTCTTTTCCGGAAGGGAGTTTCCCGCGGCCGTGATCAGTCGGAACTCACCTTTCATGTCATCCAGCCGCGCTTCGATTAGCAGTTTGCCTCGCTCAATCACACCGACATATTCCGCGATCTGCTCTATCTCTTCGAGCTGGTGCGAGGAAAGAAGAATTGTGCAACCGCGGGCCAGAGCATCTTCGATCAGTGCCTGCAGCAACTGATCCACGGAAACCGGGTCCAGGGCAGTCGTCGGCTCATCCAATATCAATAACTCCGCGCCTTGTGAAAGTGCCAAAAGCAAGAAGACCTTGGTTTGATTCCCGTTGGAAAGTTTCGCAAAGCGCTGTTCCATCGGAATTTCAAAAAACCTAGCGTATTTCTCCACCGTGCTGTCCGACCACGCATCATAAAAACCGCGACTGAATCGCACTAGCTCGCGGGGAGTTAACGATGGGTATAGAGTCTTTTTCTCACTGACAAAGGCCGTGCGCCGCAGAATATCCAGGCATCCGTTGCGCGTGTCCAACCCGAGCACTTGCGCTGAGCCGGCGCTCGGTCGCGTCAAGTTCAACAGCATCTTAAGGGTGGTCGTCTTTCCCGCCCCATTGCGTCCAAGGAATCCGTAGACTGATCCTCTGGGTACGCGCAAATTCAGTCCCGCCACCGCCACCTGTGCGCCAAACGACTTCCCAAGTCCCTCGGTAACAATTGCGTGCTCACTCATTGCGGCCCTCCAATTTACTGAGCTCTTCTTCGAGCAGTGCGCGAATCTCTTCGCGCTCCAGACGCATCTGGTGACCTTCGACCGCCAACTGCCGCGCATGCGGGCGCAACCGCTTCACCTTTTCTGACTTCAGGAGTCCCGGCGCTAGGTCGGCCACAAACGTTCCGCCGCCCGGTACGCTGCGGATCACCCCGTCCCGCTCCAAATTCTGGTAGGCGCGCGCCACCGTATTCGGATTGATGCGCAGCTCCGCCGCCAGCTTCCGCGTTGACGGCAACACATCTCCTGCGCGCAGCGCGGCCGCAGCCACGGCTTGCTTTACTTGCGCTTCCAGCTGCAAATAAACCGGCACTCCTGAAGATGGATGCAAGGTCACAAGCATACTGTACTAATACAATAATACAGTTAGTTGTCAAGACAAATCACGGGGGGGGAGGCGCGAAGGCCTGCGGGAACGGAATCCTTGGAAACTGGCAGCTGTTAAACCACTAAAAATGGGTCATTTAAAAACACTTGCCCTGGCCTACAAAAAGTGGTACTGTTTTGTTGCGTTTGTTGCTCTTGTATCGCCTTTGGGTTTGGAAGCGGTCGCAAGGTTCAAACTTGCGGCCTTTTTTTACGCCCGATGACGAACGCGCTCTTAAGAGGGGCTCGGACCAAAGCACCAGATAGCTAATCTAGTAATGCTCAGCCGTAATCGGTTGACAGAAAAGAGTAACGCAGTGAGTAAAGAACAAGGAACAGTGAAGTGGTTTAATGCCAGCAAGGGCTTCGGTTTCATCCAGCGCCAGAGCGGTGAAGATGTATTCGTACATTTTTCCGCGATCGTGGCTGATGGCTATAAGTCGTTGAATGATGGCCAGGCTGTGGAATTCGAAGTGACCAAAGGACCCAAGGGCCTCCAGGCCTCGAACGTCCAGCCCCTCTAATTCTACTTCACAAAAATAAATCGCGGGCGGCGCACAAAATGCGCCGCCCGTTCTGTTTATGTGCCGATTAAGTTCCGCTCTAGTTGAAATTTTCATAGCGGCCCGGACGTAATCAGTTCAGGCGCCAAAATCCTGCAAGGCCACCCGGCAAGGAGCAGCGCATGAATTTCCCATCCGTCGGTCAATCGATTGAAGGCTTATGGATCGTTTTCGCCGTTGTCTGGCTGGTCTCCGCCTTTAAACGCAAACGCACCAAGCAGCGCGAGTCCGCCGCCCAGCGCCTCACCTACGTCCTGCCAATTTTCCTCGGCTGGTTCATCATGAACGGTTACCTCGTTCCCGGACATTGGTTCCGCACTCGCTTTCTACCCGGAACAGACACGGTCGCTTGGACCGGCGTAGCCCTTGCGACCCTCGGCATTGCCTTCGCGTTCTGGGCCCGCTTCCATCTCGGATCCAACTGGAGCGGTGTCGTCACCCTTAAGGAAAATCACGAGCTTATCCGCAGCGGCCCCTACCGAACCGTGCGCCACCCCATCTACTCCGGCATCCTGCTCGCCCTCATCGGCACCGCAGTAGCCATCGGCGAGATGCGCGCCCTGGTCGCCGTGGCGGTCATCTGGCTCAGCTTCTATATCAAAGCCCGCCGCGAAGAATCCCTCCTTTCCCGTGAATTCGGCCCCCGCTTCGCCGAGCACCAGCAACATACCGGCATGTTCTTCCCCCACTTGTCCTAGGCGTCAGCGCTGCGATTGCCTCCGGACCAGGCGGAAGAAAAACTGAAAGCGATCGAGTCTTCCAGAAAATCACTTTTTTCCAGAACACCATTCCTAATCTTGTTGGTATTAACGACACGGGCAAACGAATTCAGAACGATCGGCAAGCGCTCCTCAAGCAACTCGCAAGCGGATAAATTCAGACGATAATCAGGGGCGCCGGCCGGTCTCGTCCTGTTCTTTTATTCCCTCAAATTTCTCAGGTGATCACCGGCGAATGAGCCACCCCTGCGAATCCAAAAATTCTCCGATACCGTTCAATCTCTTCGGCCGGCCCGAGCGCTTTGTCAAAATTATCGGAAAGCTTCACGGCCGGCCTCCCTTCTGCGTCGTTTAACTTGCATACCAGACTCACCGGATCAAATCCCCCGTCGCCCAGAGGATTGCAATTGCGAAAATCATTCGTCAACAGCGTGCCCCAGCCGGCGCTGAACCGAATACGGCGTTTTTCTGTCCATTTCCTTTCATCCAGGAAATCTTCCGCCGTGCGAAAATCTGCAGGCCTGCCGCCGTCCCGTATCGTTCCTGAAAAGTACGCGTGCAATCCCAAAATGTTTTCTACTTCCAGTCCGTCCGACGCGATAAACAGTTTTTGCCGAGGATCCTGCTCGTTTCGCTCAAGCCAACGGATATATTCATCGCCTCCTGTGAACGGATCTTTGCTGTCTCCCCGCTGGCCGGTCCAGGACGCTACCCATTTCGGCGCGTTGTCGAGGAATTGCGTCGTTCCAAAGGTATCCGGCAGCAAGATCAGCAATTCTCCCTGATACGTCTGCTGCCACAATTCCAGGAATCGATACTGCGAACCTTTTAGTTCAGCGTCGTCGGTGGCCATGGCCGCCATGGCCATCGGCAGTTCATGGGCATTCGTGCCGATAGCCTCCAGGTCGTGCTTGTAGGCCAGATAGGTATTGGAAGTCCCTTTAAACACATTTCCCAGCACATCGCTCATCGCCTTCACCACATACTCTTGCCACAAATAGCTGTGCCGCCGCCGCGCCCCGAAGTCGCTCACACTGAGGTCGGGCACTCCCCGCAAGCGCGCCATCTTTTCCCAAAGTCGCGTTTTCGCCCGCGCGTACAGAATGTCCAGCTCAAATTCGCTCAGCCGCTTCATGCTGGCGCGTGTTTTCAGCTCGCTGATAATGGAAAGCGCGTAGATTTCCCACAAGGTCGTCTCTTTCCACGCTCCGCGAAACTGCAGCGAGAATTGACCGTCTTTCACCGACAATTCGTAGTCTGACAACCGGAAATCGCGCTCCAGCCACTCGAGGAAGCGGTGTTCAAAAATTCCCCGCCGGCCATAGAAGGTGTTGCCGGCCAGCCAAATCAGCTCGGACTTGTGAAACCTCAGCTTTCGCACCTGTTCAAGCTGTTCGCGCACCTCGCCCACGTCAATCATCTCGGCTAGACGCACGTCAACCGACCGGTTGATCAACGAAAACGTCGCACTCGTGGTTGGAAAATGCTTCCAGATGAACTGCAGCATCAACAATTTGTAGAAATCCGTATCAAGCAGTGATCGCGTGATCGGATCCAGCTCCCAATTGTGGTTGTGTGCCCGCCGTGCCAGATTGATGATCACAAGTTCTCCGCCGTTCCGGTTTCCCTCGCCACCGCCTGGCTGCTCGCTGCGCCATCCAGGCCGAAGAAAAAAAAGGAGCAGTCGCGCGAGCCTAAGCACGCAACTGCTCCTGAATGGATGCAACTTCGGTAGCGCGGGTTACGCTCTATCCCGTTGGCCAATAAGCGCCGTTCACACTTCCTCTTCGACCAGTTGCTCTCCGCGAGCCGCTTTATGCGCCGCCACCACCTTCTCCGCAATTTCATTCGGCACATAATCGTAATGAGAAAACTCCATCGTGTAACTGGCCCGTCCCTGGGTTTTCGAGATCAGATCATTGGCGTACGTCAGCATCTCGGCAAAGGGCACCTGGGCCTTGATCACCACGTTGTGTCCGCGCGATTCACTGCCGGCGATCCGTCCGCGCCGCGAGCTCAAATCCCCCATCAAATCGCCCGAATACTGGTCCGGCGCATAGACTTCCACATGCATGACCGGCTCGAGCAATGCTGGTTTTGCCGCTTTCATGGCTTCCTTGAACGCCAGCGATCCGGCAATCTTGAATGCCATGTCCGAGGAATCCACGTCGTGATACTTTCCGTCATAAAGACTCACGCGGAAATCCACCACCGGGAATCCCGCCAAATAACCGCGCGCGGCCGCATCCCGAATCCCCTTTTCAACTGAAGGAATCCAGTTCTTGGGAATCGAGCCTCCAAAAATATCGTCCACAAACTCAATTCCTTTTCCCCGTTCACCAGGTTCCATCTTGATGCGGCACACGCCAAACTGTCCGTGTCCTCCGGACTGTTTCTTGTGTTTTCCTTCGGCGTCGGCTTTTCCGCGAATGGTCTCGCGGTAAGCGACTTTCGGCGGTCGCAGAGTCAAATCGACGTGGTACCGCTTGTGCAGCTTGGCGACCACCACTTCAATGTGCTGCTGCCCTGAACCGGCCAGCAAAAATTCCTTGGTCTGCGGATCCCGCGAAAAATGCAGCGCCAGGTCCTCGTCCAGTATCTTGTGAATCGCCACGCCGATTTTGTCTTCATCCGCGCGCGACTTTGGTTCGATGGCGAAGGTAATCGAAGGCTCCGGAATATGCGCTCGTTTGTAAAAAACAGGCGCACTCCGTTCGCCGAGAGTTTCCCCCGTCGCCGTTTCCTTCAATTTGGCAATCGCTCCGATATCGCCGGCATGCAATTCGCTGACCTCGGTGAACTGTTTGCCCTGCACAACTTGCGTGTGCTGAAACCGTTCGGGAAGTTCGCGGTTGTAGTTCACAAGCGTCGCGTCATTTCGCAGAACTCCGCTCATTACCTTGAAGTAGTTGATCCGTCCGGCGAACGGGTCAGCCAGGGTCTTGAACACAAACACCGAGAGCGGCTGTGCATCGTCGAATTTGCGCGCGGCAGCTTCGGTTTTTGCCCCCGGTTCGTTGTATCCAATAATCGAGTGCTCGTCCGGGTGCGGAAATACGTCAGCAATAAACGTCAACAGACTGGTACTCCCCACGTTGTGCAACGCGGAGGTCATCAGAACCGGAATTATTTTCTCGCCGACAATTGCTTTTCGCAGTCCAGGTATCAAATCCTTCAGCGGAATTGTTCCTTCCTGAAAGAATTCTTCCATGAGCGCGTCGTCGCCTTCGGCCACCATCTCCACGATTTTTTCGTGCGCGGCCTTGGCATCATCGACCAGCGCCGCGGGAATTTCTTCCACGGTTTCTTTCCCATCGCAATCCGGTTTGCAGAAATGCGCTTTCATTGAAACCAGATCAATCACCCCGCGAAACGCCCGCTCCGAGCCAATCGGCAGCTGTAGCGGTACGACATTCCGCCCAAACACCTGCTCGAGGGACTCCATACAGCGCTCGAAACTCGCCAGCTCGCGATCCATTTCGGTAAGCACAAACGCGCGCGGGATATCGTATTCCGTGCAGTAATCCCAAACTTTCTCGGTCGTGACTTGTGCTCCTACATGCGCATCGATGGTAATTAGCGCAGCGTCGGCGGCAATCAGCGAGGCCTTGGCTTCGGTAATAAAAGTGGAATACCCGGGGTGGTCGAGAAAGTTAATTTTAACATTTCCCGAAGAACCGGATTGCCCTTCAGGCGTGGCTGGCCAGTCGCAATGGGCCAGTCCCGTTTGCAGGGAAATCTTCCGCGCAATCTCTTCTTCGTCCCAGTCCGTGGTCGTGCTGCCTTCCGCAACTTTCCCCCAGCGCGGCGTTGCGCCCGCGGTGAAGAGCAACGACGACACCAGTTGCGTTTTCCCGGTGCCGCCGTGGCCGACAATGCTCACATTGCGAATGTCCTTTGTGGGATAGCTTTTCATACCGACCTCCTTTAGCAGGTGACCGCCGTGCGGTCTGGCCGGCGAGGTCCGCTCCGGGTATAGGCGCGGGCCTGCGCCTGGATGTAAGGTGCTGGGGAGTCAGAGAGCGAGGCCCTGCTTGCTCGATCCCGAATCTGTTGGAAGAAATCCGGGGCGAAGGCAAATCGAAATCCCGTGGGTCCGTTCTTTGGCGCCGGCCGTTCCCGGCCAACGCGCGGATGCTAGCACAAGGTTTTTCCCTCAGCAATCCATTCCCTGACGTTGCTCGTTAGCACACGATAGGTCCGGCTGAATTAGCACATGAAATGTCCGCTTTTTGCGGGCCGCTAGGGTACCGCTGCCGGGGCCGGGAGGTGCTGGCTAGCCCGGTTTGCCGGGTGCGCCGGTGTCCGGGAGTTCTGCGTCGCGAACCTGCCGGTAGCCAGGGCACGATTCCACCGGCAGGCGTGGATATTTGGGAAAGCGCGAGTCAGTTGCGGACAGTTCGCACAGCAGAAATACCGAGCCTTTCGCGGATTCCACCCGCCGCGCATTCCTGCAAGTGTCGCAAAGTCCGGTTGTCATTCGGTCCTCACCGCGATTCACGAAACATTTACATGCAATTGTAGCGCGAGGAAGGCATTCACTGGTATTATGACCAGACATTAACCATGGTTAACACGTTCTGGCACCGCTGCTTCCTGGCCCTTGCGGGCGCAATCCTCGGGTCCGCGTTTTCCATCAACGCATATCCGCAGGAGCCGGCGCCCACGCAGCAGCCCGAGCAAACCCCGGAGCCGCCCGACCAGCCGGTGCAACTTACGGCGGTGCCGAATCGCCCTACCTTTGCCTCGACTGCTGAGACTGTCGGGAGCGGCGTATTTGAAATCGAATACGGAATGGAAGCGGCCTCCAAGCACCAGAACATAAACGGCGTTTTGAAATTCGGGCTCTTCCCGCACATGGAGCTGTGGTTCACCAATGACCACCTGGAGCGCGACTCCGGGGTTGCCGGAGTTGGCGATTCCGCGGCGGGATTCAAATACAAGTTCTATAATCAGACTAAACCTCTTCCCTCACTTTCGATTTTCTACCTCGCCGCAATTCCTACCGCTAGCGCGAGTCTCGGCACCGGAGCCATGGGACATTCCCTGCAGCTTCTTGCCAGCAAGGATTTCGGCAAGCATCACTTTGACGTCAACTACGGTCCGAATTTCCTCGGCCGTCCCGGCGGCAGTGGTTTTGACCGCCAATACTTCAGCGCCCTTTCCTACTCGCATCCAATCGCCGGCAAGTGGGCCTGGACCGGAGAAATTGCCGGTTACAGCAGGGCGAATGCGGCGAATCCCGGTTCCATGATCTTGCTGGCTTCCGCCTTGTACAGCGTTTCGCCGCGCCTGGTGCTCGACTGTGGCGGATATTTTTCGGTGTATGGCAATTTTCCGCGTTTCACCTTCGCGGCGGGCCTTACCTATTCCGTTGCTGACTTGTATCATCACCGGCCGCACCAGGCGACCGCTCGGCCGCGCAGGAATTTTTAGGCTGCGCGGGGCCGAGGGCAAACAAGCTGCCGCCTTCGACCTGCGTTTCGCGAGGATGGCCGGGGGCGTTTGGTGCCGGGAGAGTAAGGGAGCTGGGAGCGGCCGCCGGAGCTCCTGGCGCGGGTTTGCCGAAATGGGAATCGTCGATGGGGGTGTTTAGCTCGATTTTGTCGATGATGATGTTTTGCTGCTGGTCCTGGCCCCGGGAACGGGACTGGATTCTGTAGGCGAATTTGAGGCCGCCCACGTCGCGATAATCGCTGAAGAATGTTTCAACGGGATAGGCCTGGCCTTCGATGGTGCGGGTGGTTTCACCTTTGTAGAGCTGAAAGCTGGCCGTATCGAAGAGGTAGAAGCGCACGTCGCCATTTTTTTGCGTGAGCTTGAGGCGATAGACGGATTTGCCTTCGAGTTCTTCTTTTTTCACAAATTCAATGTGGCCGCCCTTGGACTGGTAATCAACCAGGGGCCCATCGAAGTCGGATTCGTCGGTGATCGAATGGATATCTTCGGCGCTCATGGGCTGCGCTTCGGTGCTTCCGGTGAAGGGGTTGAGAACCCAGCCGGATTTTCCGTCGTAAGTCCGGATGAGCGTCTGACCTTGAAAGGTGAACTCGGCATGCATCTTGCCGGGGCGCTTCAGTTCGACGCTGAAAGGGCCGACGGCGCCGGGACCGAGCGAGATGCTGCCGAAGACATGCTCGGTCTGGACGGTTTTTATTTTGTCCAGGCCACCGCGAGCGGCCAGAGCTTTGCCGACGATTTCGTCAGCAGTCTGAGCCCGGGCAGCCGACGGCGAAAAAGCGATCATTCCGAGCAGGCCCACGAGGGCGATGACAACCGATCCGGTCTTCATGCGGCTTCCTAACGGTAAATACCAGGTGGCGGACCAAGCAGGCTGGCCCCTATGCTCGCTCACCCTAGAAGCGGAACGTCGGTACGGTCGAGCAGGCGGCCTGAGCAAGCGTGCGGATCCCCCGTCCCCATTATTACTCGACTGCTGGCCCGAATTCATGAAATCGCCCGGGAGCCTTTGGCGGCCCCGAGTAAGTGCTTTTGGCAGGCGCGCTGGCCGGAAGGTGCGGTAGTCTTGCTGCAGAAAAAGCCAATCGGGGAAGTGGCGCTCCCCAAGGGGGCTTCGATGACGCGGCGATGGGCGGTGATTGGTTTAGTGGCGTGTTTGGCGATCGCAACAGCAAGGCGCGGACTGGCACAGACCGCGATGTGCCATGCGACGGGCGGGGACCTCGAAGAGGTCGCGCCGGAGCAGTTGCCGGTGCCCGAGCGGTTGCCGGGAATTGGGAACGTGCACATCAAAATTACCGGGACTCCCGAGGCCCAGATGTGGTTTGACCAGGGGCTCAATCTGCTTCATGACTTTTGGGATTACGAGTCGGCGCGGGCGTTTGAGCAGGCGGTGCGAGTCGATCCGAAGTGTGCAATGTGTTATTGGGGTTTGTATCAGGCGGAGACCTTTCGCAGGAGCTCGTCAAAGCATTTTGCCGACCAGGCCTTGGCCAAGGCGGTCAGTTTGCAAGGGCACGCGCGCAAGGCGGAGCGTTTGTATATTGCGGCGAGCGCCGCGGGGAACGCGGATGACAACAGTGACAAGAAAAACAAAAAGACCGGCGAGAGCGAAGATGTGAGGCTGTGGCGGAAGCTGGTGAAAGAGAATCCCGAGGATAGCCAGGCCCGGATTTTTCTGGCCGGTGCGCTGCAGGACGGATATGACGATGCGGGTGAAGCAAAACCCGGGCAGACCGAAGCGCTGGCGATCTATCAGGCGGTGCTGAAGGCCGAGCCGGAAAATTCGGCGGCCAATCATTACTGGATTCATGCGGTCGAAGCGAGCCGAAAGCCGGAGCAGGCCTTGCACAGTGCGGAAATCTTGGGGAAGCTGGCGCCGACCTCCGGACATATGGTGCATATGCCGGGGCACATTTTTTACCGAACGGGAAATTATGCGAGCGCCCAGGCTTCGTTTCTGGCGTCAATGCAGGCGGATGAACGGTACATGAAGGCCCAGCACGTACAGGTGGATGACGATTGGAACTATGTGCACAACATGATGTATGCGATAGCGAATTTGATGGAAACGGGGCAAATGAAAGAAGCGACAGAGCTTTCCGCAAAGTTGGCCGGCGCGCGCGGGCAACTGGAGAGCACGCTGTATCCGTGGTCGGCGCGGGACGGGATTTCGCGGATCGATCCGGACTTGCCGGTGGCGCTGCGGACAGGAGATTGGGCACTGGTCGTGGCGATGGTCAAGGCCCGTGAGCCGAACGCGAAGCTGCCGAATCTGACGTTTATGGCCGAACAGTTGGGAGATTTTGCAGCGGGGATGCTGGCGCTGGCAACGCACGATTTGCAGAAAGCGGAGCAAGATTCAGGAAAATTGGATGCCGAGCTTTGGCGGATTTCACAGCGATTGAAGGATGAAGAGGCTGGTAAGCCGAAGGACAAAGACCGGAAAAAGGAAAACAAGACCACGATGCCGGTGATGCCGGATGCCCAGGCCGAAGCGCTGGTCGCAACCCTTTCGATCATGTCGCTGGAACTGCGGGCGGGAATACTGCTTGAGAAAAAGAAGACCGACCAGGCGCGTACGCTTTACGCGCAGGCGGCGCAGGAAGAAAAGGCGCTGGGGTATCGCGAGCCGCCGGGATTTATCCGGCCGGTAGCGGAAACCGAAGCCTCTGGATTGCTGTCGGCCGGGGATTGGACCGGTGCGCGGGCCGCGTACCGGCAGGCGCTCGTCGAGCGGCCAAAGTCGGGATTTCCGTTGTATGGAATCGCTTTGAGCAGCGAGCGGGCGGGCGACGCCAAGTCGGCAGCAGAAGAATACCGGGAATTTATTGCGAGCTGGAAGGACGCGGATTCCGATCGCGCGGAGCTGAGGCATGCGCGGGAGTATTTGGCGAGACCGACAGCCCTGGGGGGTACGAGCGAGAATCAATCAGGTGTCAAGTGATGCAAAAGAGCCACAAAAGGCGAGCACCGAACTGCCTTTTCGCTGAATCATAGAAATATCGTGTACCAGCGATGAAGTATGGCGCGGCGGCCCGGGTCTGGTTCAAAATAGGGGAATATCTTATACCTAGGGCATTGCGTCCTAACAGGAGAACGAGGAATGAACACTTACAACGTGACGTTGAAATTTGAGGACCGCAAAGTCGGCACAGACGGGCGGACGATCAAGGTGGATGCTTCGAGTATTGCCGGGGCGATCGGGAAGGCTACGCGTGAGTTCGTGAAGAGTTTGGACCGGAAGCAACGGTTCGACATGAACAAGGGATTAAAGATTGAAGCGCTGCGGGTGTCGACGGACAAAGGCGAGGCCGCCGAGCCGGAGAAAAGCGCCGAAGCGGCTGCGTCGTAAACCGCTCGCGCCAGGCGTGGCGACGAGGCTGGGCTGCACCCGAGGGATGCCGCGCGGACGGCGCGCTGGCCCCACCCGGGAGTTAAACGGGATAGACTCCGGTCTGTCCCGTATTCTTTTTACAGGAAGAAATTTTTTTAGATGAAGAAATCGAGAAAGAAAAGCAGCGGGCCGAGGAGCAGGAGATAGGCCACGGGACTGACGCGAGTGTGGGGAATCCGGCTGAGCGACCGAACGACACAGACTGGAACAGTGCGCAGACGGGACTCTTCGCGCAAGCCGTAGAACGGGCCGACTTCGGTGTGACGGGAAAGGCTGCGGCGCAGCAGGGCGAATTCTTCCTGAACCCAGACGGCAAAGACCTGACGCGTACGCCAAATCAGGGCCGCGCCCACCACAAATAGGCTATAACCGAGAGTGGTAAGTACGCCGAGTTCTGGTCCAGATCCCCAATACATGGTCCCTCGCAATTGGCCGTTTCCCTTCTTCACTTTGACGCCGGGACTTGCGGTAAAGTTACCTCGTCACGCTAGGCTTCGTCGTGGATCGTGACCAGGCTGACGACTTCGAATTCTTTCTTTCCCGCAGGCGTAGTCACTTCAATTTCATCGCCGACTCTTTTGTTCAGCAGGGCTTTGCCGATCGGTGAAGTCGTCGAGATGAGTCCCTTTTCCGGTTCCGCTTCTTCTGTGCTGACCAGCTTGTAATCGATTTTAACGTCTTTCTGCGTGTCCAGGACGGTTAGTCGCGACCCGTACCCGGCGCGATCGCGCGGGATGTTGGTGAGATTCAGCATGCCGAGATCGCCCATGCGCTTTTTGAGCTGGCCAATGCGCGCGTTGACATAGCCCTGACGCTCTTTGGCGTATTTGTACTCGGCGTTTTCACTGAGGTCACCGTGGGCGCGAGCGACGGCGATTTCTTTCGGGAGCTCGACGTTGAGTTCGTGAGCCAGCTGCTCGATTTCAAGCTGCAGCTTTTCTTTGATCTTGGCAAGAGGGTCAGACATTTTCGTCGTTCACCGGAATACACCGCCTGAAAAGACTTGCGGAGTCCGGGATAGCTTGAATGAGCCACCGGACCCCGCGCAAGGAAACATTATAGATGGGTGTGAATTGCGGCCACAAGGGGCAAGCAGTACAAGCGGGGGGTGCCCCCAGCGCGCGCGCAACCCCTCAGCGGACCCGGACATCGACGGATTGAGTTTTGCTGTTGCCGGCAGCGTCGGTCGCGGTAAGGGTATAGGTGGTGGTTCGCTTGGGGGCGACATCCACGCAGCGATTGTTTGAAGGCCAAACGGGATTGTCTTGGGGCACCAGGGTGACCGATTTGGCGTTGGAAACGCCGTAGCAGAGTTGGGCGGTGTCGCCGCGACGGATGGTGGTTGGATTGGCGAACAACATCTGGATCTCGAAATCCTTGCCGCCGAGTTGATCGATGGCGGCGCGGTCTTGCTGGCGTTGCCGTTCAGCGCGGGCTTCGGTGTTGCGGCGCTCGATGTCCTTGTTTTCCTGATAGCGGACAAAGAGGATGCCGCCGCTCACGCAAAGGGCGATTAGGATGGCGACCGAGCCGTAGAGTAGGGGGTTTTTGAAGACCGAGCCGGAAGCGCCCGGGGGTTTTGCTGCGGGTGAGGAATTTGGCGTTTCAAACATGGCCAACCTTTCTGGCTACGACTCAAAAATAGCGCGGCGCGGGCCGGAAAGGAATACAAGGAAACTCCGAGTCCAGCCGATCAGCGGGTCCGTTTGGCGATTTCGCGCCAGCTGACCAGTTTGATGTTTTGGTCCCGCAGGATCGCCCGAAATTCGGGGCTGGAGAAAAAATCGTAGTCGCGCTGACGCCAGGCGGCGCCCCAGGTGGGGCGTTCGCGAGTGGCGGCTTTGAGTTCTTCGTCGTCGAAGGCCACGTGGACGACGAATTCGGTGACGCCGGGTTGCAGATTCTTGAGGGCGTCTAGGTAGAACTGGTTCCATTTCTCCGGGGTGACGCTGGGTTCGATGGTCAAGGTGTGGTCGATGACCACGTCGTTCGGAGCCAGGGATTTTTCCAGATACGCGTGTTGCGGGAACCAGTCGCGGGTTACAAAGAGCGGCAGTTTGTAGTCGTGGGCTACCCGGACGGCGGCGGCAAAAAGTTCAGGGCCATTTTCAATGAGGCGGTATTGGTGGGAGTCGAGATGCGTGGGGTGCAGGCCCATGGCCAGGGCGCGGTCGACTTGGGCGCGCAGTTCGAGTTCGGCTTCTTGCGGATTGATGTGTGTGGATTCCGACCAGTCGTGGTGGAAGTAGCCATTGGAGTCGACAAGACTCGGGACTTTATCCCTGGAAGCGACCGGGCCCCAGCGGTAGTAGACGCGTTCGGCGGTGAGAGTCAGGTGCAGACCAAGATCCATGTCCGGATGGGATTTTGCGTAGTCCACCATTTCCGGGAACCAGGGGCACGGGACCATGATGCTGGCGGAATTGATGGCGCCGGATTCCAGGGCCTTCATGCTGGCCGCGTTTACGGCGTGGGTTTCGGCCAGGTCGTCCCCGTGAATGATGACGAGCTTGGTGCCGGAAGGGTAGCCGAGCCGTTCGGCGAGCGTTCTGGAATTGTTTTGTGCCTTGCTCGGCAGCGCGCAAGTTGCGGCGAGCAACAGCGCGAGCGTTGCAGTCGAGAATTTGTGCAGTGCAAGTGGGAGATTCACGGGCGTACCTCGATCCGTTTCCTGCGATTAGGTTTGAAATGTGCTACGGAAAAGCTGAATCATGTCTGCAAAGGCCAAGTCGGCGGCTTCGGGATCGAAGCGCGGACCTTCGTCGCGCATGAAGGCGTGTTCGGCCGGATAGTGGAGCATCCGGTGGCGGACGCCGGCGCGTTCTAATTCTTTTTTGATGATTTCGCGGCCTTCGGGGGGAACGTGAGGATCGAGAGACCCGAAAATCAGTAACAGATCGCCGCGAATCTCCTTGGCGCGCGCGAGCGAGCCAGAGTCAGCGTCGCTGCCGAGTTTCCCGTTGTGGATTCCTGTGCCGTAGAAGCAAGCGGTGGCGCGGATGTCGGGTTGCAATGCGGCGCGAAAAGCGAGATGTCCGCCGATGCAGAAGCCCATTGCGCCGAGTTTTCCCGTTGCGGCTTTAGGATGGAGCGCAAGCCAGTCGAGACCGGAGCGGCAGTCTTCATCGAAATGGGCGACCGGAGTTTTCCCGGCGTCTTCCAGACCACGAGTGCGGCCGGCGTCGCTAAAAGGAATCGCCGAGCCGGCGGGCTCGATGCGGCGATAAATTTCCGGGGCCGCAGCAAGGAAACCGTATCCGGCCAGGCGCGTGCAGAAGCGCAGCATGGTGCCGGTGAGTTGAAAGATGTCGGAGTAGCACCAGATGGCGGGAAACTTTCCGCCGGCCGCCGGAGCGGCGAGAAAGGTGCGCATCGGCGCGCCGCGAAGCGGGATATCGACGTATTCGGTCTGGACGATCAATTTTTTCCGTTCTTCAGGATGATGATGTCATTGGTGCGATAGCCGCGCGCGACAAAGATATATTTGCCGTCCGGAGATTCGCTGAAGGTACGCATCAGGCCGGATGAGAAACTCGTCAGCTGTTTTAGCGGGCCACTCGGAAGAGGTTGTCGCCAGATATTGGCCGCGCCGCCGCGCAGGATGGGCAGATCCACGGCATGGCCGTCGGCAGACCACTGGGCAGCGCCCTGGCCGATGAGGGAGCCGCGTGGAATTTCAATCGAGTAGACGGGCGGGCCTCCTGCGGCGGGAACGACCACCAGTTTGTCACGCAACTCCTGAGGCCGCAGGCTTCCAAAACGGTAGAGAATGAATTTGTTGTCTTTGGAAAAGAAGGCAAAAGGGATGTTGCGGCCTTCGAGAATCAATTTGCTGGGACTCGCGCCGTCCAGACCGATGCGCCAGTTCTCGGATTGTTCGGCCCGGAAGTAGGTGATGGATTGCCCGTCCATAGCACACACCGGGAGTATTGCCGATTTTTCATGCGTTAGCTGGACAGGATTGGAGCCATCGGCGTCCATTCGCCACACATTGGATTCTTCACCGCGGGTTGCCGCGTAGACGATATGTCTGCCGTCGCCGCAACCAGAGGCGTAGGTGATGCTGCGATCACTCGGAGCGGCCAGACTCTGTTTGGAGCCGTCAACATTGGCGGTGTACAGCTCGCGGGTGCGGGTTTGGTACAGGACGCGGTCATTGCCGAGAGCAGAGACATTAACAATCGAGGGACCACCTGAGGTGATTTGCATGGAACGAGCAGGATCGCTCAGGGGAACGGTCCAAAGGTCCATGGAGACGGTGGCTTCAACGGCAACAAGAGAGGAGCCGTCACTCGTCAGGTCCAGCCAGGACAGATTGTAATCGGTGAGGTCATTGGTGAGATGTTGGGCTTCGCCGGACGGATACGAGATGGTCCAGAGTTGCCCCTGCGCGGCGGGGCCTTCGTCGCGCAGGGGCACTAGCAGCGCACTGCCGTCAGGAAGCCAGTGCGGGCGGCCCAGATCGCCGTGTGCTGTGAACAGAGTCCGCACCGCTTTACTTGCCAGAGAAACCTCAATGAGCTGACTGCCAATGGCCGGTTGCAGCAAGGCAAAGACGATGGTCCGTCCGTCCGGGGACCAGGCCGGAGCCAGCAGGCCGTTCGTAGAGACGTTGCCCATTTTGGTGGCCAGAGTGTGTTCTCCGGAACCGTCTGCGTTGGCGACGATAAGATTCAGTTCAACTTTGTCCGGGACGCCGCGTACGAAGGCAAACTGTTTTCCGTCAGGCGAAAAGCAGATGGAGGTGTCGATATCGCGGAGAATCTCCTGCGAAGTTCCCCCGAGAACCGGCATTTTGTAGAGGGAACTGAAAAGCTGGTTTTCGTTCGAGGACTGGGTGAAGTAGATGTAATTGCCGTCCGGGGAAAAAGTCAGGCCATAGAACATCGCCACGCGCGGGGACAGGATTTGCACGTCATTGCCGGTGGCGACCTGGCGGACCATGAGGCTCTGGAGTTCGCCGTCGCGTAAAACATAGACAACGAATTGGCCGTTGGGAGAAATGGCGACCCCGGCGGCTTTCCCGGATTGCGTGAGGCGCTCAATGCGCATGTTTTGCACCGAGAGGTTCGCGTCGTGATGGCGGTTTTTCAGGACCAGGAATACAGCCAGAGCTACGGCAGCCAGAGCCACGACGACGCCAAACGAGGCTACCAAGGTTTTGTGTCTCCGGGCTTCGCCCATGAGGATGGCCGCGCTGCCCGAGGGGTGAGCAGGATTCAGCGTGGAACTCGAAACGGGAATGTTTGCCGCCGACGCTGCGCCCGCCGCAGAGCCGGTGGTATCAGACGAGGAGATGCGCGTCTGGCTGGAGCCGGAATCGCGTTCGAGGCGCTTGAGGTCGGTACGTAAGTCAGCAGCGGTCTGATACCGCATGTTGCGATCTTTTTCCAGGGTCTTGTTGATGATGCGCTCGAGTTCCTGGGGAATGTCGGGATTGAGCCGGACAGGCGCCAGCGGAGCGCGATTGAGAATTGCGTCGAAAATTGCGGCCGACGTGGCGCCGGAAAAGGCCTGGCGGCCGGTGGCCATTTCATAGAGCACGACGCCCAGAGAAAAAATATCGGTGCGCGAGTCGAGATCCTTGCCGAGGGTTTGCTCAGGCGACATGTAGGCGACGGTACCGAGAGCAACGCCGGGACTGGTGAGATTGGCTTCATCCGTGGTCAGCCCGGCGGAGGTGGAGTGGCCGCCGGGACCGTTGAGAACTTTGGCGAGACCGAAGTCGAGAATCTTGGTTTGGCCGCGTTCGGTAAGGAAAATGTTGGCGGGTTTGATGTCCCGGTGAACGATATTCTCCGAGTGTGCGGCGTCCAGAGCGTCGGCGGCCTGGATGCCGGAAGCAAGCAGCGTTTCAAGGGGAAGCGGGCCACCGGCGATGCGATGTTTGAGGGTGGCGCCTTTCAGCAACTCCATGGCGATGTAGCTGCGACCCTGATATTCGCCGATTTCGTAAATGGTGCAGATGTTCGGATGGTTCAGAGCGGCAGCCGCGCGGGCTTCGCGGAGGAATCGTTCGAGGGCTTGCTTGTCCTGGGAAACCTCATCCGGAAGGAATTTGAGCGCAACCATGCGCCCGAGCCTGGTGTCTTCGGCCTTATAAACGACACCCATTCCTCCGCCGCCGAGTTTTTCAAGTACACGATATTGGGAGATGGTCTGGCCGATGATGGACTGCGCGTCTGTCATTGTCGGCTCATCTTAGTTATTGCGCAGGCCACAAGTCAACGCGCAGGAGTGCGAACCGCTACGGTGTAACTTGCCGGCAATTAACCGAAAGGATATGGTCTGCCCGGCAAAATAAGCGGCGGTGGAAACTACGTGCCGGGACCGGCGATCGGGTAAAACGGTTCGCGCCGCTTCCGGAAGCGAAAAAGAGGCGCGAAGGACAGTTTCCTTGGCGCCTCTTTTCGGGGGTAGCGGCGGTTTTACAGAGTCTTTAGGAATGCGACAAGATCTTTTTTGTCGCGAGGCGAAAGATTCAAGTTGAAACGGGTGTTGTAGAAGTCGACGGCGTCCATGAGCGTGGCGGCGGAGCCGTTATGGAAGTAGGGAGCGCGCCCGGCGAGGCCGCGAAGAATCGGGCCTTTGAATTTGCCGACATCGGCCCATTTGCCGGTGATGAGTGCGCGGCCCGGATCGGTCGTTTGCACGAGTTCCCCGCTCTTATTGTTCATCAGCGTGATGACGGGTAGATCGGGAGTGCGGCGATCGAGACCGGTTAGGCCGATGTTGAGCGGCGCTGGCACCGAGTGATGGCCGACATTTGGAGTGTCGTGGCAAGTGCCGCAGAATCCGTTGATAACCGGTTGATTGAGGGCATCGTTCAGGCCGGCGACTCCGGTGATGGGAATTTGCAGGGTGTTGAAAAGCTCTTCGCCGTGCGCGATGGCGCGGCGGGCTTCGGTATGCTCGTCATAGTTCCGGTCTTTAATATTCCCCCACTTGTCGTAGAGGGTAAAAATTATGGATGAGAACGGCGCACCGGTGGGATTGCCGCCCAGCGGATCGTTGATTCCATTGAAGTAGTATTGCTTGGAGAGAGCTTTGGGCCCGCCCTTGCCGCCGTCGTCATTCAAATCGCCGGCGTGACGGTCGTGCAATTGGGCCGTGAATATCTGGGTCTCAAAATCAACGATTTGCTTCAGCTGTGCGTCCGTTGGCGGTTTCTTGCCCTGCGCGTGGGTTAGAGTTGCGTCGATGGCCTGATGCATCAGGTCATCGCGCACTGGAATGAAGTTGCCGGAAGCGTCTTTGAGCGTTTCTCGCCCGTCCCACATGACGGTGCTGAGAAACGAGATATTGGTGGTCGGAAGAATGCGGCGGTAGACGGAGATGTTTTGCGTGTCCGTGCAGCCGTAGGGGTTGTCGTTGTCGCGAACGGTAAATTCGGAGTTGGCGGGAACGGGCAGTTCGATGCGGATAAGTCCTTTGGTGAGCAACATGCTGTAGTTTCGCTTCCGGGCATGTTTGGTGGAAAAGTCGAGATTGGAGCAGTTGGCGCCGTCTACCGGGCGGAAGATGGGATCAGTACCGTCGGTTTTCTCAAAGCGATCTTGAACGTGTTCCGGAGTTACCGTCCAGGCGTCGGCTTGCTGGTGGCAGGTGACACAGCGCCGGCCGTTGGTGCCGAGGTCCTGGAAAAAGGCGTTGCGTTTTGTGTTTGTATCGCCTGCCAGATTCACTGTGGCGAACTGTCCGCTGTCATCGCGGAAGACGTCGAATGCCCGGATGACGTCGTCGTAGGAATCGTCATGATTCGCGACTGCCGAACCGACCAGCAGCAAGGAACTGGACAGCAGAGTCAGCGCGACGACGATATTCCGCAGAGATTGTTTTTTCGAGCTGAGGGGAGCTTGTGGCATGGGTCTACCATCCTTCAATAGCCAGACTGGGTTCGAAAGCAAAAGACAGAACAACCGCTCTATGCATGAGAGAATTTCCCGCAAAACATTTCGGGCGAGACACGCTCTGGCGGGGGCCCGGGCCCGAGCCAGCGGAGGTTTCGGGGGAAGGTGGGTGGAGGCGGGAAGCATAAACTATTGAAAAATATAGACTTGCAGGACGTAAAAGCAGAATTAGGGTGCGGGCGTGGCGGACAAACGCCTGCCGTCCAGGCTGCCCCATTCGCCGGCCTGGATGAAACTGGCCCAATAGAAGGGGTGCTCGAGGCCTTTGCGTTTGAGCAGCGCAAGTTGTGCGTTGCGCAGGGCTTCGCCGCGGCCGAGGCCACGCTTCAGACCGGAATAGTAGGAGGTCATCATTTCCTGCGTGGTTTGGTCACTGACTTCCCAAAGGCTCATGACCAGAGTTTCGGTACCGGCGAGAAAGAAAGCGCGCCGCAGCCCATACACCCCTTCGCCGTTTTTGATTTTGCCGACAGCCGTCTCGCAGGCCGACAGCGTAACCAGTTTCGTTCCCCACAAATTCAAGCCGGAAGCTTCCAGGCCGGTGAGGATGCCGTCGGCAGTGCTGTCCTTGGTGAGATTGGCGCCGGTCAGTGCGAAGCCGGCGCGGAGAAGTGGATTTTCAATTTTGACCCTGGTTTCCTCCGCCGAAGTCTGTTTTTTAGGCGCTCCTGCGGTTCCCGAATTTCGCGCGGCGGACAAATCGGCGAGAAAGAAACCATGTGTGGCGATGTGAAGAATGCTGGGCGCGTTCACCTGCATGAGCCGGCTCTTGGTGGCGGCCGTCCCGGTGAGAATTTCTGACGCCGGGAATAAGGCTTGAATCGCGCGGGCTTCGCGGCCAGTGCCGGGTAGCGGGGCGAAATATACCGTGGAGAGATCTTCGGCGGTGGTGATGCTGCGGCGCCGGCCGTGCTCGCCAGGAAGATTTTGCCGGGAGGTCCCGGCCTGGGCCACCAGAGTTTGCGCCGGTTCGCCAAAAAGCGGGTTGGCAACGACGAGCGGGCCGCTCTGGCTTTTACGGGCGACTTGCAGCCGCAGGAGATCGCGGCCGGTTGTGAGATAGGAGATGGAGAAGTTTTCTATCAGGAATTTCTGGTGTTCATCGACGAGCGCTTCAAATGGAATCAAGTTGAGTTCGCCGTCCGGGGACACCAGAAGATGCCTGGCATCACCGACCAGTTTTCGGACAGGCTCCATTACTTGTTGATCGAGAGCTCTGGCCAGACGCCTTACCTCTTCTCGTTTGGGATCACCGAGAGCTTCGCGTAATTTCGAGATGGAATCGTCAATTTCTTTGGCGCTGCCGAGATCGACTACCCGGACATTTCCCTGCGGGAAGATAACGTAAGAAGCGTAACGGGGTTCTCCGTTGGCTTCGCGATCGTTCACTGCTTTGGGATTAAAAGGGGAATAGACGACAAATTCGATTAGTGCGCTGTCGTCTGGAATGGCGCTTCGGATAGAGGCCAGAGTCACGTGGTCTGTGGATTCGTAGTAACCTTTGCTGCGCAGACTGACTTCGGCTTCCAGATTTTCTCTCTCTTTTTCAAGTGCCAGCAGTTGTTTTTGATACTCGGGCAGAGGCGTTTTCTGGGGCCCGCTCAAGGACCGTTGCGCGAGTTCCGTGGTCGTGGCACCGAGTTTGTCGAGCAGTTTCTGGTCTTCAGGATTCAGATGCCGGCGGAGGGACGAAACGCCCTGGGCAAGAGAGTCGAGAACCCGGGCTTTGCGCTGCAGAAGCGCGGTAGCGGCGTTTTCCGTGGAATTCTGGTCCTTCGGCAATTCGCGAATGTTGGTCGAGACGCTTCGATTGGTGAGCTCAGAAACTGTTTCAATGTAAGCGAGCTTGTCTTTTTCAGAACCGATCGCCAGATTGTAGGAAATTCTCTTCTCCATGGATTGATCCAGGCGCGCTTGATATTCGCCGGCCCGGGCCACCTCTCCTTGTGCGGCGTAGGTTCTTGTGAGATTGGCGAGCGTGATCATGGTTGCCGAATTGTAGGTGCTGCCGGTCGATTCCAGGATGTCGAGCGCCTGTTCAAACAGTTCGATACCTTTCTGGTAGTCTCCTTTGGCGTGATACACGTTGCCGATGTTCACCAGCAGGCTAGCGGTCACGGGGTTACGGAGGCCAACCGCTTTTTCGCGAAGTTTTTCCGCACGCCAGAGATATTCAAGCGCCTGGTCATATTGTTTGTTGGCCCGCGCGATGATTCCCAAGTTTTGCAGCGGGTATGCGGCGTTGGGGTGATCGGGTCCGTATTTTCTTTCCACGATCCCGAGGGCCCGCTTCATCAGGACTTCCGCTTCATCGTTCCTGTGCATATCCAAGTACGCGTCACCGAGGTTGTAGCAAACCTTGAAGGTGAACTGATCATCGGGACCGAGCATTTTTTCTGAAATGGCCAGGGCGCGCTGATACATGGTGACCACGTTTTCAAAATTTCCGCGTTTGCCGTAAGTGATGGCGAGGTCCATCAAAAACATGGCGGATTGCGGGTCATCAGGTCCGAGCGTTCTATCGGTTATGTCGATGGCCTTCTGGTAGTAGGTCGCGGAGTCGACAAACGCGTGCTGCAAATCGAAGACCAGACCCATGTCGCCGATGGCCCGAGCGGTTTGCGGATCTTCTTCGCCGAGAATTTTCCGGCGGATGTCGAGGGCCCTCTGAAAAGCCGTCTGGGTGGCATCGATATCACCCTTCATGCGGGTGGCTAGTCCCAGTCTGATCAGAGCGCGCGCCAGGAGCAGTTCGTCTTCGCGGGAAGTTTTTTCGGCTGCGGCTACGGCCGAAGCGCCGACGCGGATGGCATCGTCGTACTGTCCTTTTTCGTAAAACCCATCCGCTTGCGTGCACAGCTGAAGCGTTTGGAAAAGCGAGCGATCCATTTCGTTCGCGGTACGGATTTCGTTTACTTTGAGCTGATAGCGGGCGGCCGGGGATCCGAAGTAGCTGGGCCTGACCAGCAAATGATAGGTGGCGGAGGTTTCGGCTACGAATTCAACTTTTTGTTCCGCAAAGCGCTTTTTGTGATATTCGAAACTGGCCAGGAGCCGTTGGGCGGGATCATAAAGGTCGATGGCCAGATCGATTCCGCGCTGGTCCACGGTAATGCTGACATATTGTCCGGCCTCGAGTGCCAAGTCGTAGGACTGTTTTTGACCGCCAGCGATTTCGCGGTCGATCGTTTTGGCGGGGTCCAGCAGAGTGGCTTCTGGATTGTCCTGTGCGGACTTTGCGCTTTGCGCGGGCAACGAAGCGACGGCCGCCACACGTTCTGCGGACGACGTTAGACAGGCGGAGAACAGCATGAGCGCAGCGGCCAGCGACAAGCGCACCTGCGCGCCCATCCGCAGGGGTCGCCGGGGAAATTGCGGGAAGCTGGATATTCGCTGCATTGGAGTACTCCGTCTGCGAAACCCGGGAAATGTTCCCGGCCACGATTACTGCAGGATAGCGTGAAACATGTACGCGCTCTGCGGCGCCGCCGAACCGTCGGCGCGAATGCCGGCGAGTTCGAGCAGATAATTGCCGTCCCGCAAAAGCCGACGGGGCAGTTCGATCGGGACCGTTTTGATTTTGCCGGAGCGGGCCCTGCGCAGATCACTGGTCCAGATGGTCTTGCCCGTGGCAGGATCGCTCAGCGCAACACGATATTGCGGATACTCGTCGGATTCAAGTTCAAGTTCGAGCGGGACATTTCCCGCCAGGGAAGGCACGACTACAGTTAGCGGCGGCGAAGCCCCACGGGTTTGCGGCATGAGCAGAACCGCCGCGATACTCACGGGTTCTGGGCTGGTGGCGGACGCCCGGAGCCGGTCCAATTCTTCCTGCGCTTTCTGTGTGGCGGCGCGTTGCGTTTCAAGTTCTAATTGCAATTGCTCATTTCGCTGCGATTGCTGCGCGGCCAGGTGATGGCGAAGCTCGCGATTTTCGGTGGCCAAGAAGCCCGTTGCAAGTAGGAGCAGGAACGCGGCGACGGCAAAACCCCATTGCCAGGTCAGATTGGGAATGGAAAAAAAGGAGCGCCCAGGGGAACGCGCCACGTTCCTGGTTTCGGCTACCTTGGCCGCGCTTGGGGTGGCAACGCGGCGCAGAGCTTCAGCAAAGGCCAGCTTCTCCCGGCGCTCGGAGCTGTTTGAATAAAAAGACTTGAATCGGCCTAGAGTTTCGCCCGCCAATTCCCCGCGCGCGTAGGCATCAACCAGATCATTCTCAATTGCCAGCAGGCGCAGGGCAAACGCGTCATCGGCAATGCTCAGCGCATCGAGTTGCGCGGCTTCGTCTCCCGGCAGCGCTCCAAGCAGATACTGGATGAGCTGATCGTCCGGACGGAGTTGTTCTTCAGCCGACATGTTCTCTCTCGAATAAGACAAAACAGGGAAAATATTTCATAGTTCGCCACAACACTTTTTTACACATGATTCGAGTTTAGCGCGCAGCCGGCAGGCGCGTATCGTCAATGCATTCATGGTGATGCCCAGGGTCTGGGCCATCTGGTTGCGCCGCTCAATCTTGGATCTTTGCTCGCCTTGGTAATAGTCGACAATCATTTTCTGATCGTCAATTGACAGCTGGCGAAGACATTCTTCCAGGCAGTGCATGCGCTGGTTTTGAGTCACGCGTTCCGCCTCAAGGCCGGGAGAGGTGGACAAACTGGATTTGGCCTGGCGCGCAAGCGAAAGAGTGTCGATATTGGTCAGGCGATTTTCCGGGGCACGGAACGATTCAAGAAGTACAAATTTGGCGACTATGTAGCAGTACTGGGGAGGCGTGGCGTCGGCGATCCGGCCCGCTTCTTCCAGCTTGCGTGCAACGCGATTCAGGGTTTCGTCGGCAAGTTCATCGGGTGAGACGCAGTTGCGACGGTCGAAATAGGCAACCAGGCGACGGCGCATTTCCAGGTATTTTTGGCCGCGAGAATCCGCCCCTTCATCCAACCAGCCGAGGAACTGCTGGAAGGCGTCTTGGCTAAGGATCCAGTGTTTCTTCACGAGCACCCTTGGGGAAAAACTGCTTGAACTTGGAGATTCTACATGAAGTTAGCAGGCCCAGAGCCAGGCAATCTAGGGGACGCGCGGGCGGAATACCGGGAAAGCAATAGAGCAATAGACACGGCGGGGAGGTCAGCCATCGGGACCGGAAAATTGGAGCGAAATGCGGAGGAACTATTCGCGATTCCAGCTGATGGGTTTGGAATTTCGCGCAGCGGTTGATCCGCGGACGATTAATTGGGTGTCGAGAAGGCTGTTGGTGCCCTTGCGCTGCTTGGAGTGCGACATTCGTTCCAGGACATCGAACGCCATTTTCCCGAGGGATTTGCGATTCAGTTTTACGGTCGTCAGTGGCGGGTTCACAAAGCGCGCCATGTAGATGTCCTCACAGCCAACGACGGAAACTTGTCCGGGAACGCTGACACCCATTTCGCGCAGAGCGGACATGGCCCCGATCGCCGTCAGGTCATTTATGCACACCAGCGCGGTCGGAGTTCCCGCTGCCGCGGCGATTTTCCAGACCGCCGCACGGCCGCCTTCCAGGGTCTGATCGCATTCAACGATTTCCTGGAGATGCAGTTTGTGCTCTTGCAGGGACTTCAGAACAGTTTCCCGATAGCGACGAGCCGATCTTCGTTCATCCGGCCCGGCCAGGAAGGTAATTTGTTCATGACCGAGTTGAGCAAGATGCTCGAGCGCTTCCGACATCCCCGCCGAATAGTCGATCGTGATGCTGCTGATGTGCCGGCGGGTCACTTCCAGATCGATGACCACAACGGCGATCTGGCGGGCTGCGAGCTGTACTGCAATTTCCTCGGTGGCGGAGGAAGTCATGATGGCCACCCCGCGCACGCCATTTTCGATCATTTTGCGCACGGCAGCTTCCGTTCGCTCCACGTGGTAATTGGTGGCACAGAGAAAGAGGTCGTAGCCTTTGCTTGCGGCAGCGGTTTCAAAACTCTTGATCATTTCCGGGAAGACCGGATTTTCAATGTCGGAAATCAGCAAGCCGAAAAAATCGCTGCGCCCGCCGCGGGCCAGCCGTTGCGCGCTGGCATTTCTGTAGTAGTTCAATTTCTGTGCGGTTTCCAGAACCCGGCGCCGCGTGTCCGGATCGACCAGACTGGATTGATTGAGTACGCGGGAGACCGTGGATTTTGAAACCCCCGCTTGTTCGGCAACATCCCGGATCTTGTAGGGCACCGTCGAACCTCGTGGTCACGGAATAATAGCGCATATTTTCACAAGCGCTTCGACTTTGCAGCGCAGGCCAGCTCGCCCGCAGAATCGAATTCGCTTGACACCGGCTTGCGCCAAAAGGACACTGCCACTGGGAATGGGATCGATTTCTGAAACCGGTTTCAATTGCTTCATTGACGCCTCTCGACTGTAGAACACGAAGCGCACTTAGCCAAGCTGGCACTTTCCTACCGTGCCGCTGCAGACATTTTTTTACCCTTTTCCGGGTCCCCAGCGGCACGGTTGCCGTTTTTGCCCTGTGGGCACTTCTCGTTCCGCTGAAAACTTACGCGCAGGGGCGGCCGGACGGGGATTCGCATGCCGGTAACGGAATTTCACTCGCCAAAGCCCACAAGTGGCCCGAGGCTGAACAGGAATTTCAGGCAGCGGTTCGTGCGGCTCCGCGTGTCGCTGTATACCACGCGCAGCTGGGGTCGGTTCAGGGACTACAGTTGAAATGGCGGGAGGCTCTGGGCAGCTTCGAGAAAGCCGTCGAACTCGATCCGAAAAACCTGAATTTCCGGCGCGAAGCGGCCGCCGTGCAATGGCAACTCGGACTACTCGATCCTGCCGAAGCGAATCTTCATTATATTTTGGAAAATAGTTCTGGCGATCCCGGAGCAACGTTGTTGCTCGGCCTAGTCGCCGAAGCGCGCGGAAATTTCGCAACGGCGAGTAAGCTGCTAGCTTCGCAGTTCGCTTTGGTCGCTGCGCAGCCAGACCGTGTGGTCGCTCTATTCCATTCCGCGTTGCAGAGCGGAGACGAGCTAGCTCTGGAAAAAGGGATTGCCGCGTTGCGGACGCACGCCAGTGACCCGCTCTGGACCAACGCGCTTGGCCGTTGCCTGCAGATAGCAGCCAAGGGAGGGGACGCGGCCACCGCCGAGTCGCTTTTTGCGCTGATTCCTGCTGGCAGTCCGGACGTGGCGGCCAATGGTCTGCAGATCGCAAAACTTCGCTACCGGAATGGACAATTTGTGAAGGCTCAGGAATTGCTTTTGCAACTTGCCGAACACGGGGCGGTCGGCGCCGAGGCGGAAATTCTGCTGGGAAACTGCTACGAAGCCGGGCACCGGCCCCAGCTTGCTGCGCAAGCCTACCAACGGGCGATGGCCATGGACCCTGCACAGCTTTCTCCCTACGAAGATATGATTTCCCTGCAGCTCGATTTGGGGCGAACAGGCCCGGCACTGGAATTTGTACAGCGAGCGCTCGCTATTGCACCGAACGATGCAAGGGTTTGGGTGTGGAAAGGGAATGTGGAACTGCGCAGGAATTCCTACCAGGAAGCGCAGAGTAGTTTTTTGCAGGCCAGCAAGCTTGACGGCCGCAACGCCGACGCGATATTGGGACTGGCCGGAGCGAACGCACTTGCCGGTTCGCCGGAGGCCGCCATCTCTGAATACCAAAACGGAATCTCGCGATTTCCAGACGATACCCGTTTTTACGTGGCCTGCGCGGCAATGTTTCTGGCCTCGTCCAACGCCCTTGAACTGCAAGCGCAGACCGAGAGTCTGTTGCAGGAAGCGCTCAAGCGGACGCCCCATTCTGCAGAAGCGCACTATCAGCTGGGCCAACTGGCATTGCAGCGGGGCCGGCTGCCGGAAGCGGAAAATGAGTTTCTAAGTTCCATCGCGGCGGACGCCGGCAAGAGCAAGGCGCACTTTGCGCTTTCAGTCGTCTACCGCAGGCTGGGACGCGCCGAGGACGCCAGCCAACAGTTTGCAATCTATGAAAGTTTGAAGCGCGCTGAAGAAAACGAATCGGCTGCCGCTGTGACTCCGCCGGAGGAGCCTTGAAGGCGCGGCGCGGCAAAGAACGCGAAGCCGGAGCTGGCCGCAATTTCGGGTCGAAACTGGCCTGGTCCCGCCGCCAGTTCCTTTCGACCCTTTCTTCGGCCGCTGCTGCGAGCTGCCTTCCCTGTGAGCTGCGGGCGGGTGGGGCCGAGTCCAAGGCGATCTTTACGGATGTGACCGCAGAAGCCGGCATTACGTGGCGGCAGTTTAACGGATTTTCTCCCGACCGGTACCTGATTGAAACCATGGGCGGAGGAGCGGGATTCCTCGATTTTGACGAAGATGGCTGGCTGGATATTTTTTTGCTGAACGGCGGCGAAACACCGCGCGGGAAGAGCAAGACACCGCTCGAAAATGCCTTGTATCGCAATCTTGGAAACGGGAAATTTGTTGACTGCGCGGCGGAGGCCGGAGTTGCCCTGGTCAAGAACTACGGCATGGGCGTAGCAATTGCGGATTTTGACAATGATGGCCGTCAGGATATTTTTGCTACCGGCTTTCCCAACTGCACGCTGTATCACAACAACGGTGACGGAACTTTTAGCGATGTAACAGCTGACGCGGGGCTAGAAAACGCGGGGAAATGGGCGGCGGGGGCGGCTTGGTTCGACTATGACCGCGACGGTTACCTGGATCTGGTGGTCTGCAATTATGTGCAGTTTTCATTTGCAGGAATTCCGCCCAAGTGCGAATACGGAAACGTGCGGACCTATTGCGAACAGCGCGGTTATGTGGGGATGCCGCTGACGCTCTATCGCAACAACCGCAACGGGACCTTTACAGACGTCAGCAAAGCTTCCGGACTCGACCAATTTGTGGGACGCGCGCTCGGAGTTGTGGCAATCGACGTCACAGGAGACGGCTGGCCGGATTTGTTCGTAACGCGGGATGGATCACCGAATCTTTTGCTGCTGAACAAGCGCAACGGAACATTTGTGGATGCGGCGCTGGCGGCCGAAGTCGCCTTCGATGGCGCCGGGAATGCAAAAGCCGGCATGGGTGTGGATGCCGGTGATGCCAACAATGACGGGCATCCCGATTTTGTGGCGACAAATTTTAACTATGAATTCCATTCCCTTTTTATCAATCGAGGAACGTTTCCATTTGAAGATGCCACGCGATCTTCCCGTCTGGCTGCGCTGACCAAGTCGTATGTGGGCTGGGGAGCGCACTTTCTTGATTACGACAATGACGGGCTGCTCGATCTGCTGATTGTGAACGGACACATCAATGAGGTCATCGAAACGGCGCAACCCGGGATGAAATATAAGGAGCAGCCGCTGCTCCTGCACAATGCAGGGAACGCAATTTTTACCGATGTGAGTTCCGCTGCGGGACCGGCGTTCCGCCGAGGGTACCTGGCGCGCGGACTGGCTATCGGCGATTGGGATAACGATGGCGCGGCCGATGCAATTTTCACTTGTATTGGCGACCGGCCGGTGCTTCTCCAGAACAATGTCGGGCGCACAAATTCATGGATAGGGATTCTTCTGGTGGGAACGAAAAGCAATCGGGACGCGATTGGAGCAAAGCTGACGATTGCTGCAGGAAACCAGCGGTCGACTCGGTGGGTGACCGGCGGCTCCAGTTATCTTTCATCGCATGACCGGCGCGTACTTTTCGGGCTGGGACCGAGCAAACCGGATAGCAAGGTGGACGTCGAGATTCAGTGGCCGAGCGGGGCGACTGAAACCGTTCGTGCTCTCGCGACCGGTCGCTATCACCGGATCGTCGAGGAAAGTAAAACGAAATAAAACGGAAGAGCCGCCTCAACTACGGGTTGAGGGGTTGCAGGGAGACTTCCTTAAAATAAACTTCTGATCCCGGATGATTTTGCAAACCGATATAGCCTGAGTCCTGGCGGGCTCCGCGGTCCGGATCGATAGAACCGGGGTGTTTTTCCGGAACCGGCTGGCCTTCTCTGAAATCCGTCACCTTGACGCCGTTTAGGACAACCACCGTATGCGGTCCGGCGACCGTAATATCCATGGTGTTCCATTCGCCCATGGGCTTGAGCGGGCGGGCCAGCGCTTTGGTGAAGGTGTAAAGGACCCCGGTGCAGGAATAGTCGTCGGGCCAATCGCCGATTTCCACTTCGTAGCCACGATTGATCGGCATCCAGGGCTCGCTGGGTTTTTCCGGAATGCGAATGAAGACGCCCGAATCCGCTTCCTTGCTGGTCAACTTGAAAACGACACGAATTGTGGCTTGGCTGATTTTCCCTCGGGTGTACCACAGCATTCCCATGCCACCCTCTGTTTTTAGCATCCCGTCTTTTACGATAAAGGAACCGGGACCTACTTGCTGCCAGCCGTCCAGATTCTTGCCATTAAACAGGGGGCGGCGAGAGTTGGCCCCTGGCCGGGCCGTGCCGGCTCCAGAAGCGAGCAGCAGGGTCACCACGCTCCCCAAAGCATAGATGGCGAGCGAGCGGAAACGCACATTCATGGCAGCCTCATTGGGGTCCTAATGGATGAAACCGGTCCCAGAAATCAGTATCACGGCCCCTCGGCGCCGTCAAGAGAACAGCAGGGCCCGCATTTTGTGCGCCGCACGCCGGGCGATCGGACTTCCCAGCCGTTCTTCACCATTTAAACCGCAAAGACCCGATATCTCACGGAGCTGGCCCCGCTCATCGCGGGACTTCAGCCGCGCTGGCCGTTCTTGGCTTGACACTCGATTTGCCGGCGTGCTAAAAGGTATCGCTAATGGAACCGGTCCCAGAAATCGGTTCCATAGGAGTCTAGGAACATGGGTGGACAAGGAATCGAACGTCGGGAGATTCTGCGCTACATAGGCATTGCCTCAGTGGCCGCGTCATTCCCGGGATTCCGCCAATGGGCCTTTGCCTGCGATCACGAGCACGACCAGTCGCGTCCCTCGCCCGCAGCGGGCGAACCGTACAAACTCCTGTTCTTTTCTCCCGAACAATATCGCCTCATTGAACATCTGGCGGACATGATCATTCCTGCCGACGATACTCCGGGCGCCAAACAGGCGGGCGTAGCCGAATTTATTGATTTCATGCTGGCCAATCGCGTGTCGGTCTCGGCACCCTGGGATGCGCGCTCCAGCGCCGAACTGCTGCTCTACGGCAGCGCGGCCCAGCAACAATTCATCGCCGGTCTCGGCTGGATCAATGCCCACAGCAAATACGAATTCGGACACGCGTTTCTGGAATGTTCAGCGGAGCAGCAGCGGAGCCTGCTTGAGGAAATTGCCTACAAGGCCAAATTCAAACCGACCACGGAATCCGGGCGTGAGTTTTTTCAGCTCATGCGCGACTACACGGTGATCGGCTATTACACGACAAAAATCGGATTGGAAACCCTTGGCTATCCGGGGTTGCGGATGGTTTGGCCCAGCATGCCGGGTTGCAGCCATCCCCATGATCCAGAACACGCCCATCTCGAGGAACCGGGGCAGGAAAAACGCGCAGCGCTGAAGATCCGAAATTAGAGGAGAGTTTTCCGTGGCCACGAAGATATACGACGCAATTGTAGTAGGGACCGGCGCAGGCGGCGGAATGGCCATGAAGCTTCTCTGCGAAGCCGGCCTAAGTGTTCTTGCGCTCAATTCGGGGCCCCGCATCGAACCGTCCAAACACTACCGACTGCACCGCCAAGTTTATGATCTGAAGTATCGCGGCTTCGGCGATCCCAACGCACTTGCCGGCCAGCCACATCAGCAGCGTTATTCGGTCGAAGAATCGGAGTACAACCAGGGACCGGAGCTGTTCGAGCATGAAGTCACCTATTCCAATGCGCCGGGAACCGACTGGTACTGGAAACGCTGCAAAGGAACGGGCGGCAAAGCCAATTTCTGGGGACGCTCGTCGGCCCGCTACGGCGATATCGATTTTAAAGCTGCCAGCCTCGATGGAGTCGGCGAAGACTGGCCCGTGGACTACGCGGAAATGGCGCCTTGGTTTAGCAAGGCTGAGCGGTACATGGGGGTTGCCAGCACGATTCAGAACCGGCCGAGCAACCCGGACGGCGAATATCTTCCGCAGATGCCCTGGCGCTGCATCGATTACATCATTCAAAAAGCCGGTGAAAAAATCGGAGTGCCGTATTTGCCGGACCGCTGCGCGCAGCTTACCGTGGCGCACAATGGACATCCCGCCTGTCACTATTGCGGAAACTGCACGCGGGGCTGCGATGTTGGCGCATTTTTTTCCCCCACCTGGTTCACGATTCCTGAAGCGGAGAACACCAAAAAGCTGACGCTGCAAACCAACGCACTGGTACGCAGCGTATTGGTTGACGAAAACGGGCTGGCGAGAGGCGTGGCCTACGTTGACCGCAACACGAAAACAGAAGTGGAGGCGTACGCGAAGGTCGTAGTCCTTGCCGCGTCCTGCGTCGAGACCGCGCACATCATGTTGAATTCGACGTCCAGGCACTGGCCCACGGGGATTGCCAATTCGAGCGGTCAACTGGGCCGCAATTTGTGCGATCACCTGTACGGCAATCCCGGATACGGCTATCTGCCGCAACTGTTGGGTCAGCCGGCAACGCCCGATAGCATCGCCGATTCCACGGTGGCCTGGATGCCGCGCTGGCAAAATCTCAAGAATCCTCGCGAAGAAAAATTCATTCGCGGCTATTCCGTTTATGTGGGCGGCGGTTGCGGAGAATTCCCCGGACATTACCGGCAACTCGAAGGGTTTGGATCCGAATACAAGCGCAATATCAAACGCTACTATCCCACTCCGATCGGCGCGCTGATTCAGGCGCCTTCCCTGCCCAGTGACAAGAATTATGTGGATATCGATCCGGGGAAACGGGACATTTTCGGAATTCCCCAACTTCGCTTTCATTTCGAATGGGGCGAAAACGAACTGTTGATGTGGGAGCACTCGAAGAAAATGATGGTCGACTTTTTCAAGGCGGCGGGCGGTGAAATGTGGGGCGCGGACACCGAACCCAATCAGGCGGGCACGAGTTTGCATGAGACCGGGGTTTGCCGGTTCGGGAGCGATCCCAAGACTTCGGTTACCAATAAATGGGGACAGGCGCACGACGTGCCAAATCTCTACATCTGTGACGCCAGTATTTTCCCTTCACCGACAGACAAGACGACGACGATGCCCATCGTGGCCTTCACCATGCGCAACTGCGACAACATGCTGGGAAATTTTCGTAAGGGTATTCATAAGCGCGCTTGAATCATAAAAAGTCGTAATTTTTCATAAGGGCTGCGGCGGAATCAAGTGCGTGTATTTGCCGCAGCATTTGAAGGAGTCAAAATATGTTGGGTGACATAAGGCGGTATGCAATCTGTCTTCTGGCGGTTTTGCCGCTTTTTTCTGCGCAGATCGCTCGCTCGCAAAACAGCAACGCTTCCATTGAGGGGGAAATTAGCGATCCCAATGGCGCCATGGTGAGCGGCGCCACAGTGACTCTGAGTTCCAAGGACACTGGAGCCACAGCTACTTTTACCTCGGACGACAATGGGCTGTACTCGTTTCGAAACGTGGTGCCCGGCAATTATCGGATAAAAGTGTCGGCTCAGGGCTTTGGGGACTATCTGCAGGAAGGGATCCTGGTTCGCGTCGGATATCCGATCCGGCAAAATATCAAGCTCTCCCTGGGAGGCACGAGCCAACAAATTGAAGTGAATGCCGACGCTTCGGCGTTGAACTTTGAGAATGCGGAGCTGCGCGGCAGCATCGATCCGCAAGTCATACAACAGGTTCCTTTGCTGGTTTCCGGGTCCATTCGCTCGGCGGCGAGTTTTGCGTCTTTGTTGCCGGGCATTACGCGCGGCTCGGGAGACGTTACCGGGGCGCACATCAACGGAAGTCAGTCGCAAACGGGCGTGGTGATTCTTGACGGCGTTAGCCTGTTCAACTCATCCGGCGTACAGGGACTCACAGGCGCGGTGCTCGACTTTCCCCAGTCGCCGGACCTGATCAGCGAATTTCAGGTGCTGACTTCCAACTATGACGCGCAATACGGGAGCGCGGGCGGCGTAACTGTTGAAAATGTGAAGTCCGGCACCGACAATTTTCACGGGACCGCTTATGAATTCAACCGTAATTCAGCAATGAATGCCACGCAATGGGGCACCACGGATAAACCGAAGGATATTGAGAATGATTTCGGCGGAAACTTTGGCGGGCCTCTGAAATTGCCATTTTTAAAGAATAAGGATCACCGCACATACTTTTTCGTGAACTTCGAAGGTTTCAAGATTCAGGGAGGCGTGACCAGGCAGACCTTGTCGCTTCCTTCGGTGGCCGAGCAGAACGGGGACTTTCGCGATTGGGTGGACGGAAACGGCAATCTTATCCCCATTTACGATCCAGCGACGACGCACAACAATCCCAACTACAATCCTTCGCTTCCGGTGAGTGGGTCAAACCCGCAATATCTTCGGGACCAGTTTATGGGTTGTGATGGCAACACTCCCAATGTCATTTGCCCGACCGACCCGCGTTTGCAAAATTCGCTGGCCAAGCAGTGGTTCCAATATTTACCAACGCTGACTTCCGCCGGGCCGTTAAACAATTACCTGGCACCCTCAACGCCCGCTTTTCTGGGCACCGACGCGTACACCTTCACGGAAAAGATAGACGAGTACGTTGGTCAAAAAGACCATTTCTCGGAAATGTTTTTCTACAAGTATCTCCCGCAAACGACCTTCTCAACACTGCCGGTGGTGATCAGCAATAGCGGCACCTCCTTTAAACGCACTTCAGTGCTGAGACTCAATTGGGATCACACATTTAATTCACGAATCGTTAACCATTTGGGATTCGGCTTTCAGAACGACAAGTTTTATGGCGGTGGCGTTGATGGCGATTCGGCCGGACTTCTGCCGCAAATTCCGGGAGTAGCCAGTCACGAGTATCCACCGATCATTTCTTTCGGCGATTCGGGGTTCGCGCAGTTTGGAACAGGCCAGGGGGACCCCAACATTCAACCGTGGCTGGCACCGGCCTATCTTGCCAACGATGTGGTTTCCATGACCAGGGGGAAGCACACCATCAGCTTTGGCGGAGACCTGCGCTTTTCCCAGAACAGCCCGACTTTCCTTACCAATCAGTCCGGGAATTTCGGGTTTTCGGCGGCAGAAACCGGCATTCCAACGCAAAACAGCGGAAGTCCTATTGCAAGCTTTCTTCTCGAACAAGTCGATACGGCGAATGCGACGTTCTATACCTCACCGACAATCAAAGCCCATACCAAGAGCTTCTCTCTTTTCGTAGGTGACACCTGGCGCGTTACGCCAAAGTTGACGGTGACTACCGGCTTGCGTTGGGAAATCAATCCCCCGGTCTATGAAGCGACCAATCGTTTGAGTTATTTCGACCCGAACGAGCCCAACCCCGGTGCCGGGAACCTTCCAGGCGCCGTGGCGTTTGCAGGATTCGGGCCGGGCTTCTCCAACCGGCGATCGCCGGAAGATATCTGGTACAAGGGGTTCGCACCACGAGTTGGGATTTCCTATGCATTGCGGCCCAGGACTGTGGTACGCGCAGGTTACGGAATTTTTTATGACAGCGCCTATATCCCGGGTTACGACGGGGGAATTGGGCAGGACGGCTATAACACCAATGCGAGTTTCTCTAGTTCGCAAAATGGATTGCAGCCGGCATTTCTACTCAGCGACGGGTTGCCGCAAACGTTTCCGATTCCACCGCAGCTGACTCCGACTTTCGATAACGGATTCAACGCTCCGATTTATCGTCCGCAGGACGCTAACCGGCTTCCCTATGCACAACAATGGAATTTGACGGTCGAACATGAATTTACGTCTCGGGACTATGTGTCTCTGTCGTATGTCGGAAACAAAGGGACGCGGTTACTTTCGCAGCTCAATCCCTTAAATGCGATCAATCCTTCCTACCTTACAAGTTTGGGCGGCGCATTAAACGATATTTTCCAACCCGGAGAAACGGAGCTGGATGGAGTGCCAGCGCCGTTTCCGGATTTCGCGACGACGATGGCCGGATGCCAACCGACGGTGGCCCAGGCCTTGCTGCCGTATCCCCAATACTGCAACGGGATTGTCGGGCGGAATGAAAACATCGGCAACTCCACCTATCATTCTTTTCAGTTGAAAGCCGAGCATAGATTTTCGAACGGGTTGTGGGCTCTGGTTACCTACACAAATTCAAAACTGTTGACGGATGCAGACTCCAACGAAAATATCTACGGCACCACGGTTTTTTCACCGTTTGAACCGCAACGGCGAAAGGCGCTGGCTTTTGAGGACGTTCCGCAAGCTCTGAACATCGCCTTCAACTATGAACTTCCGCTGGGAACCGGAAAGCGCTGGGTCAGCCAAGCGGGCTTTCTGAATACCGTTATCGGTGGGTGGACATTCAACGGAGTGTATCGCGCGCAATCGGGTATTCCGTTCCAGATTTTCTCATCGTTTTGCAATGTACCGGCGCAAATTCAAGCACAATGTCTGCCCGGATTATTGTCAGGAGCCAGTCCTTTCGCGCAGTCGCTCGGCAGTACCGACATCTCTTCCCAGGCTTATCTGAATTCTGCAGCGTTTGAAAATGATTTCAATTTCTATACAGGCAGCGGGACTCGCACGCAGAATTTCCGCCAGCCTGGATACAGCGATTTTGACATGGGCCTACAAAAGGTCTTCCATCTCACCGAGCGGCTCACATTTCAGCTGCGGGGAGACGCGTTTAACGTATTCAACGCTCATCATTTCAATGGCGTTGGCGTTTCTTTGCAGGGTGGAGGAACCGGCACCAGCGCTTTTGTCACCGACGTTGCGAATCCGGACTTTGGGAAGTGGAACGGCCTGGTGACATCGCCAAGAAACATACAGGTATCTGGCCGAATCTCTTTCTAATAGATAATTTTTGCACTGGCACCTCGCGCGGAGAGGCATGGGGCGAGGCGCCGATATCCCAGGGAGAAAGAAAATGAGTTCCTCACCACGGCCGACGTTTGACCGGCCTACGCACATCCCGTATGAACAGGTAACCCGGCACGTCTGGGGCGACGAAACTTCAGGTCAGGTCATCGATTGGATTTATGTCTCCAGCAGCAAGATCCATCAACTGGTTTTTTCCATGCCGGCCGGAGGGCACTTTCGCCATTCAGACAACCACCGTACGATTTTCGCGGCAGATGAGTTGTACTACGTGCTGTCTGGAACCTTTGTCATGAGCAATCCGGAGTCCGGTGAAGTTCATCGCGTGAATGCCGGCGAGGCGGCATTTTTCCGGCGCGATACCTGGCACCATGGATTCAACTGCGGCACCGAGCCGCTGCGCGTGCTTGAATTTTTTGCTCCTCCACCATCCCAGGGAACTTCCAGCGCCTACGCAAAAACCAAGCCCAATTTGAAGGACTTCCGCTACGCGCAGGACCAGTGGCTGGGCAAGTGGCCCATGGCTCGAGCGCAAGCGGAAAATGATTTCCGCATGAGGGTCTTGCGGGATGCAGATGTCCTGTGGCGCATGGAAGGCAAAAACCAGCAAACGCTCACAGGACTCCTGATCAGCACCGAACAGCTAACGGCCGGAAAGATCTTTCTGTTGCCGGGCCAACAAACGGAAGTGCAAACGCACGGCGGCGATGAATGCTTGTATCTGCTCGAGGGGAACCTGGCACTCAGCGTTGAAGTGCCGGACGCTTCACCGTGGTATGAGCTAAAGCCCGGAGACGGCTTTTACTTGCCGCAGGGTACGCGGCATCAATACCGCAATATTTCCGACAAGCCGGTAACCTTGCTCTTTGGCATTGCGCCGAGTTACCTTCCTCGTTGATTGTCGGCCGAGCGGGCCACTTAGAAATGTGAGTTGCGATGGGGTCATTTTCCGGAACATTCAAAACGCGCTGGTTCTGGTATTCGATTCTTACAATCATTGGTTGGGCAGGATGGGCCCTGTTCCTGAAGCTTGGCTCGGAGGAAATACCCGCCGAACCCACACTGTTCCTGCAGACCGCCGGCATGATTCCGGTAGCCTTGGCTCTCCTGCTCAATGAGTCTGTCCGCACCTCCAGCGACAGGAAAGGAATCGGCTATTCCATCCTGAACGGCATCATTACCGGTGCCGGTATACTTTGCCTGCTGGCCGCCTATCGCCATGGCGGCAATACCTCGGTCGTTGCCGTGACGACTTCGCTCTATCCACTGGTAACGTTTGGACTGGCCGTCGTACTGCTTCGGGAAAAACTGACAAAAACTCAACTGGTTGGAATGGCTCTTGCCACCGTATCAATCGTTATTTTTTCTCACTGAGGACGCGAAGCAAATGCACCTTGCACCCTGGCTGATTTACACCATCCTGGCGCTGATTTGTTTTGGTCTGGGTGGTCTGCTTCAGAAATTGTCCACTGACCGTGTTTCAGCCGAGTCGGCTCTCGTGTGGCTGGTGGTTGGCTTCCTGGTTTTGGAACCGCTCGTCTATCCCGGCAGAACGGCACTGCCGTATTCGGCGAGAAGCATACTGTTTGTTCTTTTAGCGGGCGTGCTGAATGCGCTTGGCAGCTGGGCGGTACTAGCGGCCATGAAAAGCGGGGGCAAGGCCTCCATCGTGGTTCCGCTTACCGCCGTTTATCCCATGGTCGTTTGCGTTCTTTCCCCCATTCTCCTGCATGAGCACATCACAGCCATGCAAGGCGTGGGAATCGCTTGCGGTATGGGCGCGATTTTTCTGCTGGCAAGCTGAGAGAAAAAAATGAAAATCAGGGAGAAACGTCCATGAATCGAGGAAGAGGCCGGCCGGGGCGGGTCTGGAGATGAGTGGCCCGAGCTCTTTGATCTCACCCGCCAGAAAGCCGGAAGGCCCGGTGCGGATTGGCGTTGTCGGCTGCGGGAACGTCATGGATGGCGCGTACATGCCGCTGATCGAGAAAATGCAGCACAAAGGCAGCGTGCGAATGGTGGGCGCGTCGCACACGGCCGAAGACCGCTGCAAACCGGTTCTCGAGAAATGGAAGATTCCGCAATATTTCCGCACGTATCAGGAGCTTTGCCACTCGCCGGAAATTGATCTCGTTGTCGTTCTAACCTCCATGAAGCAGCATGCGGCCATAGCGCTCGAAGCGCTTCGCGCCGGCAAGCACGTCATGGTTGAAAAACCTCTCGCGGTAGATTTGGAAGAAGCGAGCGAGCTGGTAAAGGCGGCGCGCAATTCATCGCCATACCTGGTCTGTGCGCCCTTTGTAACGCTTAGTCCCACGTTTCAAATCATCCGTGATCGCGTGGAAGCCGGTGACGTGGGCAAAGTGTGCCTCGCTCGCGCCCGATACGGTTGGTCAGGCCCTGACTGGTCGGCCTGGTTTTATCGACCGGGAAGCGGGCCGATCTTTGATCTGGCCGTTTATTGCATAACCAGTCTTACCGGGGTTCTTGGTCCTGCAAAACGGGTCCTGGCGATGACCGGTACGGCGCAGCCCGAACGCTTCGTAAATGGCCGCGCCATAAAGGTCGAAGTCGAAGACAATGCTCAAATACTCATCGATTTCGGCGAAGCTGTCTTTGCCGTGGTAACGTCTGGTTTTACCATGCAGAAGTATCGTTCACCGGCGCTTGAGCTTTATGGAACTTCCGGCACGATTCAGATGCTCGGCGACGACTGGGCGCCTGAAGGTTACGAGCTTTGGCAGAATAGCGTCGGCGCCTGGCAGACCTATTATGAAACGGATCCACACTGGCAATGGACTGCGGGTTTGCAACATCTCGTCGAATGCATCGGAAATGGCGAACGGCCGAATGTCCGGCCGGAGCACGCATATCACGTATTGGAAATCATGCTTGCGGCCAAAGCCTGCGGCCATACCGGGCAGGCGCAGGAAATAAAAAGTACATTTGTCAGGGAGAAGTCGAAGCCGGCCGCGACGGGAGCTGAATCTCATCAGCGACTTCATGATCGCAGGCGGGAATAGGCGATGAATTCTTTATGCGGCCATCGGCTGAAGAAAATCTAGGCAGTTCCGCCACTCAACGCGAAGTTTTCGCCATTGGAATCGATCTTGGCGGCACAAAAATTGCCGCCGGCCTGGTTTCTTTTCCGTCCGGAAAAATCCACGCAAAAGAGATTGTACCTACCCTGCCGGCGCGCGGCGGACAAGCAGTACTGGCGGATACCTTAGCTGTGGCGCAACGCATGAAAAATCGTGCGCAAGGGTTGGGCGCTACGGTTCAGGGAATTGGTGTCGGAATCGCAGAACTCGTCAATCTCGACGGAGAAATCACGAGCGAGTATTCAATTCAGTGGCGTTCGCTGCCTGCCAGACAGTGTCTCTCGGAGGTTGCCCCAACCCGATTCGAATCAGACGCCAGGGCGCCGGCCGTAGCCGAAGCACGTTTCGGCGCCGGCAGAAATTTCAAGAATTTCGTTTACCTCACCGTGGGAACGGGAATCAGCTATTCGCTCGTCATCGATGGCGAGCCCTACGCTGGAGCGCACGGCCACGCCATAATCGTGGCCAGCGGTCCGCTCACATCGGAGTGCGAAACGTGCGGACACGTTTCCAGCCAGGTGTTGGAAGAATTTGCTGCCGGGCCCTCCCTGGTGGCTCGCTACAATCGGCACGCGAGCGCGCGAGTCACCAAGGGACAGGAGGTAACCGCGGCGGCGGCCGCTGGAGACCGGGTCGCCAAGCATGTGGTTGAATCGGCAGGCGCGGCGCTGGGCAACAGTGCGGGGTTTTTGGTCAATGTGCTGGATCCCGAGGCTATCGTCGTTGGAGGTGGCTTGGGACTGGCCGGCGGCTTATATTGGGATTGTTTTGTGAAAGAAACGAGAAGCCACATCTGGTCGCCGGTGTCGAAGGATCTGCCCATCCTCAAGGCGTCTCTGGGTGCCGACGCCGGTCTGATTGGCGCCGCAGCCATAATTTGGAAGCATGGGGTGAAGACCCGGGCTTAGATTTTGCAAAGGTACGCGCGGTCGGGACTGTAATTGAATGATGACCCACTTTCTTAAAGACATCCTACGACAACCCGGCGAGCTACAGCGAGCGCTCGACCGTCTCACGGGCCCGGATCGTGCCCAACTTGATCGGGCTGCCGGAGCGATTCGTGCAGCGCGCCACGTGTATCTCACCGGCATCGGAGCAAGTTGGCACGCAGCGCTAAGTGCGGGAGTGCTATTTGATTTGGGCGGGAATCCCGTTTATTTGCGTGACGCGTCCGAACTGCTGCACTTCGCTAAAATTCCCGCCGACTCGACAATCCTGGTTCTTTCCCGCTCCGGGCAAAGCATTGAGATCGTCCGCTTGCTGGACAAAGCGCGAGCTGCCGGAGCAACGGTGGTGGGAATCAGCAATGCGGCGGATGGAACGCTGGCGCGCGGGTCCGAGATTGCAGTTGTCGTGCCAACCGACAGAGATCACGGAATTTCGGTCAATACCTACTCAACACTGGGGCTGGCAGCGGGCCTGCTTGCGGCGGTGGCCGCCGGGAACCTGGATTCGGCCTTAATTCATTCGCTGTCGAGAGCCCTCGAGGATTGCGTCGACTCGCTCCAGACCTGGCAAGAACAGGTCAAGGATTCGCAATGGTTTGAACCCGCTGCTCCCTATTATTTCCTGGCCCGCGGCGCGAGTCTCGGAACCTGCTACGAAGCCAGGCTATTGTGGGAAGAGGGGGTAAAGCATACCGCGACGGCCATGAGCACCGGCAATTTTCGCCATGGCCCGCAAGAGATCTCGAGGCCGGGATTGCGCGTGGGACTGTGGACAGACGCAACGCTCATGCGGGAGGAAGATCTGGCTGTTGCCAGGGATCTCGAGAGGCTGGGAGCATCGGTCATGGTCATCGGACAGAAACTTCCAAGACTTGGGGCCGCCTTAACCATGCAACTTCCGGAAATTCCGGCCGAATGGCAGTTCCTGATCGATGCCATGCCGGTGCAACTTGGGGCGGAATATCTCTCGCGCGCTGCTGGTGTGGACTGCGATTCGTTTCGGGTCTGTTCTTATGTTGTCGAGGGGGAATCCGGGTTGCTGGCGGAGAATCAACCCCTCCCCAAGGATTGAATTCCGACAGCGCTGCTTGGCGCTATGCGGCGCGCAAATCGGAAAATCGCGGCGAATCTACCCTACGGTTATTTTGGGAGGAACGATGGCAAGCGGCGGGAGAGTAAAGGTAGGAATTATCGGCTCGCAATTTCAGGGAGATATTCACGCGGCTTCCTTTCAGATGGTCGCGCACGAAGCCGAAGTTGTGGCGGTTGCTTCTCCCAGCCCGGGCCATGCCGCCGAACTGGCGAAAAAATACAGCATCCCGCGCGTGTTTACGGACTACCGCGAAATGCTCAAAGAGCCGGACATTGAGCTCGTCACCATCACCGCACCCAACAGCCTTCATGCAAAAATGGCGCTGGATATCGCCGCAGCAGGCAAGCATGTTCTTTGCGAAAAACCGCTGGCTATGACCATCGAAGAAGGCGAGCAGATGATCGAAGCCGCCCGACGCCATGGGGTTCTTCTGTTGTACGCCGAAGAGCTTTTTTTCACTCCAAAATATCTAAAAGCCAAAGAGATGGCAGATGCCGGAGCATTCGGGAAAGTGTACCTGGTAAAGCAAAGTGAAAAGCATTTCGGGCCGCATAGTCCGTGGTTTTGGGATGTGGATCGCGCCGGCGGCGGAGCCTTGATGGACCTTGGCTGCCACGGGATCGCCTTCTGTTATTGGTTCCTGGGACGTCCTGCGATCAAGTCGGTTTACTGTCAGATGGGGACCTACGTTCACGGAGACAAAACCAAAGCCGAGGATGATGTTCATTGCATCATTGAATTCGCGACTGGAGCAGTCGGTCTGGTCGAAGACAGCTGGGCGCGACGGGGCGGCATGGATGATCGAATCGAAGTCTACGGCGACGCGGGCGTCACGTACGCCAATCTTCACATGGGGAACGCGCTGCCCACCTTCAGTGAAAATGGCTACGGCTACGCCGTCGAAAAAGCGCCCACGACCAAGGGATGGACGTACCCGGTGTTCGAAGAGCTTTGGAATTACGGCTTTCCTCAGGAGATGGCGCATTTCGCGCGGTGCGTTCGCGGCAGGGAACGGCCGCAAGCAACGGGTGAAGATGGATTAGTGGTCATGGAAGTGATGTACGCGGGATATGCCTCGGCGGGAGAAGCGAAAAAGATAAATTTGCCTTTCCGCCCAGCGGGCGTGAAAAAACCAATCGACTTGTGGCTCAACGGGAAAGCAAGGGCACCCGAGGCCCGTCCCTAAAGCCGGTCACGGCTTCGTGGACGTATCCGCAGGGCTCGCTGTGGGTGCCATTGCACCGCTCCGATTGGGCGGGCCGCCTTCGGCTCGCTGCACTCTGTCTGAACATCAGAAGAAAATTTATTGAATAAATCAGCAGGACAGTCATACCATTGCGTGCAATATGACGGCAGAACTTTCACGCAGACTCGTCGGGATGAACATCCTAGTTGCACTATGGTGCGCCGCGATACTCTCGGGGTGCGCCGCCAATCGCTACGCTGCACCGGTCAACACTTTTCGTGACAAGACCCAACAGACCATCGGCGTTTTGAGTGATTTCTATTCCTCGCGAAACTCCTACGAAATCGACACCTACCTGCACGGTGTTGCAGCGGACAACAAACTTGAAGTTTTGGGAACGGACGCCGAAGGACAACCGACTCCCCTGGGCCGGCCGGTATTCTCACCAGCATCGATCAAAGCGCGCCTGGACGCTCTGAACTTGATCGGAATTTATGCCGGCAGACTTTACGACCTTGCCGATACAAAAGCTCCGGGAGATTTTCAAACCGCTGCGACGACCCTGGGTGCCAATCTTGGCAGTCTGGACAAAACATTTCAGAAGCTCGAGGGGGCATCCGATCCCACCGCTAACGCCTATGTCGGCCCGATCAGCAGTCTGCTTGGAACAATTGGGCAAATGTATTTAGAACACCAGCGCGACCAAATGCTCCAGAAGTCGGTATCGCGGGGAGCGCCTCAAGTCGAAGCGATCCTCTCGCAGATGCGGGACGACATGGACAACGTTTTCTCTAAAGAAGTCATAACGGGGGCCAAGGAACGGCTGGCGCTGCTGGCCAATGCGTACAATCAGGAACGAGGCAAACTTAGTTTCGAGCAGCGCACAGCTCGTCTGGCTGAGATCAAAGCTGCCTCTGCTGAAGCGGCCGCCAGCGTAGGTTCAGCTCCCGCCAGCGTCGTGACTTCAATGATGGATGCCCACAAGGCGCTGGCACAAGCGGTCACGTCTTCCGGTCGGGACAAACCAGCCAGCTTGGCTGCGCTCAACGCCGCACTGGAAACCTGGACCACGCAGATCCAGAGTCTGACTGCCCAGGTGAAGCTGCTGATTCATTAGAGTAAAGGACGACGAATGCTGGCCACCGATACCACCACCCTGTCCGACATCATTATTCAGTGCTTTGACTATTCCATGGACGGACGATTTTCGCCGAACCAGCGCACCGCTTTTCTTATGGACGGAAAGCGGCTTCGAGGTCTTCTCCTAAACCTTCTGTCGGCTCGATTTGCAGAGGGAACGCAGGCAGTTCTCGATGCCAATAAGCAGCTTACCGACATCAATGAGGAGCTCGCCAATTCCGCCGAAACGTTGGCGCACACTGCCGAAGTTCTCGACGGCGTGGCCACCTTGGTCGCCAACCTGGACAAGCTGCTGAGTCTAGCCACAAGTTTTTTGTAAATTGCATTTGCCCGGTCCCTGCTTTTGCCAACCGTCGTGAAACCACGCCTGCGACGGTTCTTCTCCATTTCAGGCTGAGCCAGCGCATACGGGCTTAAGTATATTTATCCTTATTGGTTCCGATTTTATACAACCGAACAAACCAAACCTGATGATCACCATGACAAACCGAAACCAGCTGGCGCAATCTAACTCTATAAAGAAGAACCATGCGATGAAAATCAACCGGCTGATTTTTGCGTTGATGGTGATTTTTATATCGCTCGACATCTTCGGTTGTAATAGAAGCGAGAACAAATCACCTGGTCGCCCTCAAAACGTTCCCCTATCTGCTATTTGGAGCGGAGGTCTGGACGGCGGCGTGTGGTTTGACTGTCGGGAGGATATTCAGAATAACTCGAACGAATGTGCTATCTACTCAGACCAGAAAGGAGAGCTCTGGATTAAGGCAAGGTATCAACTTCAAGAGGAACGGCGAATGGCGACACCATCAGAATTTCGCGACCCGTATGTTGATCATTTCCCAGACGCAACTGTCATTCATCTTGCGAATCATAAGAAGCTGGTTGCTACCAAGGTTTTTTATGTGCGGAAAATGTTTTGACGACCGAGAGAACGAAGGGGAACACTCCATCAATGCGCCGAATATTTCGTGCGAATAGACAGCGGTGCTACTTCCGGGATCGTTTTCTACGATAAAGAGGGTAAGCGATACGTGAAACACAGTTTGCAGGAATCGACGGGGGTATCTCCAAAGCCTGGCACCTGCCAGCGTGAGCTGGTTTCCAGCCGGTCGTCTAAAGTTCTCTGCAAAAGGGGGTTGTCGGTTCAGAGTGCGCGGCATATCTCCTATCGATATTCTATAGGAATGATAACTTCGCGCAATAGTCGTTCGAGTCCCCGGCAAAACGATTTGGCGTCCGTCGAACCCCCGGCTGACCAAACCTCCATTCTCGCCGTCAAAGTGAATAGGCCAGTAAGAAACCGTCCGCGGGGAGGCTTGGTTTAAGGTTCTTCCTTTTCGGGATCATTCGGCCTAAAATAGCACCAGGAGCAGCTCTTCAAAGCTCAAAACAAATGGGTTGCGCTCCAACCATACGAGATAATTCGTTCTAATTTAGACTGCGTTATGAATCAGCAGCTTCGGGGCGAAACATTTGGCCCCGCGCGGGCGTATCTAACTACACAGGCAGGACGGCACCATGCCGAAGTTTGTGTTCCTGCGCGAGTTGGATTCACGGACAAAAAGAAGGGGTAGCAGATGAAGACGTGGAAAAAAGTCTTGATTGCCCTGGTGGCAATAGTCGCCTTGGGGACTATTGTGCTGGTCAGCGTAAATCAGGCCAACAAGGGTGTAGTAACGGTGCAAACGGCCAAGGTGGCCATGCAGGACACGCTGGTGTCCCAGGTAACTGCGTCGGGCGAAATCAAGCCCACGACTTACACCAATGTCACCGCCCAAGGTTTCGGCAGAATTACTGGAATTCTTGTAAAAGAAGGCGACAAGATCAAAAAGGGCGATCGCTTGTTGCTGCAAGAGGACGTGCAGGCCAATGCCGATGTGCAGGCCCAGTCTGCGGCCATCAATTCTTCTGAGTCCGGGGTGCTG
>Ga0193726_1000375_pt1 | contig 50013 bp, 41 predicted proteins | sample H2c1metaG_FD_144928 | JGI IMG/M metagenome (GOLD analysis project Ga0193726, IMG submission 144928) | Soil microbial communities from a riparian zone of the East river system, Colorado, United States - H2c1 | ecosystem: Environmental > Terrestrial > Soil > Riparian zone | place: USA: East River... | reverse complement strand
CGTGAGCACCTGGCGAGCGGAATATTTGCCAAATCCGACAGCGGCAAATAGATCTTCGAGACTGGAAAGACCATAAGCGGACGCGTGCTTGAGAATGTCTTCTTCCGGAATTTTCTTCAGGCTGCGCCCAAAGTGGCGGGCTTCGTTTTCGAGCAAGCGGCGACCCATGCCGGTGGCTTCTTCGCGTTCCTGAACATTGATCCAGTGGCGAATTTTGCTTTTCGCGTGGGAGGACTGCACAAAACTCAGCCAGTCGCGGTTCGGGTGGTGGCCTTTTTGCGTGAGTATTTCGACGACATCCCCGCTTTGAATCTCGTGGCGCAGGGGCACCATCTGCCCGTTCACTTTTGCGCCCACGCATTGGTGTCCCACTTCGGTGTGGACGGAATATGCAAAATCGACGGGCGTTGCGCCGCGAGGAAGTTCCAGCACGCGCCCTTTGGGAGTGAACGCATAGACTTCGACGGGCGCCAGATCCACCTTCAGTGTGTTGAGAAACTCACCGGGTTCTTCGAGCTCCTGCGACCACTCAATCAACTGGCGCATCCAGGAAATACGGTTGTCGTCTTCTTCCGAGGCCAGTTTTCCGCCTTTGTATTTCCAGTGTGCCGCCACACCCTCTTCCGCAATGCGATGCATTTCCTGTGTGCGGATCTGGACTTCAAAGGGCTGGCCGTTGTGGAGAACCGTGGTGTGCAAGGACTGATACAGGTTTGGCCGCGGCATGGCGATGTAGTCTTTAAATCGTCCAGGAACCGGCCGCCAGATGTGGTGGACTACTCCCAGTGCGGCATAGCAACTGCGTTCGTTGTCAGTAATGACGCGTATGGCGAGCAGGTCGTATACCTGCTCCAGGCCACTTTCCTGGCGCTGCATCTTGCGATGCAGGGAGTAGTTGCCCTTCACACGCGCTTCCAGTTCGGCGGGAATTCCATTTTCTACCAGTTTCGAGCGAATCGTACCTTGCACCTCTTCGAGAAACCTTTGATGAACTGCAGATTTTTCGGCAACTTCTTTCTGCAAAGTGAAGAAGGACTCAGGCTCGATGTAGCGAAAGGAAAGGTCTTCGAGTTCACCGCGCACAACGCTCATCCCCAGGCGATGCGCTATGGGAGCATAAATGTCCAGAGTTTCCCGGGCAATGCGCTGTTGTTTTTTGGGCTCAAGAAATTCCAGCGTCCGCATGTTGTGCAGGCGATCCGCCAGCTTTACCATCACGACGCGCACGTCGTTGACCATGGCCAACAACATCTTACGAACATTTTCTGCCTGGCGCGCTTCGGGCGCCATCATGTTGAGTCGGCCAATCTTAGTGACGCCCTCCACGAGATGCGCGACCTCGGCGCCAAACCGCTCTTCGATATTTGAAATTGGAAATTCCGTATCCTCAATTACATCGTGGAGCAAAGCCGCGGTGAGCGTCGTCGCGTCCATCCGCATATCGGCAAGAATGTGGGCGACCTCAAGAAGGTGCGTAAGGTAAGGATCGCCGGAAGTGCGCACTTGGTCGCGATGGCGCTCGGCGGCAATTTCGTAGGCACGGCGAACCATCCAGGGATCTTCAGAAGGGCGGTTTTTGCGGAGTTTGTCGAGCAGCTCCTCAAACCGCACGTCGAGCTGGCGCTCGGTGCGATCCCGGTGAAAGTTCAGTGGAGCGTTGCTGGACGGTGCCATGTCCCAGTATACGCCTGATGACAACAGGCGGGCGACAGCACGGGAGGGCAAGCGGGGAACGCTGCTGCGAACCTAAAAAGGGGGTGCGAAATAGCACCCCCTTTGCAGTAAATCGATTTATTACAGAGACTTTACGGTCCTGCTCAAGACGGTTGCTGCGGCTGCTCGGAACGCTTTTGTTTGATTTCCTTGATTTTGTCCAACAGATCGTCGGCTTGTTTCTGGAAGCTGGCACGCTCGTCGGCACTCTCCACCATGTCGGCCTTGCGGCGATACAGGAGGTTGAGGTACGCCATGGCGTCATCGTAGTCCGGCTTGATCTGCAAGGCCTTCTGCAGTGAGGCAATTCCTTCGTCGGTGAGGGTGGCGGACTTTGCCACGTATTCTGACCGAACCGCAGCAGGCATGGCTTCTGTTTCTTTCACCTGCTTGTTGATGTGATCTTTGTTGTAGGCAGCGCGCATCTCAAGGTTAGCGCGGTTCGACAAAACCCAGTCAATGACCCCGATCCAGTAATAGGGTTCCGGGTCGTTCGGCTTGTTCTCGATGTGCTGCTGGTGATACCTCTTCGATTCTTCAAATTTTGCGAGGTCAAACGGAGTACCCGCCATTTGATAGAGAATCGAGCCGATCCCGTCGATTGCCGCGAGATTCTTGGGGTCTTGCTCGAGCACCTTCTTAAATTCTGCGATGGCTTGCGTGCCGCGGGCCATATTTTCCTGCGAGGGAGCGCCAGGAATATACAGGCTGGCATAGGCCGTTGCCAGATACAGGCGGGCCACCAAAAGGTCGGGATCAAGTTCTGTGGCGCGCTTGAAATCTTCGATCGCTGAGTCTGATTGTCCGTTCTTGAAAGCCGCCACACCCTTGTTCAGAAGGTCGCGGGCCTTCAATTTGCTGCAACCCGAAACATTTATTACGAGGGTCAACAGCGTCGCCACGACCGCAATGCGGCGGGCAATTTGAACCATTGCATGAGTCATCGAAGCATCCATCCCTAGCTAGGATTCACATCCGCCCTGCGAGGGGCATTTCTTCCGTCTTTGTTGGCCCCAGTTTCCTGGATAAAGCTCAATGGCCCTTTTGCAGCCCCGGCGTCATCAGGCCTACTCGCGTAATACCCGCAGCGTGCATGATGGAGATGGCCTGGGCCACGACACCAAATTCGAGGAGGTCTTCGCCCTGGATGAACGCTGTGCGATCAGCGCGCATCTTGAAGACTTCTTCGAGCCGGTTCTGCAGGCCCTCCCACTTCACGGGTTGCTGGTTGATGCACAGCGCACCGTCCGCCAGCACCTGGACCACAACAACCTCAGGAGCGGCCACAGGAGTTGAGCTGGATTCCTGCGGCGCAATAACCTTGAGGCCTACCTGCGTGTGCGGAATGATCATGAAGATGACCAGAAGCACCAGCAGGATATCGATTAACGGGACCACGTTCATTTCCGCAACGCTGCCCCGCTGTTCACCGCCAACTGACATTGCCATGAGCCACCTCGTTTTGAAAATTCATCCCACGAGGAGGACTCTCACATCCTGCGCCGGCCGTCGAACGACTGGTTTACAAAAAAACAACTATTATTGACCGGCTTCGAGCTTCGCTGTGATCAAACCGACCTTGTCAATGCCGGCGCCGCGCATGATGTCAATTGCCCGGGCGACCTGCATGAACAATATATCGTTATCGCCCTTGACGAAAGCGATTTTCTCAGCGCGCTCTTTGAAGATCTGCTCCATGCGGGGCCCAAGACCATCCCACGTCACATCTTCATTGTTGATCTTGAGTTTGTCGTTCGCCAAAACCTGTACGACCACGGTCTTGTTGTCGATTTCCTGTTGCTGTTGCTGATTCGGATTGGGCTGCGGAACGAGCGCGTCCATTCCTTTGGGCGTAAGAGGCGTGATCACCATGAAGATAATCAGCAGTACCAGCAAGATATCGATGAGCGGAACAACGTTCATTTCCGCCATCGCACCGCCGGTATTTTCTCCAACTGTCATTGCCATTGCAGATCTCCTGTCGGCCTGCGCTGGTTGCTTTGCAGGCCATCAAGCCGCGCCAGGTGGGTTCCGGCGCGGCCGCGTGATACTCAGCAAACGAATGATGCTTTCAACCAAACAGCAAATGCTGCGATGCGCGAACTACCTTAGTCGGCAGGCGGCGCAGCGGGCTTCTCGTCCGGCTTGGAGCCAGGGCCCTGGTTCTTTTCGGTAAGAAGGCCCAGGGAGTCGACCCCAGCGGAGCGTATTTCGTCTACGACGGCAACCACATCGCCATATTTTGCGCGGCCGTCGCTTTTAACGTAGACAGTGTGGTCGAGGCGATTGGCCAAGCGGTCACGAATCTGGCTGGTGATATCCGCTTTCTCAATCGCGAAGTTGCCGAGAAAGAGTTTGCCGTCATGCTGAATAGCCACGACGATCGCGTCATCTTTGTCGGCGTCCTGCATGTCACGCGTGTTGTTGACGCGCGCCATTTCGACCGGCTTGGTCTTCTGCAACATCGGCGTGACCACCATGAAGATGATCAGCAGAACGAGCATGATGTCCGCCATGGGAATGACGTTCGGCGAGGACATCTGAGACCCGACCTTTGGTTTGTAACCCATGACCGTTTACTTTCTTGCGCCGCGGCGCAGGATGAAGTAGTTGATGAGCTCCATCGAAGAGTTATCCATCTCGACGTCGAACGCTTCCACCTTGTTGGTGAAGTAGTTGTAGGCCCACACGGCAGGGACCGCGACAAGGAGACCGAGGGCTGTGGTGACGAGGGCTTCAGCGATACCGCCGGCGACTGCGGACAGACCCGTCGCTTTGCTGGTTTCAATGCCCTTAAATGCGTTCAAGATGCCGACGACGGTCCCGAACAGTCCGACGAACGGTGCTGTCGAGCCGATGGTGGCGAGAGCCGAAAGGCCACGCTTCATTTCCGCGTGCACGATGGCAACGGAACGCTCGAGACCGCGCTTGGCGGCTTCGATTACGTCGGTATCCGATACTTGCTGTGCGGCGGACTGAAATTCTGAAAGGCCCGTGGCCACTACCTTGGCGATGTGGCTCTTCTTGTTGCGCTCGGCGATGGCGATCGCTTCGTCCAGTTTTCCTTCCTTAAGTGCTCCTGCAACTTGCTGGACAAACACGCGGGACTGCTTGCGTGCCGCGCTGTACATCAGGGCGCGGTCAATCATGACGCCGAACGAATAAATCGACAGCACGAAAAGGATGATGACAACGGTGCGAGGCAAGGCGCTCATCGAACCCCACATCGTGCGCAGATCCCAGTTGGAACCTGTGGCCGATTGCAGGAAGAGGGCCGCGTACACATACAAAGTGGCTACCATTCGTTTGCTCCTTAGTTTCTTAAGACTCCGGCTTTGCCGGAATCAACTAGAGTGTTTGCTGAACTGCTGTACTCAGACCAGCGTCCCTTTCCCACGACCAGGACGCCGGACCGCTTTACTGGTTAAGAGTAAAAATCACGTCGATCGTGGTTTCCACTTCAACCGGCTCGCCGTTGAGCTGAGTCGGCTGGTAGCGCCACTGACGAACCGCTTCAAGTGCGGCGGCTTGCAGCAACGGTGGACCAGAAACAACGTCAAGAGATTCGATGCTTCCGTTCTTTGCGATAATCGCATGCAACCGAACGGTGCCGGACTGCCGCGTCTGCCGCGCGAGCGGCGGATAGGAAGGCTGAATCTTGTTGATCAGCTTGGCGGCTTGCACCTGACCACCCTGGCGAATGCGGGTTTGCGTCGGCTTCGGAGGAGGAGGAGCAGCACCAACTCCGCCCATCACCCCACCGATGACGCCGCCCATCTGGCCACCGGGTACGCCACCGGGAACTCCGCCGGTAACGCCCATGTCACCCATGTCGGGGGCGTCTTCCTTAATAATCTTGACTTCCTTTGGGATGACTTTCGGAGCCACAAGTTTGCCTGCATCCATCAAGTGGACTTGCGGCTTTACGTGCACAATCGCGGCCGCCGGCGGTGGGGGAGGAGGCGGTGGAGGAGGCGGCGCGACCAGCATCGTTGCGAGCATCGTCTTCGGCAGCGCTTCCGTGTAAATAAGCGGAATTAAAATCAAAATGGCCAGGAACGTCACCTGAAAAAGCATGGAGACGATGACGGTCCAAGGCTTATTCGTTTTTGTCGGATTCGGACTAGAGACCACCATATCTTCGAACATGGACTTTTACCTCCTCCCAGCGGGTGCCAAGCGTCCTGCGACGCCTTCACTTCCGCGGGGTTTGTTTCCGGCTGCGGGTCCGGTTGTTCCTGCCACTGCCCCCTGGCCTCTCCAGCGATTCCAGAGGACCACAAGCGGTGCAGCAATTCCAAAACTGGAGTACGTTCCTACCACAATCCCCACTACCAGGGCAAAGGAGAAAGCGCGAAGCACCTGGCCGCCCCAAATAAAAAGCACGAGCACTGTAAGGAAAGTCAATCCACTGGTTAAAATTGTCCGCGACAATGTTTGGTTGATCGATTGATTCACGACATCGGCGAACGATTCGCGGCGCAGCAAGCGGTTATTTTCGCGGATGCGATCGAAGATGACGATGGTGTCGTTCATCGAATAACCAACCAGTGTGAGCAGCGCAGCGATAACCGTCAGCGAAATTTCAAAGTGGAAAAGCGAAAACAAGCCAAGCGTGATGAGCACGTCGTGAAAAACGGCTAGAACCGCGGCTGCCCCGTAGACCCACTCGAATCGGAAAGCAATATATACCAGCATGCCCGCTAAAGCATAGAGGGTAACGTACACGGCCTGGAGGCGAAGCTCAGCGCCAACTTTCGGTCCAACAATTTCCACGTTGCGAATTGCAAACGCCCCCAGCGAATAGTTCTGTCTTAAAGTTGATGCAACAGCAGGGGTTACGCCGCTGACTTGCAAAAGGTCGTCGAAATTAGTCAGTACGCCATTTCTGTTTTTGTCGCGATAGGCGAGCAGGTCTTTCGCCAGCTGGGTGTAGCGGTCGCCGGCACTAGTAGAAAGCGAAAGCGGATCATGCTGCACCAGGAAAGAGCTCAAAGTGGCGGGGGTGGCGGAATTAAAAGCCGGCTTGGTGTCGCCCGGGCTTCCGTAGATGACATTCAGCGCGCTAATCACTTGATTTTTCTCAGCGTCCTGGTCCCCTTCGCCTTTCAGTTCAAGGCCAATCACAACTTCACTCGCTTTGCTGGCCCCAACATTGTCACCGATGCCTTGGATTTCAACATCCTTGATTCCTTGCGCCTGCAAACCACTGCGCAGTTTGTCAATATCGGGAGGCTGTGCAAAACGGACGTCCACGTTGGTGCCGCCCTTGAAATCCAGACCGTATTTCAGCCCGCCCTGGCGGACTATCGAGACGGCTCCTGCGAGCAGGAGAATGCCGCTTAAGGCATAGAAATACTTGGCTTTGCCCATCCAGTTGATATTGGGCTGTTTGAAGAGCTCGATCATGCCTCTTTGCGTCCCTTCCTTTAGACTCCAGGGGGTTCGGGAATGTTCCCGGTTGGAAGCTCTTCGACGGCAAATCTACAGATTCTCGCCGGAAAAACCTACCACCCGCTGGTTCTCAGGTGGCTCAACGTTCGCCCTAGAAGTCCTAGTACCTAGTTAAATGCTCAGTTCCGCCTGCCGATCCATTTTCGTCAGGTGATACTGGAAAATCGTTCGCGATACGAAAATCGCGGTGAAGACATTGGCGATCAAACCGATGGTCAAGGAAACCGCGAATCCGCGAATCGGCCCGGTTCCAAAGAGAAACAGGAAAAAAGCCGAAACAACGGTAGTCACGTGCGTATCGATAATTGTAACGAACGCCTTATCGAAGCCCGCATCCACTGCCGCAGACGCCGACTTCCCGTTGCGCAACTCCTCGCGAATGCGTTCGAATACCAGCACGTTCGAGTCGACGCCCATGCCGATCGTCAAAATCACGCCGGCAATTCCAGGCAGCGTCAGGACCGCACCAAAAGCTGCCAGCGCGGCTAATAAGATAATGAGGTTGAGAATCAATGCCAATACAGCGTTAGCACCAGAAAGGCGGTAATAGAACAGCAAGAAAACCATCACCACGCACAGGCTCAGTACCGATGCCTGAACGCCGTGCCGGATGGAATCCGCGCCGAGCGAAGGTCCGACCGTGGTCTGCTCGAGATATTTGATCGAAGCGGGTAACGCCCCGGCCCGCAGCACTATGGCCAGCTCGTGCGCCGTTTGTTGAGAGAAATTGCCTTCAATCATGCCGGTGTCGTCGATACGACCCTTGATTACCGGCGCGGAATAGACTTTGTGATCGATGACGATGGCCATCTGACGATTCCTATTTTGCTCGGTGAAAGGGCCAAAACGCTTGGCGGCGTCTGCAGAAAGTGTAAAGTTCACCTGAAATTCCGTCGGATTATTGGTATTGCGGACTTCGGTGGAACTTCGCAAGTCGCGGCCGGTAACGATCGGCGCACGGCTTAGCAAATACCAGACCTCGGCTGAATCCGTAGCACTCGAAGCACGAGCTTCAGAGTGACCGGGCATGATTTGCGTTCCGGCGGGAAGAATGCCGCTGTGCGCAGCGAGGGCAGCGGCCTCGGAAGGATAAGTCGCAGGATCTTCAACGAGTCGCAATTCCAACTGACCGCCCGCCTGAATAACCACCTTGGCGCGCGTGGGGTCACCTTCACCCGGAAGCTGCACAATGATCTCATTTTGATTGCGTCCGCCCCGAAGTTGAATCGTCGGCTCGGTCAGGCCCAAGGCATTGATGCGGCGTTCGATGGTCTCCAGCGACTGCTGCATGGTGGTTTGTTGAATTTGTGCGATTGCGCTGGGACGCAACAACAACGTGTAACCGGATGGATCTCCTGCAGCGGATGAAAGGTCCCAAACGTTGCCAAACTGCGCATTGATCAAATCACGAAACTCCGAATCTTTGGCGGAGTCAACGTTGCGCACCAGAATATGCGTGTCGTCGACCCGGCGAATCTCGTCGTAGGCAATATTCTTGGCGCGGAGCTGCGTGACCAGGCGATCGCGGGTCTGGTCCGTTTCCTGGGCGACGGCCTCTTGCACCTGCACCTGGAGGATGAGGTGCGTACCGCCCTGGAGATCCAAACCCAGTTTGATTTGATGGCCGAAATTCTCTTTGATCTGGGCGAGCGACGTTGGGAACGTGGGCAAGCCAATCAGGCTGTAGATGCAGACGAGAACAACTGCAAGGATGAAGAGCGCTTTCCACTTCAGATTAGGGTTCATGGTCAGGATATAAGACGCGTGATCAGGCGTTGGGTGGGCTTATTTTGCATCTTCCGATGCCTCCACCTGAGTAATCGCTGCTCGCGCAATGCGGATTTTTACAGGCGGCTCGGGACAAATTTTCAAAATCACCGAGTCGCCGTCAATACTATTGATCGTGCCGTAGATACCGCCGCTGGTGACGACCTTGTCGCCGGCCTTCAGCGCTTCCAGCATCTGCGCCATTTTCTTCCGCTGGCGCTGCTGCGGCATGATCACCATGAAATACATGATGGCGAACATGATTCCCAGCGGAATCAGGAAGCCGCCAAGCCCGCCTCCGGCTGCCTGCAAAATAGGAAACAACATCATCTATTGAACCAGCCCTTCCCCGTTGTTAAAAACCTGCTTTTGAGCCCCGCTGTTGAGAATCGCCATCGCCCCGACCGGCATTGCATTGTACGGAAGAAAGCAGCAGCGCGCCACAAGCCGGAGAAAATACTTCTTATTCCGCAGAGCCGTTCTTCGGTACATTGACCGCTCAGGCTGGACCTACAGCATAGCGCGCGCGCATCTCTAACGAGAAATTTTTCAGTTTCCCAAACTCGATAGCCTCTCGGATTTGCCGCATTAAGTCAAGATAAAAGTGGATATTGTGGTGGGTCGCCAGAATCGCCGCGGTGATTTCTCCTGCAGCGAATAGGTGACGAAGGTACGCGCGCGTGTAGCGTTTGCAGACGCTGCAGGCGCAATTCGCGTCGATTGGCCGCTGATCCTGCGCATACTTTGCATTCTTGATCAGTACGCGCCCTTCATTGGTGTAAAGGCATGCATGCCGCGCCGCCCGCGTAGGCAATACGCAGTCCATCATGTCGATGCCCAGCGCGACGTAGTCGGCAATTTGCTCGGGACGCCCGACTCCCATCAAATAGCGCGGGCGGTCTTGCGGAAGCAACGCCGTGGCTTCGCCGGTCATTTCACAAGTGAGCGCGTGCGGTTCACCGACCGCAAGCCCCCCGACGGCGTATCCAGGAAAATCGATGTCCACCAATTCGCGGGCACTTTGCCGGCGCAAATCTGCAAATGTAGCGCCTTGCACAATTCCAAATTGCCACTGCGCGATCTTTTCATTTCGGCTTTTTTGCTCCAAGAAGTAATTTCTTGCGCGGCGCGCCCACTCCGTCGTGCGTTTTAAGGCTGCCTGCGCCTGGTCTCGCGGGGCCGGGGTTTCGATACATTCATCGAGCACCATGGCAATATCGGAACCCAGAGCGAGCTGAATCTCCGCCGCCTTCTCTGGAGTCAACAAATGTTCGGACCCGTCCAGGTGCGAACGAAAGCAAACTCCTTCATCGGTGATTTTGCGTAATTCGGAAAGACTGAAAATCTGAAAACCGCCGGAATCTGTGAGGATAGCCCGCTGCCACGACATGAATTGGTGCAAGCCGCCGAGCTTGCGGATCAACTCATGTCCGGGCCGCAAATATAAATGATAGGTATTTGCGAGGATGATGCCGGCGCCAAGCTCTTCAAGGGCTTCCTGCCGGAGCGCCTTGACGGTCGCTTGCGTGCCGACCGGCATGAACACGGGTGTTTCAAGCGCTCCATGAGGAGTCGTCAGCCGGCCAAGACGCGCACCTGTAGCGGAATCGCTTTTCGCAACTTCAAATGAAAAATTCATCCCTCCAGTGTATCAGGAGAAAATGAATGAAATTCCCACGCGCACAACCTCATACGCCGCCCAAACGCCGAAACAGATCGCGATCGCGCCGCCCGTCTTGAGTTTTTTCGGATTGAATGCTGCATAGCCAATTCCGATCAGCGCCATCACCCAAAAACTGAAAACATCGATTGCGGAGGCTAACTTTTCCAGCCATTTTGCGGAGCCATCCGGGACCAGCGCGCCAAGATTAGCGGCTACCGGATTGTCCAAGTCAACCGTGCCAATTGGTTTTAGGTAAAGAACAAGAACAAAAAGCAGACTGCTCACAACGGTCACAACAAAAGCGTGTGAGACAATAGCCAACGAGACTTTATAGTTGGCATTCGCGCCTCCCAGCAGATTGTAGGCGCCCCACATCACTACCGCCACAATCACCACCAAAAGGATCGGCCCTATCAATCCAAAACCATACGCAAAATAGGGCGAAACTTTTGCGCCAATAGAAATCTGTTGCTCTTTTTGCTCGGCGCTCATGTTCGCCGCCCTCGGGCTTTCCTCAATGCGCTTGCTGGCGAGATCACGCCAGTCGACTCTTTGATTGATCACCACTCCTACCACAAGCCCGACGATGGTCATCAATACCACGGGTGCGAGCCAACTTGGTCGTCGCGCGATCTGCTCAAACGTAGCCCTTGGAGAGAAAAACATTCCGGTAATTCTTCCGAAATGGTTGATGGGAACCTTTGCCGGTTCCGGCGCTTCAGGGGAGACCGCAGTTGTTGTAGCCATGACTAGCCCTCCACCACAGAGAGTTCAGAGCAATGCTTCTGAAAGCTATTACGCGGGCGGCTTGGAAGTTATTTCAACGGTAGGCAGTCTACTTCAAATAGTCAAGCGTCGCCTATCCGGAAAACCAGACCGAAGTTATAGAAGCGATTAGAGTTCAGCCGCTTGCGGAAGATGCGGGACAGCCGCCAGCAACTCTTGCGTATATTGCGCTTGAGGCTTCTGGAGCACCTGTTCTGCCAGGCCCAGCTCGACAAATTTCCCCGCGCGCATCACGGCAATTCTCGTGGAAATCTGTGCCACTACCGGAAGACTGTGCGAAATGAAAATGTAGGTGAGACCAAACTCACGCTGCAATTCCTGCAGCAACAGGAGAACCTGTGCGCCCACGGAAACGTCAAGCGCGGAAACCGGTTCGTCCGCCACAATCAGCTGGGGCTTCAAAATCAGGGCGCGTGCGATTCCGATACGCTGTCGTTGACCGCCGGAAAACTCGTGAGGATACCGCCGCAGCAGGTCCTTATTCAATCCAACTCGTTCGAACATGGCCGCGGCGCAATCCTGGCGTTCCGCGCTTGAAAGTTTTGGTTCGTGAATCGCGAGCGGCTCGGACACTATGTCTCCCACGCGCATTCTCGGATTGAGCGAGGCAAATGGATCCTGAAAGATCATTTGCATCTGGCGGCGCTGTTCGCGCAATGCACCGGGCCGCAGCTGCATCAAATCTCGTCCGGCGAACCGAATTTCGCCGGTGTCCGGCTCGATCAACCGCAACAACATCCGCGCAAGAGTCGTTTTCCCACAGCCGCTTTCCCCTACGACAGCAAACGTCTCGCCCGTCGCCACATCGAAGCTCACGCCATCGACCGCCATGAAATGCGCCTTATCCTTTTTACCAGCAAAGGTTCCCGCTCCGCGTTGATAGCTTTTGCGGAGGTCCCTGGCCTGCAGCAATGCTTCTGGAGCAATCATCTCAAGTCGTTCGGCTAGTGTTCCTGACGTATCTTCGCACGCTTCACGGGTCGCAGCACGCGTCTATTTCCGGTTTTCCCTCGGAATTTATGCACTCTTGTGAAACCTGTATCTAAATTCGTGAACCCGAAGATTCTTTAGCGATTTAGAAGTTACAACCTGTTTATTTTCTGCAAAAACACTTCGGCCCGGAACTTGCCATTCAGAAGTTCGCCCGAATAACTCAGCCTGTGGCGCTATTCGGAATTTCGTTCGGAGGACACACCTTGACTCGAACTTCACGCTGGTTTTTGTGCATAGGAGTGCTGGCATTTTTGGCCAGCTTTACCGCCCACCTGGCGCAAGCGCAGAACGCGGCCGGACGCATTAACGGCAACGTCACCGATCCCAGCGGAGCCGGGATCGCCGAAGCCAACGTGACCGCCACAAACGTGGCGACTCAGGCGGTCCAGAAAACAACCACGGACAGGGACGGGTTTTATCAAATCCTGGATCTGCCCATCGGCACGTACCGCGTTGAAATCGAAAAAGACGGGTTTCAGAGACAGGTTTTTGAGGCCCAGGCGCTGCAGATCAATCAGTCGTTGCGCGTGGATGCAAAGCTCGCTCTGGGTCAGAAGAACGAAGTGGTGGAAGTTCGCGATCAGGTGGCCGCAATTGAAACCACTAACAACACGATTTCCAACAGCGTCATCGGTGAGACCATTCAGCGCGCGCCGCTTAATGGCCGGAACGTGTTGTCGCTGGCTGCGTTACAGCCGGGCGTTACCGAAACGAACGGCGACTCCACCGCACAGGGAGGTTTCAGCATTGCGGGCGGGCGAACCGACTCGGTTACCTACCTGCTGGACGGCGGCCTCAACAACAATCTTCTCGACAACGGGATCGTCCTGAATCCCAATCCGGATACCGTAGCTGAATTTCGCATTCTTGAAAGCAATTACACCTCCGAATATGGCCGCAACTCCGGCGGTATCGTCAGCGTCGTCACAAAATCCGGAACCAACGACTGGCATGGCAGCGCTTTCGAATTTATTCGCAATGACGCCTTCAATGCCAATTCCTATTTCAACAATCAGCAGGACATTCCTCGCGACGATTTGAAGCGTCATCAGTTTGGCGGAACTTTCGGCGGCCCGGTCACCATACCAAAGCTTGTTCACGGTCGCGATCGATTCTTCTTTTTTGTCGGCTATCAGGGGCAACGGCTCACGGAATCGGCTTCTTCCGGCGAGTGGCCCGTGTTTCAAACCGCGCAGCTGCAGAACGGTGACTTTTCAAATGGTGGTACGCCTGGAGCTTGCCCCCATGCCGACGCCGGCGTTGCTGGGTTCTTGCAGGCCAACCCGTACTTTCAGGCCGACGCTTCAAAAGCTGCTTGCGGCATCATCGATCCTGCAAAATTTAATCCGGTCTCAAAAGCGTATGTCGCTTCAGGATTTATTCCTTCTTCTGCGAGCGGGCTGGCCACTTCCAATGGCAGCTATACGGACAACGACAATCAGTTTGTCGGCAAAGTCGATTTCGTCATTACGCAGAATGACCGGCTTTCTGTCACCTTGGGTGGAAACCGCAATCCTATTCTTCAACCTTTTGTGATTGCCACCACCTCCGGCTTCCCGGACGTCTACAAAAACAACACATACTATCTAAACGGCGCGTACACACGGACTTTTACTCCTACATTCGTCAACGAATTTCGCGCGTACACACAGCGTTTCAACCGCTTGAGCGCCGTTCCCAGCGGATCATTTCCTTCTGCGCCGGACCTGGGCATGACTGGAATTGTTTCTGACAATCCTGTCGGTCCTCCGGTGCTGGCCTTTGATGACGGCATGACGCTCGGTCTCAGCTACAACGGTCCGACGAACCTGGTAAACAATACGTTTGGCGTCAGCGATACGGTGACCTGGACTCGCGGCAAGCATACTTTGAAGTTTGGTGCGGGCGCTTCCGCGTATCAGAACAACACTATCTATGACTACATCGTTGCCGGATACTTTAATTTCTCGGCTGATGACGGTGCCATGAATCCGGAGGCCAACTTCCTTCTCGGCATTCCGCAGCTTTATTTCCAGTATCCAGCAGCGCCTTCGAACATCCGTTCGAAGTCTTACAACGGATTTTTTCAGGATGAATGGCGGGCTACCCGGCGCCTAACGCTCACCCTGGGTGCGCGGTACGAGTACAATACTCCTAAGACCGACACTGACGGCCGTACGCAATCTGTCATTCCCGGCGTCACTACGCCTTCCGTTGTGTTTCCCAATGCTCCACTCGGATTGCTCTTCCCCGGCGATCCTGGCGCACCGCGCGGGTCCAATTTCCCTGACAAAAACGACTGGGCTCCTCGCGTTGGCTTTGCCTGGGATCCATTTGGCAACGGGAAAACCAGCATTCGCGGCGGCTTCGGCGTTTTCTACGACATCCTCAAAGGCGAGGACAACCTGCAATTCAACGGGCAGCCGCCATTCTTTGCAGCAGCCGGCATTGACTTTGACTCGCAGGCATCGCCCGTCGGCCCCGGCCAATCTTCCGATGTCCAGTTCTTGGCGGACCCGTTTGGCTCCGCCGGACTTCCTAATCCATTTCCATCCAAACCGCCGGATCACAATTTGAATTTTGGCGACTCCGGCTATTTGCCCATCAACGGCGGTGGTTCCCTGTTTCTCGTCGATCCCCATATCCGCACGCCTTATACCTATCAGTACAGCTTGAGTTTGCAGCGCGAAGTGGCTCCCAGCACGACCCTTGAACTCAGCTATGTCGGTAACAGTTCGCACGGTCTCACGTCGCTCGTCGACATCAATCCGTTCCTCGTTGGCACTCGTGATCGTGGGCTCAACCTGGTCCCGGGAAATCAAAGTTGCCAGGACGCCGACGGCCTCAGCACTTCCGGCGTCACCGATCCGGATCAACTCTGCAGCTTCGTCAATCTTCCCGAATTCAAGAACGTTGCCAACGCCAGCTACAACAGCTTGCAGGCCAGCTTGAATCGTCAAATGAGCGACGTTCACTATCTGGGCCGCACGTACTTCACGCTGGCTTACACCTTCGCTCACGCCATCGACAGTGCCTCCGGTTTCCGGCAGCGCGGATACCAGGTCTCTGCTGCCAACCCCGGACTTTTCCGCGCTTCCAGCGATCAGGATGTTCGCCACCGCATTACCTTCAGCGGCGGTTGGGATCTTCCTTTCGATCGCTACTGGAATGATGGGCCGAAGCGGCTTACACAGGGCTGGAGTTTGTTTCCCATCGTTACCTGGAGAACGGGATTGCCGTTTGATCTCTTCGGCATTCCGTCTGGCAATTTCAGTCCGTATTCAGAAGGGCCATCCGGCTTGGGTGACTCGTTCCTTGTCCACGTCAACGTAAACGGACCCACGAACACCCTCGATCCGCGGAAGAACGACGGCTACATCTTTAATCCAGCCAGTTTCAACGCGGACTATCCGAGCGATACAGATGTCGTCAACAATCCCGGCCTGGCCACTTACGGCACGCTTCCACGCAACTTCATGCGGGGCACCGGCTATGTCAACTTTGACCTCGCTGTTGCCAAAACCACCGCTCTCTTTCGGGAACGGGTAAAGCTCGAATTTCGCGCGGAATTTTTCAACATCTTCAACCACGCGAATTTTCAGAATCCCGGCATCAACGGTAGCGGCAATGACATTTCCAACGCGGCCCAGTTTGGCCAAACCACCGCCACCGGCATTGTCGGTCCCAACGCCATCATTGACCCGCAGCCGCGCATCATTCAGTTTGCTCTTCGCTTGAGTTTCTAACTGCGTCAGCGCAAGTCACCCGTCAAGAGAAAAGCCCCGAAAAAAATCGGGGCTTTTCCCTTTTCGCAGCGGTTCGAATTTTCGCGTTGAATTCTTGCCTCGAATTGCGCCGCAGGTTATACCAATACACAGCGGGCCGAGTGTTCCGGTCCACAGACGCGAAGTTCTGGCATGGCGAGCGCACAGTCGGGGCGGCGCTGACTGCAGCGCGGCTCAAATGAGCAGCCCGGCGGCAAAGCTGTAAGCTGCGGTACGTTTCCAGGAATCGGCGTCAACTTCCCGCGCTCTAGAGTTGGCGACGCTGCCAGCAATCCCTGGGTGTACGGATGCCGCGGCCGGGCCAAAACATCGCGCACAGGTCCTTGCTCGACGATCCGTCCCGCGTACATCACCGCAACCCGTTCGGCAACCTGAGCCACGACGCCCAAATCATGGGTGATAAAAAGCAACCCGAGTCTTAGGTCGCGACGCAAGCGATCCAGCAAATCTAGGATCTGTTTCTGTACGGTGACGTCCAGCGCCGTAGTCGGCTCATCCGCAATCAAAAGCCGAGGCCCGGCCGCCAGCGCCATCGCGATCATCACTCGTTGCCGCAACCCGCCGGAGAGCTGATGCGGAAACTGTTGCGCTCGCACTTCCGGCTCCGGCACAGCGGCAAGCCGCAAAGCCTCCAGCATTTTCCCTTCTACCGCGTCCCGCAAACTCCCTGCCCCGTTCAAATGCGCGCGAATCCCTTCTTCAATCTGCTCTCCCACACGCATTACCGGGTTCAGCGAAGTCATGGGCTCCTGAAACACCATCGCAATCTCACCGCCCCGCACGTCGCGCCACTCCCGCTCGCTCAACTCCAGCAAATTCTTCTGCCTTACGTTTGTAGGCGAGGGGCTCACCGAAGCCGCCGCATCGCCAAAACGGGCCTCCCCGCTCACTCGCGCGCCCGCAGGCAACAATCCCATTAAGGCCAACGACAGCATCGTCTTTCCACTTCCGGATTCCCCGACCAAGCCCAACGACTCGCCTGCCGCCAAGCGCAATGACACTTGCTGCACCGGGGAAATCCATCCCGCGGCCGTTGGCAGCTTCACCGTTAAATCCTGCAACCTGAGCAATTCGCCCATGGCAACATGATAGGCAGGAAGCCCCGTTTGCGAAACCCGATTCGCTCGGCGCGTTCCAGGAAATGTCGGCTTTACCGATTGGCGATTGATACGACGAATTTCAAGGCGGTATGAGTCGGCGAAAACCCCACAACTTTCACATCTTTCAATCCTGTGGCGCGCCCAGCGGCCAGCACGTCCGATTCAGTGATCGTTTTTAGGCCTTTTGGATAGACAATCCACAGCGCCGCAGCGCCCTTGATCTGTTTTGCAATCTTCGGCAACAAACCCAACTCCGTTTTTGTCTCCGCAGCGAAGAAGACAATCTCCGTGTCCTTGGCAATCTTTTCCCCGACTTCTACTTGTTCCGTTTCTAACTCGCGAGCAAACTCGCCGTCCAGCCTGCCTACCACTGCAATCTGCAAACCTTCCTTTATGCCCAATTTCTCGAGCCGGGATTTTGGATTCAGGATCTTTTTCGCCCACTTCTCCGCCGTTGCCGTTCCCAGCTCAAATTCAATCCTGCCCTCGGACGTTTGCAGCTGCAGCCAATCTCCGGCAACTTTCGCCGACTTCACCGTGCTCAGCAACAACTTCAGCCGCGTGTCTCCGCGAAAAATTATTTCTTTCGTCTCGAGCAGCGCCTTCCCTTCCAACACGCGTTTCCCGACTCGCGCTTTGCATTTCGCTTCGCTGCCCATCACGCCCCTCGTTGCTGTTCCGATTTCTCGAATGGAAACTTTCGCGCATCTCCTCGAAGCGCGCTGTGCTCACGATAGTAAAATCATTGGTTCGATGGCAACTCCCATAACAACCCGCGTCGACTGGAAGCTGATCTGGGCGCAGCGCGGCTTCCGCTATTTTTTCCTGGCCATGTTCATTTCACTTTTCGGCAGCGGAATGAACTTTATCGGCGTCAGCTGGTACATCCTGTCCTCCACGCATTCCACCGTGAAGGTCAGTCTGCAAGTCATCGTCGTTACTCTCCCCGGTCTGCTGGTCCCTTTTCTGGGCGGCGTTCTCATTGATCGTTTCGACCGCCGCTACATCGGCGTGATCCTCGACTTCATCCGCGGCATCTTCGTTCTTGGAACTGCGTATATCGCCTGGAAAAACCATCTGCAACTCTGGCACCTCTACGCCATGACGCTTATTACCGGCATCGGTTCGGCGATGTACTGGGCCACTGTCAACGCGCTCGTGCAGGAAGTCATTCCCACCAGCCAATTTTCCGGAGCCAATGCTGCGGTCCTCGTCGGCGTGCAAAGCGGCATGCTCATCGCCGGAGCGTTCGTAGGCTTCCTCTACGATCGCGCCGGCATCGCCGGCATTCTGGCCATCGACGGCGCCACATATTTCGTCTCCGCCTATTGCCTTTACCAAGTTCGCCGGGGCTACGTCTCTCCCCGCGCACATCTCAAACGCTCGAGAGAATTTTCTGAATCTACGGAACGAACGGCGGAAGCGCTCGAATCCGCAGGCAGCAGTCCGGAAATCGCCGAAGCTGGCCTTTCACTTGCAATGTATGAAAACTTCAAGGCAGATTTCAAAGAAGGTTTGCACTATCTGAAACAACAACCCGTCGTGCGCTCACTACTTGTTACGCACTCCATCATGATGGCTGGAGTCGTCAGCGCCAACGTGGTTCTTGTCGCGCTCACCAATGACGTTCTTCATGCGGGCGCCAAGGGCCTTGGCTACCTCGAAGCTGGCTGGGCCGTCGGCGCCATCGCCGGCGGCATCATCGCCAGCCAGCTCAAACAAAATCTCCGCATGCCTCTCTACGTCACTGTGCTCGCCGTCCTTTCCATCGGCCATATGGCTACGCCCTTCGTTGCATTCGTTTTGGGTGCGGCCCTCATCCAGGTCATGTTCGGATTCTGCCGCGCCCTCGGCGGAGTCGTCGCACAATCCTCGATCATGACTCTGGTCCCTCGTCACTTCATGGGCCGCACGCAATCCGCCATGGCTGTCCTCACGACCATCGTCCAACTATTGATGAGCTTTGGCCTGGGCTGGCTCGCCGAACACGCTGGCCTCGTCGCTGGCTATGCACTGCTTGCCATGCTCTACGCCATCGGCACCGCTTTTGCTTTTCGCGCCCGCCAACTCATGGCGTAGTCCTACTATTGTGTTTTTAGGGGATTTGCTTCTGAATTCAAGGCGCTTGGCGCCCGTAAACTAGCCGTGGAGCAGGTTTAGCACATAGGCGGGAGTCAGCGGAATCCTGCGCGCCTGCACTCCAGTCGCATCAAAAAAGGCGGCAGCAACCGCTTGTGGACAAACGGCATTTGCCGGTTCCGATCCGCCGCTAAATCCCTGATCGTCACGCGAAATCTGCACAATTTTAATTTCCGGTGTCTCTTCCATCGTCAAGATTTTATAGCGACTCCAGCTGGTGCTCGTCACGCGCGACTTATCGAACGTGACCTCTTCTTTCAGCGCTTCGCTCAGACCCATCACCACGCCGCTCTTCATGCACAATCCCAGTTGCCGCGGATTAATGACCTTCCCGCAGTCCGCGCCAATTGTGAACTTCGTCACCTGCACCGCTCCGCTTTCAGGAGTCACCAGTATCTCCGCGATCCCCACCCAATATCCGCCTGCGCGCAGCATGTAACACACCCCACGCCCCTTCACTGGCGCGTTTCCAGTTTTTCGCGCCTGCGCGTGAGGAGACGGCCGCGCGTCCCAGCCGGCTTCCTTGGCCGTCGCGGTCAGTAATTCGATCATCCGCGGGTCGCTCGTATGCTTGAGCCGAAACTGAATCGGATCCACTTGCGCCGCCGCGGCTGCTTCGTTAATAAATCCCTCGAGGGCAAAATTCTGCTGCCGTTGTCCCGGCGTGCGCATGATATTTCCGCGCAGTCCACCGGACGCCGTCTCCGCTCCCAGATTGGGCATTCCATGGGCTTGCTCCAAACGGTTTTGAATTTTGTCGTAGGCCCATTCCGTGGCAATCCATCCCTGTACCCCAACCGTCGCGCTGGGCATTCCCGCCAGGACGGCCCCAATCGCCCGCGCATCAAATTGCGGCGGCCCATACACAGCGCTATGCACCGCAACCAATTGCCCACTCCCGTCGAGACCGCCCCTAATATCCTCAACCCAGGCCGGCGACAAACTCGACCACGCCAAATCTTCCTGCAAAGTCCACTGCACACGCACTGGCTTGCCCAGCATTTGTGACAAAATCACCGCATCCGCTTCCGCGCCGTCGCCACCAAACGTCGTGCGTCCGTATTGACCAGAATGATCGAGCCAGCGCACCACCACTTTCTCGGTTGCAACGCCCATGGTATTCGCGATTCGCGCGCGGCATCCCTGCGACTGCGATGAATGCGTCCACACCGTCACGCTGCCATCGCTACGCACATCGGCGACCGCCACAAAAGGCCCAATCGGGGCATGGCGCACGTAAGGCTGTTCGTAGGACGACGAAATTGTTTTTGTGGCCTTCCCCAGTGCCGCGTTCACATCTTCGGCTTTTCCTTTGCTCTCGAACGGGACGTTCGATTTGTATTCGCGAATCGTTTTCGTCACATTGTCGCTTCCCGGCAACCCAGCCCACTCCGTCCATTTCGTACTCGCCGCAATCTCCGCTGCGGCCCTGATCGCTTCCCACTCATTTGGCGAAACCACTGCGACGAAATTTCCTTTCCTCACCACGTCCGCATTCGGAAATTTTTTCTTGTCCACCTCGCCAACAGAAATCAGGGTCGAGCCTAGCGTCGCCGGGCGCACCATTCGCGCGTGAAGCATTCCGGGTAGCGAAACGTCGCAACTCCATTTTGTTTTGGCCGTGACTTTGTCCGGAATCCCGGGCATCGGGTGTGATGTTCCGACCACTTTGTATTTCTTTACCGCCTTCATCGCCGGCTCACCTGTCACCGTGATTCCGTCCAGCCCGCCAAAGCCCGCCCACTCGTTGGAATCGGGATAGGCCAGCTTCCCTTCTACCGGAATTTTCAATTCCAGATGCTGCCCAGAAACCAATTGCCCATAGGTGATCGTCTTTCCTCCGCCCGAAACCGTTCCGTCGGTCACGCTCAAACTGGATACCGGAACGTTCAATGACTTCGCGGCTAGTCCCAACAGCGCTTGGTAGGTGTATGCCCCGACTTTGCGAAAATTCTGCGCTCCCGACAAAAATCCCGCGGAAGGCCCGCCGTCCGGCGTCCTGTCCGTATCACCGAGAACCAGTGAAATTGTTTCCGGCCGCACGTTTAGCTCTTCCGCCAGCGTCTGCGCGTAATACGCACTCATTCCGGTGCCGGTTTCCGTTCGTCCCGTCCGCGCAAGAATCGTGTTGTCGCTGTGAATCTCCAGCCAGGACGCAATCAGCGTTGGATCCAGCGAAGTTTTGTTATCGGCCTCACCCGTTGCAGAAACTACTGGAGGAATCGCAAACGACACAAGCAGAGCGCCACCTAGTTTCACAAACCCGCGCCGCGTAATCGCCGGCATGATGGAGATGTCGTCAGAAGTCTCTGTTTTCACCGTCATCCGGATCTCTCCCTTCAGGCCTTCATCGCTCGAGCGGCGCGTTGCACCGCATCAATAATGGCGGAGTACGTCCCGCAGCGGCACAAATGCGGCGAAGGTGCCTTGTTTGTGAAGGCCTCTTTGATTTGTGCCACAGTCGGATTGGGGTTTTTCGCCAGCAATTCCACCGCGACAATCATCATTCCGCTCTGGCAGTAGCCACACTGCGGCACTTGTTCATCAATCCACGCCTGCTGTACCGGATGCAAAGTCCTGCTGACGCCGGCGGTATTCAATTTCCTTTCGGCGGCCCAGACTTCCGGCAGTCCTTCGATCGTGACCACCTTCTTGCCAACCGCATATGACACTGGCGTGACGCAAGTACGTATCTCTTCACCATCCAGCAAAACGGCGCACGCGCCACATTCCGCTACACCGCATCCAAGACGCGGCCCCGTCAACTTCAATTCATTTCGCAACACAAACAGCAGCGGCGTTTCCGGCGCAACCTTCACAACTTGCTTCGCCCCATTCACATGCAGGGTAAGCTCATCCGACATTGCCCTTCCCTCCTAAAAGCCAGAGCCTTGCAACTGAGTCCGGCGCGTGCTCACTTCGATTCGTCGCGATTCGATTTTTCAGTGAGTTGCGATGCGTCGCCCAGGACCCGCGGCTCGCTCGTGTCACTGCTTCATAAAAATGTTTGGCAGCGAGCACGCCCTTCGGTGCCACGCGTACCATGCGCTTGGCGCGCCCCCCGCGCTCCGGTGCCCCGTCGCCCATCCACGTGTTCAGCGGTCCTTTCACTTCCAGCGCTCAATCGTGGTGTAGAGCGCGCCAATAGAGCACTTGCGCCCGGTCGTCGCCGCTGTAATCAACAAATATTCAAATTCACCAAGCATAACAACTACATTGTGATACTAATTATCGCGCCCCGTCAAGCCATTTGAATTTCTCCCCGTCAAAAAATTCCTCCCCTCGCGGAGCCACTCAGTGCGGAATTTTTAAAATCTCTCCATGTCTGCGGCGGTACTCCACGACATTCCAGCAAACATGCAAGGGTACCTCGGTCTGACGGCGGGAACCCAAACCGATTTTTTGATTTGGTGCACGGCACTGGCGATTCTGTCTTCAATCGCACTCTGGCTTACGATCCGTTCCCTTCTCCGCCGTCGCACTTCCTGTCATCAATGCGGGCATCTCTGGTCGCTCCAGGAGGCTCGCGAGCACCTGCAAGTTTTCGGTTGTGAAATGTGGCTCAAGACCGCAATCTGGCTGAGGCTCCGTCGCCGGAAAGCGGCGCAGTCGCGCCCACAACGGATGCGAGACAACAATGGAAATTAAAACCATCCAACCATTCCTGCACTACCTCGGAAACGTCCGCGAACGCACTCTCCGGGTAGCTCGTTGCATTCCGCCTGACAAGATTGATTGGAGCTATGCTGAAGGAAAATTTACGCTGGGAGATCTACTGCGCCACATCGCGGTGTCGGAACGCTATATGTGGGCAGAAACCGTTCACGGAAAACCCAGTCTTTACGCGGCGCACGACAAAACCCTCGCCGCCAGTCTTGAGGAAATTCTTGCCCTCATGGACCGTCTCCACCGGGAATCTGAAGAAATTTTCTCGCGCCTGAGCGACGCCGATCTCCAAAACAAATGCCAAGCGCCCGGAGAAACTAAAATCACCACCTGGAAATGGCTCCGTCTGATGACCGAACACGAGATCCACCACCGCGGCCAAATCTATTTGTGCCTTTCCCTGCTGCATGTTCCAACTCCTCCGCTCTACGGGTTAAGCTCCGAGCAAGTGCGCGCGTCCGCTTCAACTTCGCAGACAAAATGAATTTGCCTTCGCCGGTCGTAGCGCAAGCCGCCCAAGCACGGGCCAGGCGCTCCCTTTCGGGCCCCAGTAAACCGTTTACAATCAATAAACTACAAGCAAGTATTTTTGCAGCAAGTACGGAATACTCCCGACAAGCTAACCGTTGAGTTTGGGCCCATCCGTTACCCCGATGGCCGCGCCCGGTTTCTGCCCTAACAGATCCACCGCCGCCTGATAAATCTTGGAGCGTAATTGTGACCGTTCGCTGGCTTTCGTGATGTACCGTACCCCAATTTCCACGCCGCCAATCACGGGTTTTACATTGATGGAAGGCGCCGCGGACAGCGCGCTCATGTCGCGGGAGTGCGCTGCATTTCGCCATTCGCCTTCTGCTTGTTTGGAGGTTTCCGATGTCGCTTCCACTACTTCTTTCTGAATCGCATCGACGATCGGGCGGGGATCCTGTCCGGCAGGCAGAACAATTTGCAGTTCGTCCCACAGCCATTGCCCGGAGGTCGAAAAATTAAAATAGTGCCCTTCAATCGCGTAACTGTTGGTGAAGGTGACGCGGCGACCTGTCGGATGTCCGGAGTCGGTCCAGTTTCCCGTTTCCAGCAAAACGGTGTGAAACATTCCGAGCTCCACCACTTCGCCGGTCACACCATTGATTTCCACCCAATCGCCAAGGCGGATTCCGTTCTTCCCCATCAAAACGAACCACCCGATGAATCCGATAATAAAATCTTTGAGCGCCACCGTCAGACCCGCGCCGGCCAACCCTAAAAATGTCGCCAGTTGATTGGGGGGGCCAAAAATTACCAGCAGAATAAAGAGCAGTGCCAGCACCTGCAGGGTCACGCGGGTGACCGTCTGCAGCGTCTGTAACTGCCGGCGGTCCATCTTGAATCCGCCCACCAACTTTTCCATCCAGGAATTGAAAAACAATCCAATGAGCCCCATCGACAAGATCAGAAAAAATCCAATCAGGGCGCGATGCACCACCGCGCGCTGGCGGCCCGCGACAACTTCGATCCAGCTCGCGTAGACAGCAGAGAGCTGCTTGTTCGCGTCCATGCGTTTGTCGTAGCCGGAGAGCAATTGCTGGTCGTACGCCAACTTCCAGGTTTTGTCTGCAACAGAAACAACGTCGTCCGGACTTGTGTTGGCAAGAGCCGCGCTGTTTTGTGAATCATTTTCTGGAGTCGATTTTTTCGCGTGGTGCGCAAGCTCCGGAGATTTTTCTTTTTCGGTCTCGAGTTGCGCTTCGAGGGCATTGTGCTTGACAGAAAGATCGGCAGCGGCTTTTTCAGCGTTCTGCTTCGCGGCCCACAATTGCAACTGCTTCGCGTGCAGCACACTCCACTGCTGATAACGGTGGATCAAGCCGCGTTCTTCTGAAAGCGGAACGACCTCGGTCGGGAGGGTAGCTCCCTTGCCTTGCGTTTCCTTCAATTTCTTCTGCGCTTCTTGAAGGCGGTCCGCTATGTCGCCACCCGCACGGCGAAGGTCCAGCTGCGCGTCGTCCGCTTCGTCTTCAGCCAGATTGCGGTCCGCTTCAATTCCATCGATCCGTTCCGCCAGTTTATCTTTCTGCTCGGACTCGGGCATTTTGGCGATTTGTGCGTTCAATTTCGCAAGCAGGGCATCGTCAACGGCCAGAACTTTTTGCGCACCAGCCAGTCTCTCTTTTGCCTCCTTGGCATCCGCGCTCAAGGCGGGCGGGTGTTCTTTCACCTCATGCACCGCAGCCGAATAAGCCAGGTCCACTTCGTAGTCGCCAAGCCGCAGGGCTTCTTTGGCCAGCTCCTGCTCTCCTGCGGTATCCGCCAATTGGGCGAGCTGCTGTGCCGTCTTCAACGGGCTGGTATCTACGAGAATCGCTTGTGGCTGTGCCGGCCCGGATTTCTTGCCGTTAGCAGGCACAGAGGTGGGCGTTGGAGGGCGCGAAGTCAAATACAGCGCGTAGCCGGCCAATGCCAGCAACGCCAGAAGTGCAAAAGCGGAAACTCTTTGCAGTGTTTTCATGTTGTTATAGCTGGTCCGATCATTCTAATACGCTTCCGGCTCTCTGCCACCCGGTTGGAAGCACAAAACGCCGGAAACAAAGTGCGGCCAGGCAGGACCCAGCGCAAATGTTGCCTAACAGCTACTTGCCCTGCCCGCGATAGCACCATAGTCTGAAGGTATAATCGTATGAAAGTTTTTCGCTTACCTCAAATTGTTTTCATTTTGCTCGTGATGGGCATCATTCTTGGTTTCGCGATTTCATACCCGCGGTTGCCCGAACGAATGGCTTCGCACTTCGGCATGGACGGCCGCCCCAATGGCTGGCAACCAAAATCCGTCTTCACGATTTTCTTTTTCGGCGCTCTCGGGATTGCGTGCGTGGTTTCTCTTGCCGTGCCAAAACTCATAGGCTCGTTGCACCCTGACATGATCAATCTTCCCCACAAGGAATACTGGCTCGCCCCGGAACGCCGCGCGGACTCCGTGCGCTTCTTGCAGGATCAAATGGCCTTGTTCGGCTGCGCCATTCTCGGCCTGCTCGCCATCGCCATGTTTAGCGCCATCCAGGCCAATCTAACCGCCAATCCACAAATGGATCCCACGTTGTTTTTCATCGGCCTGGGCGCCTTCATCGCCTTTGCCGTCTATTCCGCGGTTCGCACCTTCTCCCGCTTTGGCACGCCACCAGGCAGGTAAGGCTTAGCGTTACGGCCATGATCGAAACGACCGTTCTTTATCGCCCGGTGGGAGAAGCGGAATTGCAATTGATTGCAAAATCTGAATTTCGCGGATTTCCGCCGCGCTTGCCCGGGCAACCGGTTTTTTATCCGGTCCTGAACGAAGCGTATGCCACCGAGATTGCGCGGGACTGGAACGCGGCCAATTTGCAATCCCCGGTAGGCTATGTCACGCGTTTTGCTGTTAAAACCGCGTACCTTCTGAAATTTGATGTTCACAAAGTTGGCGGGGCGAAACATCTGGAATATTGGATTCCGGCCGAGGAACTGGCGGAGTTCAACGCAAATATCGTCGGATCTATCGAAGTAATTTCAGAATTCCGGGGCAAATAAAAACGCCCCCGACGTTTCCGGAGGCGTTTTCACTGTTGGGCAAATGGGCACTGCGATTTTTCTATAGATAATCGCGGGAAGGGCCTTCCAGGAAGGCGCGGAGTTTGCGCGAGCGTGACGGGTGGCGCAGCTTGCGCAGCGCTTTCGCCTCGATTTGGCGGATGCGTTCGCGGGTCACCGCGAACGACTGGCCGACTTCTTCAAGCGTATGCTCGCTGCCGTCGTCCAAGCCGAAGCGCATCTTGATCACTTTTTCTTCGCGTGGTGTCAGGGTTTTGAGCACGGAAGAAGTCTGTTCTTTCAGGTTGAGGTTGATGACCGCGTCGGATGGCGAAACCACCGCTTTATCTTCGATGAAGTCGCCGAGATGCGAATCTTCTTCTTCTCCAATCGGAGTTTCCAGCGAAATCGGCTCCTGCGCAATTTTCAGAATCTTGCGCACTTTGGACACGGGAATGTCCATGCGTTTGGCGATCTCTTCCGAGGTCGGTTCACGCCCAAGTTCCTGTACAAGCTGCCGGCTGGTGCGCACCAGTTTGTTGATCGTTTCGATCATGTGCACTGGAATACGAATCGTGCGGGCTTGATCGGCGATGGCGCGAGTGATGGCCTGCCGAATCCACCAAGTTGCGTAGGTTGAGAATTTATAGCCGCGGCGCCATTCAAATTTGTCGACTGCTTTCATCAGGCCGATGTTGCCTTCCTGAATCAGGTCGAGAAACTGCAAACCACGGTTGGTATATTTTTTCGCGATGGAAACGACCAAGCGCAAGTTGGCTTCGATCAGTTCTTTTTTGGCTTGTTCGGCTTCTGCTTCGCCGCGGTGAATGAAGGTGAGCGTGCGCTTGAGTTCGGTGAGGCCGACTTCGCTGGCTTCTTCGATATCCTTGAGCTCAGTGCGGCGTGTACGCAATTCCTTGCGCGCTTCGGCAGCGACATCGCCTTTGGCAACGTCGGCGCGGCGTTCCAGGCGGCCCGCTTCGCGTTCCAGCGACTGCAAACGCTCGACCGTACCGCGCATTTTGTCGATGAGGCGCTTTTTCTCAAACGGGTTGAATACGATACTGCGAATGGCGACGGAAATTTCCACGCGCGTGCGGGCCACATCCCACTTGGCGTGAATGTACGGTTTCTTTTTCGCCTTCGGAGTCTTGTCCAGCTTCACCGCCTGCTTCAGGGCGGTTTCATACAGCTTGGCAATTTTGTCGATGTACTTGAGCGTCTGTTTGGTTTTGTTGGCGATTTTTTCTTCGGTGAGCTCTTCGTCGTCGAATACGACGATTTCCTTGATGGAACGCGCACCCTTTCGCAAATCGTCGCCAACCGCGATCAATTCCTTGATGACGATCGGTGAGCGCGTGATGGACTTCATCACGACGAGCTGGCCACGCTCAATGCGCTTGGCGATGGTTACTTCGCCTTCGCGCGTGAGCAGGGGAACGGTGCCCATTTCGCGGAGATACATGCGAACAGGGTCGTTGGTTTTCTCCATCGAACCCGGAGTCAGGTCCAGTTCACTGCCACTGGCGCCTTCATCAGAATGCGCGTCGTCTTTGACGACTGCATCATGATCGCCGGGCTCTGCGGAAACTTCGACCGCGCGCGCAGCCTTGGCCGACGCCTGGTCTTCGTAGATTTCGATGCCGTTGCGCTCGAACGTTGTCAGCAAATCATCGATTTCTTCCGACGAATGCACTTCTGCCGGAAGTGAATCGTTCACTTCATCGTAAAGCAGATATCCGCGTTCTTTGCCGATCGCGATAAGTTGCTTTACTGCCTCGTATTTTTCTTCCAGACCCACTGCTGCCACGAATTCCTCCCACAAAAATGCCGTGTTCCCAAGTAGTTCAGGGCTATATCGGGGATGATACTTTTCGCGTGTGAAAATACAAAGAGGCTTGCGCGCTTGCGCGAATTGTGGGACCCCTTTAGAAGTTCGCCCAGAAGATCGCTTTTACAGTGAAAGCCGTTGCGCCGCGCCGCTTGCCCCGTGCGTTGCCCGCACTCCGCACGTTTGGAACCCGATACCCGCCGCCCATTACCTTGATTTAGATGCACTTAGGGGCAGAATCGTTACTCGCGAAACCCTATTACGCTACACGTTTAAGTGTCCTAGAGTCAATGTTTTACTTTGTGGAAATGTGTGGAAGGAGCAGGGAAATCGCTGGCTCCCCCGCGCTTCGCCCTAGCGGGCCGCCGCCAGTCTCCGCATCAGGTCCTGTTTTTTCTCCAATAGTTCGCGCATTTCGGGCGGGGTCGGGTTGGATTCGATGCTGCGCTGGACTTCGCTGAGTTCGCGCTCGACTTTGCGGTGCTGGAGCGCTTCAACACAACTGGCGGCTTCCTCCTGGGAAAATTCGTTGGCCTCTTCGAACAGGATTTCAAACAGCAGGCGGCGATCGCGTTCGTCCAGCACCGAGGCAACTTCATTGGCTTCAATCGCTTCGCCGGTACTGTTGGCGAGAATGAGGGCGGCGAAGATTTTCTCGGTCTCCAGCCCGTGATGCAGACCGCCGTCTTCCAGGTGCCGGGCTAGTTCGCGACGGAACGTTTCGGCTTCGGCCAGCATGCGAATCAGGCGGCGCTCCATGGGCTTGGCGGCGCGGCTTACCAGCTCGGGGTTCGCTTTTACGGTGCTCAAGCGCTCTTTGGCGGCCCTGGTAAGGGCGGCGCGCAGGACGGGCTCGTCAATACGGAGTTGTTGGGAGATACGCGTGGCCCACTCGGAGCGCAGGATGCTGTTGGGAATCTTTTGGACGTAGGGCATCAAAAAATTCAGGGCGCGGATTTTTCCTTCGCCCGTCGTGAGGTCCATCTGGCGGGCGCGGGCGATTAGGTAGTCGACGTAGGGCGGCGCGCTCTTCATGAGCTTGATATATTCGTCTTTGCCGCGTTCGCGGAGGAAGAGGTCGGGGTCGGCTTTTTTGTTGCCAACCGGCGGCAGGGCCAGGACCCGGACTTCGAAATCCTGTTCGAGCAGGAGAGCAACCGAGCGCTCGGTTGCGGATTGGCCAGCGGCGTCCGGATCGTAGTTTACGATTACGCGTTTTGTAAAACGCCCCAATAACTTTATCTGCGCTTCGGCAAGGCTCGTACCGCAACTGGCGACTACATTGCTGATTCCGGCGCGGGCTACGGCGATGGCGTCCATGTAGCCTTCAACGAGGATGGCGAAATCCTGGCGGCGGAGGGCGTCTTTGGCACGGTCCATGTGGTAGAGGATGTTACTTTTGGAATAGATGGGAGATTCCGGGGAGTTCAGATATTTGGGCATGTCGTCGCCCAGAGCGCGGCAGCCGAAAGCTACGATTTTTGAGGATTCATTGGCGATAGGAAAAGTGATGCGGCGACGGAAACGATCGAAGAGGCGGTTGTTTTGCTGGTCACGGGAAATCAAACCCGATTCGACGAGCAATGGCTCTTTGTACCTTGTGCGCAGATGGCGGAGAAGAATATCGCCACCGCTGGGAGCGAATCCGATTCCGAATTTCGTTATGGTTTCGGCGTCCAGGCCGCGATCTTCCAAGTAGGCTCGCGCGGCTTTTCCTTCTGCAGTTCCTTCCAGCTGCTTCACGAAAAATGTCTGGGCTTCGCGATGGATTTCTACGAGCAGGGCGCGGACTTGGTTTTCTTTGCGTTCTTCCGGGGAACGATCTTTTTGTGCGGGAACAGCTATGCCGCATTTTTCGGCGACAATGCGGATGGCTTCAGGAAATGGACACTTTTCCATTTCCATTACGAATTTGAAGACGTCGCCGCCTACCTGGCAACCAAAACAGTGATAAATCTGTTTTACGGGATGCACATGGAACGATGGCGATTTCTCGGCATGAAACGGACAGAGTCCGGAAAAATTCTGACCCGTTTTCCTCAGGCGCACATATTCGCCGATTACGCGGACTATGTCCGCTTGTTGTTTGACCTTCTCCGCGAATGATCCCGCTTCCGCCATGGTTTCCTAGGAACGTAATTCTACAACTGTGATGGCTTTACCGCCGTGGTCTTCGGATTCAAAAGCAGTGCGTTCGACAAGCGGGTGTCCTTTTAGAAATTCGGCGAGGCCGCGACGAAGGGCACCGGTGCCGTGGCCATGGATGATGCGGACGCGCGGGCGGCGGGCCAGGGCGGCTTGGTCGAGGTATTTGTCGACGAGTTCGGTGGCTTGCTCGACCCGCATGCCGATTACGTTTATTTCGCCAGCGGGCGCGCTGCCAGCCGATTGCGACTGGACGGTGACGTTGGCCCCCGCGCGGCGGGCGGCCGCGCTTGTCGCTTCCGCAGGCGGGGTTTCGACCGAAGTGATCTCGGAAACGGCAACTTTCATGCGCAGCGGGCCGGCTTCGATTTCGGCGGTGGGGCCTTCGATGCGCCGGAGAATTACGGGTTTGGCGAAACCGCGGACGCGGATTTTTGTGCCGGGCACCAATTGAGCGGCGCTGATTCCTTGCGCTGATGATGACGGAACGCCCAGATCTGCCTGCGATTCGGAGATGGTTTGCACGACCGCGGCGTTTAGCGCTTCGCGGGCTTCTCCGCGGACGTCCTGGATTTTTTTGCGAGCGGACCGTTCGAGCGTCGAACGGAGTTCGCGTTCTTTGACGGCTTCCACCACACGGGCGACATTTTCATCAAAACGCTTTTGCATTTCGGCGAACTGGGATTCCAGTTCCCTGATGCGATTTTTTTGGCGATCGACCCATTCGGTACGGAGTTTGGCGCGTTCTGCTTCCAGGGCGGCGCGCTCGGCGGCCATCTGATGCTGCATGCGATCGAGTTCGTCGCGGCTGCGGTGCAGATAGGCGATGAGGTCGGCAGCTTCGAGTGTTTCCGGAGCTAAAAGGGCCCGCGCGCGTTCGATGATGGCTTCCGGAATGCCGAGGCGGCGGGCAATGGCGATGCCGCTGGAACCGCCGGGAACTCCGACCATCAGGCGATAAGTGGGCCGCAAGTTTACGTCGTCAAATTCCACGGCCGCGTTGACGATTCCTGGTGTGGTGGAGGCATAGGTTTTCAGCCGATCGTGGTGGGTGGTAGCAAGAACGATGCACTTTTTCGCGCGAAATTCTTCAAGGAGCGCGACGGCGAGAGCTGCGCCTTCTTCCGGGGCGGTTCCGGTGCCCATTTCATCGACGAGCACCAAGGATTGTGGAGTGGCGAGTTCCAGCATTGTGCGCAGATTGACCATGTGCGCGGAAAAGGTGGACAGATCGGCGGCGATGGATTGTTCGTCGCCAATGTCAACCAGAATGCGATCGAAAAGCGGGAGAACGGCGCGCTGCGCGGCCACAGGAATTCCCGATTGCGCAGAGAGCGCCGCGAGGCCGGTGGTTTTGAGGGCGACGGTTTTTCCGCCGGTGTTGGGACCGCTGATTACCAGAACCCGTTCAGCTTCGGCGTTTTCTTCCGGGACAGGGGGGCTGGTTTCGGACGATGCCGACGCCAACCGGGAGTTGGGCGTTCTGAGAGCCAGCGTCATGGGAACAATGGCGCGATTTTCACGGCGAAGCTTGTCTTCGAGGACCGGATGGCGGGCCGCTTCAAGGCGGAGTTCGTTGCTTTCTGAAAATTCCGGGATGATCGCGTCGAATTCCTGCGCGAAACGAGCACGAGCGAAAACGCTGTCGAGTTCGGCGATGGTTTCGGCGGCGGTGACGAGCGGATCGCGCACACGCTGCAGGCGCTCGGTGAGGTCGCGCAGGATGCGGATGATTTCGGCGGATTCTTCTTCAGCGAGCTGCACGAGCTGATTGTTGACTTCAACGGTTTCCAGCGGCTCCATGAAAACGGTTTGGCCCGTGGCGCTGGCCCCGTGGGCGACGCCGGGAATGCTACGGCGATTTTCCGCGCGAACCGGAATGACAAAGCGGTCATTGCGCAACGTAACGTAATCTTCGCCAGCTTCTGCATTGCGCATGCGCAGGATTTGTTTGAGAGTTTTCTGGACCGCATCGCGTGTTTGACTGATGGAGACACGAATACGGCGAAGAGCGGTCGAGGCCTCATCGCTGATCTCGCCGGTGGGCAGGATCGCGCGCCGGATGGCGGTGAGCAATTCGCGGAAATCAGGCAGGGCGGTGGTTTTTTCGGCGAGAAGGCGGAATGTACCGGCTTCTTCGCGAAATTGCTGGCGGAGCCAGTTTGCGGTCTCCAGAAGGGTGGCGGCAGCAAGGAATTCTTTGGCTTCGAGGACGGCGCCGGGACCTTCTATCTGGGCGAGCCAGAATTGCGGATCGCTGACGCCGCCGAATCCGAGTTCGCGGGCGGCGCGGAGCCATTGCTGGGCTTCGCTGATCAGCGAAAAAACGGCTACGAGCGAGTCGCGAACCGTGGATGGCTCGAGCCGATCGATGACCCGGCGGCCGAGCGCACAGGTCGTCCTCTGCCGCAGAAGTTCTCGCAGCTTGTCAAATTCCAATACATCTTGTGCGGTGCGCGACATGGGCCTTCAGGCGCTTCCTTTTCCAAGCCTCAGTGTGTTCGTTTTCGGGCGCCGTGTTTTGCCGGCACAGCGCTGAATTCCTCGACCATGGCCACGCAGAGAGCGCCGAGAGCGTCGGCCGCTTCATGGCCTTTGCCACCCTGATCGTTGCTGAGAAATGAAAAAATCAGGCGGCGACCGCTGAGAGTATCCGCGAATCCGGAAATGGTGCGGACGTGCTCGACCGAACCAGTCTTGGCGTGAATTTTTCCCGCGGCAGGTGTATTTTTCATGCGCTCTTCAAGAGTTCCATCCACGCCGGCGACGGGCAGCGAGGCAAAGTAATACGGAAACCAAGGTTGCTTCTGCGCGTAGTTCAGAAGAGTGACAATCGCGCGGGGAGTAACCAGGTCATGGCGCGAAAGACCGGAGCCGTCGGTTTGGATCACATCGTCGGGAGCAATGCCAACTGTTGCGTAAAACGCGGCAGGAACTTTCAGAAGATCTTCTGGCTTGGCCCACAAGCCATCTGTCCGCGCCGCGGTGCGCAGGAGCATCTCGGTGTGGAGATTCTGACTAATTTTGTTGATGAGCTTGACGGAGTCGCCCAGCGGAACAGAAATGTGCTCGGCCAGGACCGTGGTGGCGTCAAGCGGCACGGACCGTTCGTGGACAGCGCGAGCGACTCCGGTTACCCTCACGCCGCGTTGTTCGAGCAACGCTTTCAGAAGAGCGGCAGCGTGCTGGGCCGGCTCCTGAACGGCAAGGACCAGTTTTCGCGGCGCGGCATTGGCGGGCATGGTGCCTTTGATGGTGACGCGATTGGAACCTGGTTCGCGGGTGAGCGTCAGGTCGGGTTTTACTCCAACCGCGGAAGTGAGCACTTGGTTGTCGACGCTGAAATCCGGAGTTGCGGGGGTCACCATGGATTGCGCGGCGTCGTTTTCCGTCAGGCCGGGAGTCAGAGTGACGGTTACCGTGTTGTCGTCGGCGACGATGGCGGAAACCGGGGCGCCGTATTCCCAAACCATGTCGTCAATTTCCCAACCGCTCGGATAGCGTTCGGGCGGGAAATAACTGTCATCGCCGATGATATCTCCGGTAATTTCTTTTACGCCTTTCACGACAACGGAATCGGCCATTTCTGCGAAGACGCGTTCGGGCGCCCCATCAAACGCTTCCTTGAGATCAAAGGGAAATTTTCGATTGGACAGGTTGGGATCGCCGCGGCCGACGAGGACAACATCGCCGCCCAGAATTCCGGCAGGCGAGAGTGTGCCGCGGGTTTCCAGGGTGGTGTGAAATTTGTAGTCGGGTCCCAATTTTGTGAGCGCGAAAGCGGTAGTGAACAGCTTCATATTGGATGCCGGGACAAAGTATTTGTCTGCATTGGACTCATAAAGCGTTTGACCGGTTTGCGCGTCCAGGACGAGGAGCCCCCATTCGCCTTTGCCGGCCGGATCGGTTTTGAGCAGGGCTGCGGCCCGCGCCGAGAATCGGATTTCTGCGGCGTCTACTTTCAGCGCCGCTTTGTTCCGCTCCAGTGGACGTTTCAGTTGGGCGATGGCCGCCGACGCAAAATGGCAGAAGAGGAAAACCCCACAGGCCAGCGCAATACAATTTTTTCGCGAAACTGGGCTTGGCTTCAAAAGCGGCTCCTACTGGCAAACTTGGGTCTGGGGAAGTATAGTCGAAGAGCGCGGAACTCTTCCGCTACAGGTATTCAGAAATTTGTGAACGAGCGGCGCGCCCAGCCGGAACGATTTCGCCGCCAATTGCATCTAACTTATTAGTACCAATAGCCGGAAGTATAAAAATAGAGACTGAGGTGCAAAGTGATTAAGAGAATGCTTTCGTCGTTGATGTGTCTGACTTTGATCGGGCTCCCGCTTTCTGCAAGCGACAAGAAGGAAACGGAGCGACTTGAGAATTGCGGTACGGTTGTAAAAGAGATTATGAATATCCCCGACGATATTCCGCCGGATCTAATCGACAAGGCGGAATGCATCATTGTTTATCCGTCGGTGCTTAAAGCAGCTTTTATTATCGGCGGGAGTTACGGGCGGGGCGCAATGGTTTGCCGCACGGGTGAACATTTTACCGGACCCTGGAGCGCTCCGACGATGATGGCGCTCGAAGGCGGCAGCCTGGGATTCCAAATCGGCGGCCAGGCGACTGATTTCGTCTTGCTGGTGATGAACCCTCGCGGCGCGCGTTCGATTCTGCACAGCAAGGTGAAACTGGGTGCCGATGCCTCCGCGGCGGCCGGTCCCAAGGGCCGGACGGCGAATGCCTCGACCGATGCCACGTTGCGGGCAGAAGTCCTGAGCTATTCGCGCGCGCGGGGATTGTTCGCGGGAATTTCGCTCGAAGGATCAACCGTTCGCCCGGACAACGACGCCAATGAAAAGATTTATGACAAGAAAGTGGACGCGGAATCGATCGTATTCCAAGGCGCTGTTCCGGTGCCGCCGGCGGCCCAGCAGCTTGTAGCGTACTTAAACAAGAAGTCGCCCAAGAACACGTCCGATCCCGAATCACTAAAACAGTAGTTCAGCGCGAGACCTAAGCGGCTCACCAGGCACCCCCAGTTCGGGGGTGCTTTTTTTGTAGTCGCTTGCAAATAATAGGTTTGTTTCCTAACGAAGACGATTGACAACACACAATTGGTGACTTATAGTCATACATGATTATCAGTCACCATGAATTCCCAACCCTCCAAATCCGAACCCGCAGCCGCCCGGTCCCCGGAAGGCCGACGCCAGCGACGTAGCGCCCAGATTCGCGAACTCCTTTTCCGTTCCGCACTCGATCTTTTCGCGAAAAAAGGATTTGCCGAAACTACGGTCGAGGACATCACCAACGCGGCAGACGTCGGCAAAGGCACCTTCTTCAACTACTTCCCCAGCAAGGACCACATCCTGGTGGCCTTCGGGGAGATGCAGCTCGGCAAACTCGAAGCGGCCATCGGAGAAGCGCGACGTTCGAATCAATCCATTCGAGAATTTCTGCAGTCGCTCGGACCGCGGATGACGCAGGAGCCGACGCGAAATCCCGGGCTCATCCGCACGCTGCTGCAGGCGTATTTGTCGACGACTCCGGTGCGCCAGGCCATGGTGGATTTGCAGAAGCGGGTTCAGGAATTGCACACGCAAATTATTGAACGGGGGCAAGAGCGAGGCGAGATTCGCCGAGATTTGCCGGCGGCGGAAATTGCGATGGTATTCCGGCAGACGATCTTTGGGACGTTATTGATTTGGTCGCTGTATGGCGATGCGTCCTTATTGTCGCGGATGGAAACGTCATTTCAAGTGTTGTGGACCGGATTGCAGCCGTCGATCTCGCAGCAGGCTGAAATTTCCGGCGGGGATTCATCGTAGGAAGGTGAAGGAGAAGTTTTCATGAAGCGGAAGACGATTTTTATTTCCGTCGCGGTGGCGGTGGTTCTTGCGGCAACCGGCGTTTACGCCGGCTGGTGGCGACACGACGATACTTTGCAGGGATCTGGCACCGTAGAGGCGCGGAACATTCGCGTGGGATCGAAGGTCGGAGGGCGGATTGAGAACGTGCTGGTCCGCGAAGGCGATACCGTCGAGGCGGGACAGGTTCTGATTACCTTCGATGACAAGGAATTGCAGGCGGCTCTTGAGCAGTCTCGTTCGAATGCCCAGAAGGCGCGGCGAGGTTACCGGCCGGAAGAGATTGCCGAAGTACGAGCGGCGGCGGCGCAGGCGAAAGCGGATTATGAGCTGAAAAAAAACGGATACCGGCGGGAGGAGATCGCGGCGGCACAAGCGAATGTAGACCGCGCGAAGGCGGATGAGGTTCGAACGCATCTCGATTTTGACAGGTACGATGCACTGGCCAGGAAGGATTTGGTATCGAAGCAGCAGCGCGATACGGCGGAAGCGAATTGGCGGATGGCGCTGGCGCAACAACAAAATACGCAGCACCTGCTGGATGAATTGCATCGGGGATACCGGCCGGAAGAAATCGCCTCGGCCGAAGCCAAGTACCAGCAGACCCAGGCCACCCTGGAAAAGTTTGCGCGCGGAAATCGACGCGAAGATGTGGATTTGGCCAACGCTTCTCTTTCCTATGACGAGGCGCGCTTTCGCGAACGGCAAGTGGTGGCTCCCACCAAGGCCACGGTAGAAGTACTGGATGTACGGCCGGGGGATCTGATTGCGCCGAATACCCCGATAGCGACATTGCTTGAGACCGATCAGATCTATGTGCGCATCTACATCCCAGAAACACAATACGGGCGGTTGAAAATCGGACAAAAAGCGGAAGTGCGCGTGGACTCGTTTCCCAAAACAGAGTTTGAGGGCGTGCTGGAGCAGATCAATCAGCAGGCGGAATTTTTGCCCAGGAACGTACAGACGCGGGAAGAGCGGGTTCATCAGGTATTCGGCGTAAAGATTCGGATCAACGATCCCAAAGGCCTCGTACGGGCGGGGATGGCTGCCGACGTCAAACTCAAGAACGAAAAGTAAAAGTATGGCAATCAACGCGAACTTTCCGACTGACTCTGCTATCTCCGCGCAACATCTGGTGCGGAAATTTGGAACGTTCACGGCGGTGAACGATGTGACCTTTCAGGTCGAGAAAGGAGAGATATTCGGATTCCTGGGGCCCAACGGCAGCGGGAAAACTACGGTCATCAAGATGCTGACTGGATTGTTGCCGCTGACAGAAGGGGCGGCTTGGGTGCAAGGACTGGATGTGAGAAAGGATCCGGAGGGAGTTCGCGAGCGGATCGGCTACATGTCGCAGAAATTCAGTTTGTATGACGACCTGACGGTGGCGGAGAATTTGCAGTTTTACGGGCGAATTTATGGATTGCCGCCCCAGCGATTGAAAAATCGCATGGAAGAGATTGTGCAGCTGAACGGGCTCGCGCCCTACCTGGACCGCTTGGCGGCGCAGCTTTCCGGCGGATGGAAGCAGCGGCTGGCGCTCGGTTGCGCCATGCTGCATGAGCCGAAATTGCTTTTTCTGGATGAGCCGACGGCCGGAATCGATCCCGTTGCGCGACGCCAACTTTGGGATTTGTTGTTCGAGCTTTCCGGGCACGGGATCACTTTTTTTGTGACCACGCACTATATGGATGAAGCGGAACGCTGCAGCCATGTGGCGTACATCTATTACGGCAAATTGATCGCCGATGGGACGCCGGAAGCGTTGAAGCAATTGCCTGATGTGCAACCGCAGGGAACGAAACGCATCGAGGTTGCGACCCCGGAAGTGACCCGGGCGCTGCGAATCGCGCGCAAGATTCCAGGGATTCGGAGCGCGACGATTTTTGGCGAGTCGATTCATGCGCTGGTGGAAGAGAATTTCAGTCAGGATGATTTACAGCGCAGGCTCGAGAAAGAAAACATCCGCGTGGGTGAAATTCGGCCGCTGACTCCCAGCCTGGAAGACGTGTTTGTGGAACTGACTTACAAACATCAGGCGCTGCTGGAGGGTGGACGTGGGTGATCTGTTCCGCGGTTTTGGCGCAGTTTTTTATAAGGAACTGCTGCATGTGCGGCGTGATTCGACGACAATTTTCTTTTCTCTACTAATGCCCGTAATGCAGATGTTTTTGCTGGGATTCGGAATTGATACCAACATCCGGCAAGTGAACACGGTGGTTTACAACGCGGATGGACGCCGCGAGAGCCGCGAACTATTGGACCGGCTGAAAAGCTCGGATACCTTTCACGTCGCGCAATACGTCCAGAGCGACCGGGAGATGAACGACGCCATTATTAGTGCCAAGGCGCGCGTCGGGATCAAGATTCCCGTCGATTATTCGGACAAGTTGATGCACGGGATGAGTGCCCAGGTACTGGTGTTGATTGACGGGTCGGATTCTTCAGTGGCCGGGCAGGCCATCAACGTTACTACGGCGATCGGGCTGGATGAATCGTTGCGCAGAGTCTTGCCGGATCGCTCGGCGCTCGCAGTGGATATGCGGCCGAAATTACTTTTTAATCCGGATTCGCGATCGCCAAATTTCTTTTTACCGGGACTAACAGCGATTCTGCTTCTCAACGTCACCACGTTTCTGACAGCTTTTGCCATTGTGCGCGAGAAAGAGCGTGGGACACTGGAGCAACTCTTTGTGACACCGGTAAGACCATTTGGGCTGCTGCTTGGGAAGCTGCTTCCCTACTTCTTTGTCGGATTCTTCGAGTTGTGCCTGATTTTGACGGCGATGCGGTTTATTTTCAGCGTTCCCATTCACGGCAGTGTGATTTTGTTGGCGTTTTTGTCGACACCTTACATTTTCGTGTCGTTGTCTTTGGGAATCCTGATTTCGAGCAAGGCGCAAAATCAGGGTCAGGCGATGCAGCTGGCGTTTCTGACCATCCTGCCGAGTATCTTTTTCTCCGGTTACATATTCCCGAGAGAAACGATGCCCTGGTTTTTTCACACGTTGAGTTATTTTGTGCCGGCGACGTATTTTATCGATATTACCCGCGGGATTATCTTGCGCGGAGCGACGTTTCAACATCTTTGGACCGACGCACTGGCGTTGTTTACGATGGGGACGTTGTTGTTGATCATTGCGGCGCGGAGATTTTCAAACAAAGTAATTATGGCTTAGGGCGCAGACGGGCGCCCACCCCCAATATGCTGCTGGCGCGCGCGGCCGGCCCGGCGCCGGCCGTCAGTGCGGCCGAGTACCGAACGGTATTTAGATCGTCGGTTGCGAGACGAGGAGTTGTTTTTCGGCTTGGTGCATGGCTTCGTAGATCTGGTCGAAACTTTCAATGGCGAAGAGGGTTTTTTGAATTTCGTCAACTTTTACCGGCGTGGCCAAGACTTCTGCGAGATTGAAATCGTGTATTTGGCAAGACCCGTCTAAGACACTATGGCATTCGCCATGCGAGCTGATTACGCCGCTGCCGTAGATTTTGATTTTTCCATCCTGCCGGATGACTCCAAATTCAACCGTAAACCAGAAAAGGCGACCTAACTTTTCCAGGACTTCCATATCATCGACTGTGGCGCAAACGGCTCCGTAGTGCTGAAGAAAATCCGCGAAGATCTTGTGGGCGTGCATAGGCACGTGGCCGAAGACATCATGAAAAATGTCCGGTTCTGGCGTGTAGTCAATCGATTGCCGCGAGCGCAGTTTGGTACTGGTGGGAAATTTTCGAGCCGCGAGCATTTCAAAAAATGCGCCGTGCGGCAAGAACCCGCTCACGGGCGTTGTTGCCCAGCGCGTACGGGGTTCCAGGCGACGCGCAACTTCGGTTAGGTTGGGGATTTCATCATCGCGGAGACCAATGAGTTTGTAGCCGTCCAGGTATTCGTGGCAGGCCCACTGCTCGAGGTCGGCCATCCGGCGATGGACAAGTTCACTCCAGACCGAGCGATCCTCATCGCTGTACGAGTTCATGTCCTGCTCGATGAGATACGGGTCAGCGATTTTCAGTGGAATGTCTGCCATCGGAATACTTCCCCCCGGACCAGCCAACAGACAGTGTAGAGCGGGAGGCTGGGTCAATAAATAAAGATTTGGGAGGTAGATTGCATAAATTAATAGCAGGTTGATGAAAAATGCGGTAATTCACTTGGCAAACGTAAAGTCCTGCTTGTAACATACCACGCAGGCTTGCCTATGCCTCGAACCCTGCATCTTGAAAAACTCCTGGATCCGATCGGCTGGCAAATCTTGCAGCAGCTGCAGGAAAATGCGCGAATTTCCCACTCAGAGCTGGGGCGCAGGGTGGGGTTGTCAACGCCGGCGGTGGCCGAACGAGTGCGCCGGATTGAGGAAGCCGGAATCATTACTGGTTACCACGCGAGCGTGGACCCGACCAAAGCCGGATTTCCCATTGTCGTGTATATGCGGCTGGCGGTTTCCGGCGGAGAAAATATGGTAAGCCGTGCCACTGCGGCGTTGAAAGCGATGCCCGAGCTGCTCGAATGCCACCGCATCACGGGAACGGAGTCTTTTGTCATGCGAGTTGGCCTTCACTCTGTGGCCCACCTTGAGACCTTGATCGACCGGCTGACACCGTTTGGCATGACCTCCACTTCAACCGTGCTGTCTTCACCAGTGCCGTTTCGGCCGTTGCAGCCGACCCCCAGCCGAGACTCGCAGAGTGTATCCACAAGAAAATCGAATAAAGACAGCATGGAATAAAAGTACGGAAAAAGCGGATCGTCTTCTTATTTTCCTTCTGTCAATTTTTGCCGCAACAGGTCTTCCACATCTCCCATTTGATCTCCCAGAAGGTTCAACTTGCGCGACAAGCTTTGAATTTCGGATTCGGCGCGACGGTTCACCGCATAGTCGAGCTCGCCGCGTAGCCGATCCTTGGTGTCCTGGCGATTCTGACTCATCATGATGACGGGAGCCTGGAGCGCAGCGAGCATGGAGAGAAAGAGGTTGAGAAGAATGAACGGATAAGGATCCCATGCTCTCCCGCGAAGGAAAATGTTCGCCGATGCGTAGACGATCAGGATCACCAGGAACGTGATGATAAAGGTCCAGGATCCACCGAAGCCTGCAACAGAATCGGCGATGCGTTCGCCAAACGTGGACTCTCCTTCAATGACCTCATTGGGATTGCGACTGGCGCGCAAGCGAACCAGCTGCTGAGAAGCATGAAACTGGCGCCCGAGCACGGTTAGCATGTCCATACCAGCCATGGGCTTGCGTTCGAGGAGCACGGAAATATCGTGGCGGTCGACTTCAAGACAGATGGTTTCTTCCAGGGCCGTAACGCTGGTTTCGTGGGGAGTCTTTTCGAGCATGGAAGCAAAGCCGAAGAATTCCCCGTGTTTTGGTTCGTCGACTACAACCTCCTGCTGGTCCTCGTCGATGGTCGTGACTTGCACCGAGCCGGACATCATGATGTAAGCTCGTCCGCCCGGATCGCCAATTTTGTAGATGCGCTGCCGGGAAGCAAATTTCCTGATCTCGACCTGGCTGGCCAAAACGGCGGCTTCATCGTCGTCCAACAGCGCGAACAGGGGAACGTGTTTGAGTTCCTGTGGATCACAGGCCATGGCACACCTCGTTTATGGGCTTAAACCGACACACGCAATCTGCCCAGAGCATTCCATAAACGGAGATTGTCAACAACCTTCAGGCGTTTGCAAAGATTGAAGCTTCCCGGGGGCTAGCCTGCCGCACAAGATCGAATTCCGGCAGGAGCACCGGCGACAACCGGATTCCACGCCAGCGGCATCTGCGCCGACGCGGCCTTGCGACGCATCCCTTCCCAGGGGCGCGAGCCAAATCCATATTTTTCACGAATCCGAGCGACGCGTTCGGAGGCTTTTTTGCGGTACTCCTCGGGCGCGTATCCGCTGCGCGAGTACCACTCTTCGTATTGCTTGGCGAGCTTGGGGAATTTTTCGCGGACAAAGGGGATGAACTGTCTAGCCGAAGCCGGCATGAGAAACAGCACGCCCGAGAAGAACCACTGCGCTCCGAACTCCTTGGCGGCGGCTGCTACGGATTCAAGCGCGCCTTCGCCATCGGTGATGCCGGGGATCAGCGGGGAGGCGGAAACGCCGGCAGAGATGCCGGCTTCGCGCAGCTGCTTCAGGGCAGCAAGCCGCAAGTCAGGCCGGGGAGCACGCGGCTCAAGAAGGCGGGCCAAGCGGGCGCGGAGCGTAGTGATCGTGATGTTGACAGAAAGATCGGAACGCTCGGCGATGCGCTTGAGGACGTCAATGTCGCGAACCACCTGATTGGATTTTGTGATGATCGAAATGCTTAAGCCTTCGCGCTTGGCGAGTTCTTCAAGACAGGATCGGGTCACTCCATATTCGCTCTCGGCGGGTTGGTAGGGATCAGTGGCAGTGCCAATTGCGATGTGTTCTGCCTGGGGTCCCTCCGGGCCCGGGGATGTGAAGGAATATTTGTGCGAAACGTCCCACGCCAGAACAGCGGAGGCATCTTTTTTTACGAAGATTTTCCGTTCGAATTCGGAGCCGTCAATTTCCATGTATTCATGGGTGTAACGGGCATAGCAGTATTTGCAGGCAAATTCGCAGCCCCGGTAGGGGTTGAGAGTCCAATCGAAAGGCACGCGAACTGAATCGCAGCGATTGAGAATGGATTTTACGGGAAGAAGGAAATATTCCGGGCGCTCGGACGAGGTTCGTTTGGTCTCGGCGACAGAAGAAGATGCTGCGAGGCGGGCGATACCGACCAGTCCCGCGTGAGCGGGATGCTGCTGCGGATCAACAGCAACGCTGCGTGCCCGGTCATTGGCGCGGATTTGGGATCCAGCCAAAACCGAAACCGGCGGGGGGCAATCCACCGGCGGGAGACACGCTGCGGCGCTGCTCGGGCCGGAAACCGGGGCAAGGTTCCCGCACCCACTGCTTGGGCCAACTACAGGGCACTCAGGAAAGAGAGATAGTGCAGATTTTGAAACGGGGCGACGACGAACTCGAGAGCTCGGCGGCGAAAAGGAGTGAACTGGAGACATGGCCCACCTCGAAACACGGCCGATTATTTCGCTTTTTGTTCGCCTAGTCAAGCGATAATTTCGCCTTTTCTTTGCCACGAAGTTCGCCGGACAGTCCACATCTTGCAAAGCAAGCTGGTCCATTGAGTTGGGCGAACTCGAGTTCCGCGGGGCGATGCAAGGCGGCAAGGACAGAGAGCGGGCTCAGATTGACGTTTGTCTCGGTTTGTCCGGAGCTGTATGCTCGCATGGTCTAAATCGCTTTGGAGGAGCTTCGTGCGATTATCCCCGCAAGCGGCGCGTCTCGGGCTGGCTGCCGTGCTGTGTGTTGGTATTGGCGTAAGAGCAGGAAGCCAGGCCCCGCCCCAAGCAGCAAGACCTCCCGTGGGGCCGCCCACTCCGCAGTCGACCTCCACCCATCACCCGATTTTGCTGATTTTGACGGGCAACAATCCGGGATGGAGCGCGCGGATCGGACTTAAGGGCCCGGATCGTTTGGAGCGAACGGGCTATCCGCCGATCGTTCTGGAGCCGGGAGAGATCAACCAGGAGGCGGCCACGAATTCGTGGACCTACCTGGCAAAGGACTCCGCGACTGGAGCGGCGGTTGCGCTGCATCTGATTCGTGCGGCTTGTTCCGATGGTGCAACGGATACGAAATATACATTCGGAGTCGTAGTGGACCATGCCCAGATCGGACAACTGAAGGGCTGTGCCCGGATCGCGCCCGATCAATTTCCGGAGTTTAAGCAGAAGAACCTCGATGATGATGATCCCGCAAAGAAAAAACCCGTGCTGCCGGGCATTACTAAATTTGCGGCGCCGGTGGCGACGGCATTTCTGGATCCGGCCGGAAAAGTCATCTTCGCCCGAGGCGGCGTAAAGAAAATAGTGGCGGCAAAGGGCGGCGAGTTGGCTGTGTCCCATGACGGACGGAAATTGCTTTTCACGCGGCCGGACTCCAAGACCGGACCGGAGCGGACGATTGTTCTTTATGAGTTTGAGACCGGGCGATCCAGGGACTTGCAGCACGGGCTCGTGCGCCAGCCGTTTTGGTCGCCGGATGACGGGCGCGTAGTGTACTTGAACGGGGTGGGTGACAAGTGGCAAGTCTGGGCGTTTCCGGTGGCAGCGCCGGAAAAGACGGCAGCGCTTTCCGCGACCTCTGCGACTAGTTTGTACGGATGGATTGATGCGCACACGGTTTTGGCGACCGATGGGCAGAGCCTCTACTGGATTAGCGAGGACAAGCCGCAGCAGAACGTGGGATTAAAAGATTTGTATGGCGACACGTTCCAAATTCTGGGTTCGGATGCGATTCGCGTGAATCCCGTGAACGCGGATTTGCTGCTGGTATCAGCGGACTATGTCTCGGCTCCGGCCGGATCGCCGACAGACGCAACGGGATTGGCTACCGGATTTTTCCTGTATGAACTGCGGTCGAAAAGGCGGGTGGTGTTAAGTCCGCTGGATCAGTTGGCGCGAGCAGCAGAATGGTCGAGGGATGGCCTTCAGGTATTTTATACTCGCCGCCTGAATACAAATGTTTCAAGTACGTTTCGAATTTTTTGGGATGGCAGCGGAGCGAAGCGATTTCAAGAAGGAACGGAACTTGTTGTAGGACAGTAGAATTTTGCAGCGGGTGAGGCAGACCATGTTAGGACAAAAAAAGTTTTGGTTCTCGATAGTGGTTACCGGATTGCTGACTTTCGGCGGGGCACGAGTTCTGCGCGCGCAGCAGCCGGTCGATACTCCACAATCCCCCGCGCCGGCTACGCCGGCGTCACCGGTTCCTGCCACGGTACCTTCGACGTCGTCCGTGCCGCGGTCTCATATGATCCGCTCACTGCAGCGGCTGAACTATGTCTGCGAAGACGACAATAAGATGATCGTTCGGCTGCGTGGCAGCAATGCGCGGGTAATATTCAACAATCATATCTACAACATGAAACAGATCGAGGCGGCCTCGGGGACGAAGTATTCCGATGGAATAATCGTCTGGTGGAGCCACGGTGAAGAAGGATTTTTGCAGAACGAGAGCAAGGCGGAAAAGAATCGAATGCTGGCAAAAAACTGCCAGTTGCAGAAAAGCGCTTCTACGGCGGAGCCCGCCGTGGCTGCCCAGGAAACGGTTTCCGGGACCGTTACTTATTTGCAGCGAATCGCGATGCCACCGGAGGCTGAAATTGTCGTGCAATTGCAGGATGTCACGTCGCCGGATCAAGGCGCACAAATTGTGGTGGAAGAGAAATTTGCGTTTGGCGACCGGCAGGTTCCCGTTCCGTTCGAGCTAAAGTTTGATCCTACGAAAATCGATACGAAGCATTTGTACGCGTTGACGGCACGTATTTTTACAGGGTCGGAGCTGCGATTCATGAATTCGAAGTCGTATCGGGTCCTGACGCAGGGGCATCCTGCGAAGGCCAATCTGGTTTTGCTTCCTGTGGAGCCGGCAAAGGATCCAGGCAAATAGCTTGCAGGTGCAGCAAGCTCCGCAGGCAGAATGCTACCCGTCCTTTGGTACAGTAGCCCATTGGCGGCAGAGGGCTTCTTGCCAGCAACGCAAATTCCGTGCCCCCGCTATACTTTCCTTATGGGAACTCCCGCAATACCGGCGCTGCGTCAAGTCGGCATTCTCGTCCTCGACGATGATTCACAAAATGCGGGAGCGCTGCGCGTTATTTTGGATTCAGAAGGTTGGCGGGTGCGAATTGTTCCGGATGCCCGACTTTTGCTTTCCGAGTTGAAATCGGGTGAATGGTCCCTGGTGGTTGCGAATATTGCGCTTGCGGGAACGGATAGTCCGCTCTTTCTGATGCTGCGAGATTTAGCCAGCGTGCCGCCAGCCGAAGGCGGACGAGTTCGCGTGCTGTACGTGGTGCCGGAGATGACCGGCGGTCAGTACGTGAATGTGCTGGAGACAGCGCGGCTTCCCTACGTGGTGCGACCCTACCATTTGCATGATTTTCTGGAGAGGGTGAGTGATCTGCTGGTGGAAGTGAAGGCTATTGAGGCGCCCATCCGGCAGGTGCGCCACGAGTTCGACGACGCACGGAAGAAAAAGAAAGATGCCGCACGTTCGAATTCGATGTTTGCGGCACGGGATGGGTATTCGTCCTACACCGATGAAGAACTCGCGACCTTTGAGAAGCAAGAGGGTGAGTCCTCCAAGTCGCGGAGGAACAAACCTCGCACGAATCTGGGCGGTGCCGACCGCTAGCTATAACGGCGGACCTGCCGTTCCCTCCTGAACTCCCCTTTCTTTTTTTCTTTCCCGCCCACTTGCAAGGATTCCCCCGTCCTTCGTTCTAAACCTGTGCACCTGTTTGCACAGGAGGTTTTCCATGGAACGTTCAATTTTTGGGGCTCTTGCGGGTGGGTTGTTTGGACTGAGTACGCTTGGGGCGCTGGCATTTGTTTGGTCCTGGCCGGGTTCTTCCGCTGCTCCCGATCCGAAAACGGAAGGGGGCTGGCGCCTTCTGGAACCAATTACTTACGAAAATATTTCCATATTCCCGGTGGTCAGTTCGGCCAGTCGCGACACAAGTTTCTTTTTAACACTGGAGGAAGGGTTATCGAGCGGCGAAGTTGTGGTCAGCGAGCGTGGGAACGACACCATGGTGCGCGACCGCGGCGTTGTTGTGCCGCGGGAGGACGGCGCGCGCGCTTCCGTCAATCAGTTGGTGCTTATCAACCGCAGCAAGCGTCCATTGCTTCTGCTGGCAGGAGAACTGGTCAGCGGCGGGAAGCAGGATCGAGTGATTGGCAAAGATCGAATTGTACCGGTTGGAGCAGCGCCACTTCCTTTGGACGTTTTTTGTGTGGAACACGGGCGATGGTCCAACGGTTCAGAATTTAAGTCCGCAAAGACTATGGTTCATCCGAGCGTACGGGAACAAGCGGCTTTAAAGCAGAAACAGGACGACGTGTGGAGCGCCGTGCGCGCGGGGACCACTGCAACGCCCGCGGTTTCCGCCCCACCACCGCGCATGGCAATGAACGACATTGCCGCCGCGATGCAAACGGAAGCACCAACGGAGTCGTATCAGAAGATTTATGAATCGCGGCAGGTAGGTGTTTCAGTCGACGGATTCGTGGAAGAAGTACAAAGGCGTTTTGCGAAGGAAACTTCCGGGCTGAAGGATGGTCAGGTTGTGGGTGTGGTGATTGCCTACGGTGGTGAGGTGGCTTGGAGCGACATTTTTGCATCGGGCAATCTATTTCAACACTACTGGAGCAAGCTTTTGCGCAGCTACGCAGTGGAGGCGCTGGCACGTCCAACATTGCGTGAAGTTGCTTCGCAGGAGAATGCCAGCACCTTTCTCCGCCGCCTGAATGGGCGCGAGCGCCAGGAGACGGAGCCCGGAGTTTATGTGTGGACAGAAATTACCGAAGGTCGATTGGCGCAGATTGAACTGGACGCGCTCGAGCCGAAGCAGATGACCTTGCATCGGTTGTTGATTCATCGGACGAATTGAAACAAACATCGTTAAAAGACTAGGCCTGGGCACACTGGGCGCCGCGTCCTCACAATTTGAGGCGCGAGAGTTTTATCTGGCTGCAGTCGTCGGTGGCGACAAGGAGATCGGCCGCGGTGCCCAGCCAACTGGGATGATGGAGGGTCGGAGCGATTTCGGCCAAGGGAGCAAGGACAAATCGTCGCTGATGCATGCTGGGATGGGGAACCGTCAATTCCGGAGCATCGATGGTTTGCTCGCCGTACAGCAAGATATCTATATCGATGAGACGCGGACCTTTGGGAAATTCTTTCTGACTGCCCATCTGTGTTTCCAGTCGCCGGAGGTGTCCAAGCAATTTCGCGGGCTCCACGTCCGTTTCCCCTTCGACAACACAGTTCAAAAACCAAGCCTGCTTTAGGTAGTCAACAGGCTCAGTCTCGTAGATGGATGACTTGCGCGTCACGCGAACCCCCACGGCGGGAAGCGCGGCGACAGCCGCACGCAGATTATCTTCGCGATTGCCAAGGTTGGAACCCAGAGACAGATAGACAGTCGTCACGCATTCCATTTTATGGCCATCCGGCCCCGGCCGCCGCAAACAAAAACTCCTGGCCGCACTTATCATGACGGAGGCCAGGAGTTTTCTGGGTGATAGCGGACTACGGCCTACTCATACCGCGTGGCAGTGGCCGACGCGCAGCCTTGACGGTAGACTTTGCCGGTCATATCGGTAAATTCAACCGTGGCCTCGCTTTCAAATTGGTCAGGATCATTTTTGAATTCGATTGTTTGCGTTAAGGTTTGTTCCCCCGCTGAGAATCCGGGATTAACGGGCGGGTTGGGCGGCGTGGTGAAGAAAAGAAAGGACGAATCCTTTGAAATATAGGTTCGGCGGCCTTCCTGACTCCAAATGCCCTGGTCTGGACCACGCTGTCCGACGGCAAACGCCGGATTGGTAGTGCTGCCCGTCATGGTGCCGCCATCCGCGTAGGTGAGCAAGGCGGCAAACGGGCCCGCGACGGGAGCGTGGGTTTGGCAATTGTACTGCTGGACCGTAACTCGCCAGGTGCCCACCAGTTCTTTTCCGTGGAAGAAATCATTTCCGCGGAAATTTGCCGGGGCCGGACTGGCACTGGAGTTCCGCTCGGAGATCGAGACAACAGATCCCGCCAGCAGAACGGCACCTAACACGTAGAGTGACTTTGTCGCTTTCAAATTCATGATTATTCTCCTGGTTGTACTTTTTCCGGATGTAGGTCCGGTGCTTGATGGGCTTATACTCGTCCGTAGTGCGGTTGAAAGTCTTTAGGACAGGTCTGAAGATTCGTGAAAATTTCTGAAGTTGCCCAATGGACATGAGCAAAGCGGACAGCGGAATCCATGAATTTGGCGATTTTCGTGTTGATGCGAGCAAGCGGGTGCTGCTGCGCGATTCCGAGACCGTACCTCTGACGCCCAAGGTATTCGACACTTTGCTGCATCTGGTGCAGAACCACGGCAAGACCGTGGAAAAAGAAGAATTGATGCGGACGATTTGGCCCGACACGATCGTGGAAGAAAACAACCTCAGCCAGAATATTTCAACGCTACGGCGAGTACTGGGCCAGCATCAAGCGGACATTCGCTACATTGTCACAGTGCCCGGCAAGGGCTATCGCTTTGTGGCGGATGTCCACTCGCAGGGGCAGATCATTTCGGCCGCGCCAACTAGCCAGGCCGGTACAAGAACCACCCTTGCGGTCTTGCCGTTTGAAAACCTGAGCGCCAGTGCGGAAAAGGACTATCTGGCAGATGGTTTGACGGAAGAGACGATTACCGCGTTGGGGCAGATCGACGCCGATCACTTGAATGTGATTGGGCGGACCTCGGTGATGGCCTACAAGCGAACGATAAAGACTCTTCATGAGATCGGCAAAGAATTGGGGGCTGCTTTTCTGGTGGAAAGTTCGCTGCGCTCGGAGGGCGAGCGAATACGAATTACCTCGAAGCTGATTCGCGCGAGTGATCAGGTGCAGATATGGACGGCCTCGTATGACAGCGAACCGAGTTCCATGCTGGTTTTCGAGCGTGAATTGAGTACGGCCATCGCCGAACAGATCCGATTACGCCTGTCGCCT
>Ga0193726_1000374_pt1 | contig 50160 bp, 39 predicted proteins | sample H2c1metaG_FD_144928 | JGI IMG/M metagenome (GOLD analysis project Ga0193726, IMG submission 144928) | Soil microbial communities from a riparian zone of the East river system, Colorado, United States - H2c1 | ecosystem: Environmental > Terrestrial > Soil > Riparian zone | place: USA: East River... | reverse complement strand
GGGGGTGGAGGGTTTGGAAAATTCATGAAAATGGCGGGCCCGGCGGCCAGCATTATTCCCATGGTCGGGATGGCCGGAGGCATGGGCGGAGCCGTCGCAGGCCAAGTCGCCGGAATGGCAGCCTCAACCGCCGCCCAGCTGTCCCAGGAGCAGGTCATGAACCAACTCGCCGGGTTCAACGGGCAAATCAAATCCAAGGACGATGTCACCGTCGAATATCATCTCTACCCCACCGGACAAGACAAGCCCAAGCTGGAAAACGTCCTCAAAGGCAAAGCAAAATCAGACGGCGAAGATGTTCTCACTCCTCTTCTCCAGCAAGCCGCAACCGTAATCCTAACCGACGTTACGAAGAAATAGTCCCGGGGGGCGGCTGACCACCCGCCCTTTCCCGTTTGCTGAAGCGTTCTGGCATTGGCGGTTTTCAAATCGCGACTTGCCGCTCTTATTTTGGATTCCTCGAGGGCCATGACAACGGGTTCGCGAGGCCACGGGTTCCCGGCTCTTCGCCTTTAGTTTAAAAATTCTGTTCCAGCCAAGGTGATCCAAATGAAAAACACGGTTCTTTATCGTCAGACGTCACAGACGCTAAAAAATTTGTTCCGCTCTTGCTTCGTGCTTTCTGGCTCTTTGTTCGGATTTTTAGCTTCCGTTTTCCCGCAAACGCATTCCCCTGCCGACGGACCTTGGTCAGGCTCGGCGCAGTGCCAGATCCATGTGCAGGGGCCGGGTTACTCCGACCAGCAAACGCATTCCTGGACCATTACGGGCGGCTCGCCAATCCCACAGGGCGCCATACGTCTATTTGTCGGCTCGTGGAGCGTCGCCGGAAACGGTGGGCTCGAACGTAGTCAAGGGAATCAGACCCTGAAAGCACAATGGACAACCGCGGGGCAAAACGCCGCGGCGCCTATTTCTGTATTCGTGCGCGCCTCCGATGGCCGCGTACTGATCAAATTGGGACACGCGCAGCTGCGCTACAAAGACGGCGTCAGCGGCACGCAACAGGTTTATGTGAATGGCCAGCTCACCTCGTCGAAAGCGATGGCGCTTGAAGCCTTTGAATGGCAACTACCTGTTGCCGAAGACGCTTCCACCGCGACAACGATTCACGGCTCAACCCAGCAGGAAATAAAGGCCAGTGTCGGCCCCATGCAGCCCGCCGGTTCCCGTGTCACTGCATCCTGCAGCTGGCAATTTACCCGGCCTCCAATCCCTCCAAAATAGTTCGGCGATTTGCGCGATCGCCATCCAAATAGCAGAGTGATCGGATTTTCACGCAGCACGTGCTCTGTTCTGCGCTGCTTATGCCATTTTCAGAAAAAATGCTAAAGTTCAAGAATCGGAAGCTCTCAGTCTTGACGCGTCAGCAACGACTGTCTCGTTGTTCTACCTCAGGAGGGCACTGCGATGGCTCGTGGGACTCGACACGGTGTCGTTTGTGGGATCTTTGTTCTATTCATTTCGGCATTCCTTTGTGCGCAGTCTCCTACGTTGATCCCGGGAATTCCAAGCAAATTGAGTTGGCAGAACCGGCCTGCCTCTTGGCAGTTAGATCATCAAAATGTGCTCACGATCTCAGCGGGCTCCAAGACAGATTGGTTTGTCGATCCATTCGACGGAACAGTTGCGAAAAACGCCCCGATTCTTCTGTTTACTCCAAATTCCGATTACGTTCTCAGCGCGCGGGTTACCGTGAAATTCGTCACCAAGTGGGACGCGGGCGCTTTGATGCTGTGGGGAGACAATCATCACTGGGCTAAACTCTCGTACGAGCTCTCACCGGATAAGGTTCCGACACTAGTTACGGTGGTCACAAGAGGACTGTCCGACGATTGCAACTCCAAGGAACTACGGCAGGATTCCGTTTATCTTCGAATTGCGAAGAGCGGCAAGACATACGTTTTGTATTTTTCGGTGGACGGAAGCGAGTGGCAAATCCTTCGTACCTTTAGCCTGGATACCGATATCCCTATCCGAGTTGGTTTTGAGGCTCAGTCGCCCGCGGGTTCTGGCGCTGTCGCGACGTTCTCGTCCATTAGCTACGATCCCCATCGCGTCGGCAACATCTACAAATAGCCATCAGGAAAATGATCTTCCATTCCAGGATTGCTTGACTCGTGATTAGTTCTGATCGGCAAGGTAAAAATCTCTGCTCGGTTCTTGTCCGATAAACGCTGCCTTGATCAGGACTTTGCAAAATGTGTTTAAGCGGGAGATAGTTTTCCTGTGCTGCTGGGGCCAAACGCCCAGCGTGGAGGTTACGGGATGTACGTCATCGCGGTAATTCTTTTTCTGATTCCGTTTTCAATCTTAGGGTTTGGTTGGCGCGATGAACTCAGACGAGAAAAAGACGCGACGCGTCGCGACTGGCGTTCTATCTGCCTAAGCCTGGCGCTGTTTGTCGCGAGCTGCGCGACACTAATAGCACTCGGATTTTGGCTGTCTTGGATTCACAATGGCGGTAGCCCTCATGGGTTTATGCCAGAACCGGGGATCTGGCTCGCACTCCGTGAAACCGCCAAGTGGCTGATCGTTGTAACAATAGTCGTCGGACTTTTCGCAAGAGGAAAAGGAAGGCTGCTGGTTATCGGGTCGATAGTTTCGATAGTCCTAGCCAGCTTTGTGCTGGCTACACTGGAAATGGATTGAGCCAGATCAGCAGAAGGCGATTTGCCCGGCACGACTTATAAAGAGTTGGCCAGTGTTACACGAAACTTTTCACTTCAACTGCGGAACTTCCATTTCTTGTTCGCGCAGTTTGGCAAGCGAATGCGGGTTGAATACAATAAGAAAAAGGTGCTTGTCGCGTTCGTAAAGAATGTTCAACTCGTCTCCCTCCATTGACGCGACTTGAATTGTCCTGACATGGTCGGCAACCTCGACTATCTTTGTGCCGGGCGGGTCAAACAGTAAAAGCCTTCCCATGGTACTTTCAGGAGAAGAGGTCACCGATTTCACAAGGACAGCTGTCGCAAGTATACGGCCCTTATTCGGGTCTTTCTGCTCCGTAATATCCGAAGAATCAGATACGATGTGGTCATTATCAGGGAGGAGCCAGTGTGCCGTTTTCTGCCCTGGTTCTATGAAGAGTAAGTTTCTGACTTCCGAACCGTAACCGCTCCCGCTGCTGAATTTAACTTCCCCGACAGACCGTTGGAGTTCGGCACGCATAACTTGGGTACCTGGCACAACCGAGGCACGGCTAAGTATCAGGTCTGACTTCACGTTCGCACCAGCTATCGCAATTCCCGCTTCCGCCTCACGACTACGGGCGGCTTTGAATCCGAATTCCTGGACGAGTAAACCACCAACGCCCAACGTTACTGCTCCAGCCGCAAGGAGAATCAGTACAGCATTAATACGCCAAATGTAGCGGAAGAATTTCCTCATGAAGCTTTTGCCCCCCTCGTAGTCGAGCGATGGCTAATCTGCCGAAAAGAAGTTCCTGGTTTAGACGATAGTAATAGTATGAGTTGATTTACGGCCAACCGGTATTGAAAAACACCGATGCAGGGATGTGTTGGTAACGACCCGATTCTGGCATTAGCTTAGGCAGCTGCAATATGCCTAACTCCTGAGTAACGCGACAATCGTGTATCGGCGCGAAAAGCACATTTTCCGATTAGCCGAACTTCTCAGGAGTTGGCAATAATTCTGGGGCAACTCAGCCTTTTGTAGTCCGTTGTACACTTATCCCGTGCGCAAACTGCTGGTCGTCGCAATACTGGTGGTGGGATGGAAGCCTACCTCAGCTCAGGACGGCAGGCCACTTGCCCACGCAGGTACCACGATATGTGCCGAAACCCCAATCCGGTGGTGGTGTCGGGAAGTGGGTATCGTCGAAACGGGGCTTCTCGGCAGCAGTTGAACTTCGGGTGAAGGTTGTAGGCACAGAAAAGCAACGTCACTGTACGACCTCGTGGATTCCACATGTGCGGAGACAGGGCGGTCAGCCTGAGAGCATCACCATTGCAGAACGCGAGGTCGTTTCTGAGGACAATGAATGGGTTCAGGAAAACTCTTTTGAGGTCAATGCATGGTCATCAGACGGAAGTTTGCTGCTAGCCTCGCAGGTCGAAGCGCAGGGCGATTGGGACGAAACCACGCCGATTGTCTATGATTTCAACTCTGGCCAGCACTGGCGTTCTCCATCCGCTGTTCGAGAAGTTCACCCACGCCGACTGCTACGTTGTCTTCCGACCACGGGGCTTTGCGCAAGATGGAAGAGTTCTGATTTCTGCCATGTCAACCGACGATGACCGTGAACCCGGAACCAAGGCATGCTTTGGGAATAGCCGCTGGTATCTCGATTTCCGGAACGACACAATCTCGCGTGCTTCGCCGAGTCATCCAAGAGTGAAGAGGCCCTAACGCAGCGACTTGTCTGCCAAGAAAACAAACAACAGTAGCGCCGGCTTCATTGTCGAATGCCCCGAACTGGAATCCTCAGGTCCTGATAACCGACGGGAGTTGGGAACGAAGGCCACCTTGCAATATGAAAGCTCGATTGATTTGAGAAATCTTGACAATGGAAGTCCCGGCAAAGACGGGCAGTAATGACTCATCTCCCTCGCGGAGTTGGGTTTGGTGGTTGCTCGTCCTGCTGTTTCCGATTCCGTTCAGCACGTGGTGGCTAACGGTCATCTGCTTGACTCTATTCTGTTCATTGATGTACTTGTTCACTCGTGAAGAAGCATGACATTCTTCATAACTCGATGCCAAAATCCCAATGTCCAGTAAGCCGTTAATCGAGAGTTACAGGCGTGGACGCCCAAACGCTCGCACATTGCTCCCCGCGTCACCGTCTGTGAAAATATGTGGCGTGACTAGTCCTCGCGGCCTATTGCAACGCATCCCATTGATCCTCAGTCTCATTGCCGCTTGTGGCTGTTGGAGAAAAGTTCTGGACAGCATGCACTTTCAATCGGTAAAAGGCCTTTTATGAGGGAATACCTAACGATATTAGTCTCACGGATGACAGTGTCGGAAGGACGTTGCACGAACTCCGACAATTCAATCGCTTGGCATGCACACAGAGAAGCCGAAACCCTGTCAGATTCTTCCATGGTCGATGAACTAGCCGATTATGTTACTCACGAAAAAGACAAGGACCACCGCGGGGCAGCCTACTTTATGCTTGGAAAAATCGGTCGGAAAGTCCGAAACCTCGATTGCGCATCGATTCTTACCTCCCGTCTGGACCTGGAGGAGAATAAGTACTTGCTATCGACATTGCTTGATGCGCTCGGTGGTGTAAGCAAGCCCGGGAATGTTGATCTAAAGCCAGTGTTCCGCCGCCTCCATGACGATCGGTGGTTGGTTCGCCACTCCGCTATTCAGGCGCTAAAGCGCACGGATTCTATGGAAGCCGAGGATCAACTTTTAGAACTCCTAAACGCAACAAATGACCCGGACGACGTGGTCTATTGCCACGCTACGTTAAACGAGATCGGGAGTGCTAAGTCAATTCCACATCTCCAAAAGAATCTCAGCTCCAGAAAACGAGATGTGAAGTTATCGGCTCGGTTGGCCATCGAGGCAATCGAAGCAAGAACTAAAATCCACTTGCCTGACTAGTTGGGCTTACCGCACATCTGGAATTCCGTCGGACTTACGCCCGGCAAAACGAGTACCGAAATAAATTCCCGTTCCCAAAGCCACGAGCACCAGGGCAACAACTGCGGAACCCGCGAGCTTGATTATTTCGTTCTTGCGCTGCTCGACTCGAAGCATTTCCTCGTTTTGAGGGGTGGGGTCGTGCCGCCAAGTCATAAACACCTTGTCAAAGCCCCTGCGGTGCATATGCTCCGGGATGAGATACACCAAAACGAAGGCAATAGCGTAGACCGCCGGAAGCCGCAAGTGGAGCTTCTTACCCGACATGCCTGAAAGTTTAGCGCAGAAGGGCGTGTAGTCAGGACTTAGGAGCGTATTGTTTTTCAAGATTCATTCCACACCAAGGGCAAAACGCAATTCGCACACCACTTTCAGGTTTTTCTGGGGGCTTCGCACCATTAGGATAGAAAGACAAGAAAGACTGAAATCCCCATTTGGCCCAAAGCAACATCACTTGAAAACCGTCATTTGCCACAGGGATAGACGCATGTAACTCAAACTCTCGGCAACACCACTTCATTTGCATGGCTTGAATGTTAACGCCAAGGACCAGGATTTGGCCAAACTTGTCGCGGGGCCAGCAAGGAGTTTCCGATAACCGCGGCTAATCCGGGCGTTAGCACCTCGAATCCAATAGATTTCACGTTCCCTCCGGAGACTGAGCCGCCCTGGCAAGACTTGCAGCAACTTTGCTTGCCAGCCTGCGGTGGTTTAAACCCAGCGAAAAACACCCGGTCGCGCCGCCCAAAATAAACCAACTACTTGTGAAGATGAAAAGTACGAGGCAGACGCTAGAAAATGCGAAGCACTCCCATGACGACATCCGAAGCGTCAATGCTCGCGCGTACTCGATTCGGCCACGAATCAAGTTCGTGTTGTTAATCGCTCGAAACAGAAAGAGATTACGTAAGTGACGTGTGTGTATTGCGAGCTGGATTATGATGAGGCAACCTAGCACGAACTGCCAAAGCTCCGGGGTCGGGGACTGTTCAGTCAGCATCCAAAGGAAGCCCAACATTCCCAAGGTCAACAACAAAGAGAACACAAACCGAGGACTCACGACTCGCAAGGAATCGATATCGCCTTGGAAGTATGGCGTGATTTCGTAGCTTCCTTCCATGGCGACCGTTTTCTGGGATCGATACAGGCGGGCGCATGCTATCGTCAAGGCATAGTCAGAAATGTAAAGAAGGGTCCAAACAAGCGTTCCAGGCCAAAAGTGATTAAAAATAAAGCTGGGCACAATTCTACTCCTCGCTATTACCCTACGGTCATTTTAAGTTTAAAACATCCAAGATAGAGGCGAATAGGTCGCGGTCGTTATGCCCGCGAGAGAGTTACTCCCGTCTAGTTCGGTGGTCACCGGACATCCGGAATCGATGGATCGGTATTTGTCCGGTTTTTCACTCCTCCCGGCAATCTCACGCTCATGCCCCTCAAGCCTCGGGAAAACCAAAGGCGAACCTAAAGCGAATATAAATCGCCTGCGTATCCTTTTGAAAATACGCAAAAGTCTCTGGTCGAGCGAACAGTTCTCCTGATGTATCCTATTTTTCGGGCCTCTAATTTATTGCAAGACTTTATCAGCAAACGGAGAACTCATGGCTACCTCTGTCTGGAAAGGCTTCATTACCTTCGGACTGTTGTCGATTCCTATTCGCCTTTTTGCGGCGGCACGCACGGATCGGATCTCCCTCAATCAGCTGCACTCGGTCTGCAATTCCAGAATCAAGATGCCCCTGTTTTGCCCAACGTGCGATCGCAAGGTCGAACGGTCAGAAATCATTAAAGGCTACGAATACGACAAGGATCAATATCTGCTGTTCAATGAAAAAGAACTGGAGGACATTGAGCCGGATTCCAGTCGTTCGCTGGAGATCCTGGAATTCGTAAAGCTCGACGAAATTGATCCCCTCTATTTTGAGGCTTCCTACTACGTGACTCCTGAGGAAGGCGGCCAAAAGGCCTATCACCTGCTCGAGGAGGCGCTGGAAGAGTCGGGCTATTCCGCGATCGGGAAACTGACGATGCACCAGAGAGAGCACACGGTTATTATCCGGCCACATAAACGAGCGGGAAAAGGCGGCATGACGCTGCACACGATGTTCTATGAAACCGAAATACGGGACGCGGAGTATAAACAGCCCACCAATATAGAAGTGAAGGCTGCGGAAAAGAAATTGGCGATGCAGCTGATTGAAAATCTGGCCGCCGAGTTCCAGCCGGAGAAGTATCGCGACGACTATCAGGAAAGTATGCGCGCGCTCATTGCCGCAAAGCAGCAAGGCAAAGGAATTGCCGCCGTAAGTCATCCTTCCCACGCGCCCGTGGTTGATTTGATGGAGGCTCTTAAAAAGAGTCTTGAAAAGCAACCGGTTGCGGCGCCGAAGAAGCCGCCCGTCCGTTCGATTACTTCAGTCACACCAGCTAAAGAAGCGAAAAAACTGAAGAAGGCCTAGTATTCGGTGATGCGAGCTAGTGAACAATTCACGCGCGCTGATCTCCTGCGCATCTTAAATGTCTCCGAGAGGCAACTGGGACAATGGGAGAAACTGCAGTTCGTTCCCTGCCTCCAGCCGGGCACCAAAGATCATTACGATTTCCGCGATTTGATAAGCGTAAAAACCGCCAAACAACTCATTGAAAATGGGGTCACGCCGGATCGCCTGCGGCGCTCTCTTGAGGCCTTGCACGCTCAGTTGACCACAGTCCGCAGCCCCTTAAACGAGCTGCGCATCACCTCGAACGGCAAGGACATCGTCGTCGAAGAGGCTGGCTCTCATCTGGAGCCGCTAACCGGACAATTCGTCTTGACGTTTAGGACCGGCGAACTCACGGACAAAGTCCTGTCCATGCCGGAAAACCCCGCCGCGATATTTTCGCTCGCCCTTGAATACGACGCTGATCCCGCCACCAGAAACAAAGCGGCAGAAACCTACAAGCGGGTTTTGCATCTCGATCCCGTGCACCTGGCAGCGCTCCTCAATCTCGGAACGATTGCCTATGAAAAGGGCGACCTCGAGAATGCCTCGGACTATTTTCGCCGGGCCGTCGATGTTGAACCGGACAACGCGACCGCGCTGTTCAATCTCGGAAGTGTACTGGATGACCTGGGGTCGCTGGCTGAAGCGCGCCAGCAGTTGCGACTCGCCACAAGACTCGATCCGTCCTATGCCGATGCCCACTACAATCTCGCCGTGGTTTGTGAAAAAATGAACGCCGAGAGCGAAGCCCGGGAACATTTCGTAACCTATATCAAGCTCGAGCCGACCGGCATCTACGCCGAATACGCCCGCAAACACGTCAGCTAGGTCGTCTGCCATTTCCGGTTCCCGCGCAAGACGGTAGCCGTAGTTTTCTGTCGCAAGCTGTAGTACAAAAGCCCGGTAGGTTCCGCCCGTCCGGTCTGGACAGCGAAAGGTTCTGAGAGGGTTATGGAAATCGCGGAGCAAGCTTATTTTCGCAGCGAACTCGAACGACGGCAGACACGCCTGCAGGAGGTTCTCGGGGCCGCGTCCAACGACAGTTCCATTTCTTCACTGCTGGCTCAAGTTGACGCGGCACTGGACCGGCTGGACGGAGGCACGTTCGGCTTATGCAAGACGTGTCATGAGCCTGTTGAAAGAGAGCGGTTAGTTGCCGATCCGCTCGTTGAATTCTGTCTCGACGATTTGAAGCCTGAGGAACGCCGCGCCCTGGAAAGCGATCTGGCGCTGGCCGCTTCGATTCAGTCCGCTCTTCTCCCGGCGAAGAATTTCTCGCCGCACGGCTGGCGCGTCGCTTACCACTTCGCTCCGGTCAGTCTGGTCGGCGGAGACTACTGCGATCTGTTCGAGGCCAGGAATTCGCTGGTCTTCCTGCTGGGTGACGTTTCGGGAAAAGGCATTGCGGCTTCCATGCTGATGAGCCATCTCCACGCCACCTTTCGAAGTCTTGCCGACTCTGAACTTGGTCTTGACCGGATAGTAGGGGCCGCGAACCGTATTTTCGCAGCGAGTACCATGGCCGGACATTTCGCGACACTTGTGATCGGACGGGCATCGCCGGACGGTGCGGTCGAGTTTGTCAGTGCTGGCCATCTTCCGTTTCTGCTTCTGCACGGGAACGAAACGCGCCTGCAGGACTCGACTGGCGTGCCCCTTGGAATGTTCTCGCAAGCGCAGTTCACGGTGCACCATCTTCACGTCGCCCCGGGAGACGCCATTTTTCTTTATACGGACGGGGTCACCGAAGCGCGCAACGCAAACGGAGAAGAGTACGGAATCGCCCGAGTCAAAACGCTGTGCGGCTCTGGGAACGGGTCGTCACCTGACGATCTAATCCGCCATTGCCTTGCCGATCTGCAGGTCTTTGCCCCGGGAGCAAAAGCAACCGACGACCTGACTCTGCTCGCGATCCAGCGGCCTGTATAAGTGAAAACGAAGGACGGGCAACACGTCGACTGTCACATCAGGAGAATTGAGCAGAGTACGCGCAATTCCCTCTTCGCTCCGTCATCTTGCAGCGGGCGGCTCCTGGTCGCTCGGAACTCCCGCAAAGTAGCGATATAGCGCCACAGTCCGGTTGATCAGGGAAGATTCATTTCTCGCTACCAGGCGGTTCGCATTCTTCCCCGTTCGCACCATACTGTAGTAACGCCAAACCCCGTCCGATTCTCGCTCCAAAAAGTAAATCGACTGCATCTCCCCTGGGTGAAAGATGGGAACAAGCATCTTGCGTATCGTGCTGACGTTCTCGACCGCGAAAATGATGCGGTCACCAGAAGCCTTTACAACCTTAATTTGATACAGGCCCTTGCCAGACAGATTATCAACTTGCTCGAAGTAGAGGGTCTTGCCTTCAGTCATCTCCTCAAGCGTGAAGTCCGCGCGTTGGCTACCGGGAGCTGCTTCGTTTAGTGCGCTGGCTTCAGAAATTAGTACTTGCCATCGTTTGTGGGTGGTCGACCAGTAGCGAATGCCCACGAGCGATGAAATGGCGCCAACGTGCTGCAGCAGTATCGCGGCGTCGTTGGTGTACCGGAATCGCGCCGCTGTCGTAACCAGACTGGTAAATCCCGTTGCAGTCCAACCAGTGCAGACCGGTGGTATCCAATCGCGGCCAAATTCAGCCTCGTTCCATGACTTGATAACGGGCGAGTCGGCGAGAGCAGGAAAAGGCGGAATCGGATCTTTGTCACAGGGCAGCTGAGGCCCCGGGTGAGATTCAGCGCTGGAACCCAGTGCCGCTCGGAGGGGAGCTCGAGGGCCGGGAGTACGAGGGGCGTGTTGCGCGGCACAGACTGCGGAGGCGACTGCAGGAATCACCAAACAAATCAGCACACGGCGGATCCAAAAATTTTGAGCTCGCATTTTAACGGGATATAGCCTTCCACCCGATCGTCCCATATTCCCCCGGTTGCAAGCACAGAATTACATAACGATGTCGGCTCGTTGTGACTAGAGTGAACTGAGGCTGCTGGTATTCCAGTAACAGCGCTTGGTGAACGCCCGCCAAAGATCTCCCTGTGGTTTTGTAGTTTCCGGAGTCCTGCGTTATCCGGACTTGGCCAATCTCGATGGTGAATCTATTTTTTCTATCGGTCAAGAATTGCTTCCGCGATGGCAAGTAGCGTGGGCGCCCTTTCCGCGGGAGCTAACCGGTCAGCCCAGTCCAAGGCCAGCTTCGCATCTCCCCGTCCGACTTGAGTTTGGGCTATCTCTTCAAGCGCCGAAACTCTGTCATAGAAATCCAATTCCGATGCGAACGAAAGTGCGCTGCCGTAGTTACCGGTACTTGCGAATCTTCTCGCGGTCTCCGCAGGAGAACTGTTTGCAGGCTGCCCTTCTGAGGGTATTTCACGTGTTTGAGGCTCAAACTCTGATTCCGAACTCGGGAGGTTATCCCGGTCGATCGCCAGAACATGCCGTACCTGCGCTCGGGCGGGCAGATCTTGCATCAAAGAGTACGTGTCGTCTACCTCAGAGTCGAGGCGAGCGTGGAGCTGCTCAATTGCAATGAACCCAAGCATGGTGTCCCTTGTGTTGAACTTGTGTGCCCAGAACTGTGGCGCGCCACTCTCATCAACTGGCGATAGCTGTTTCGCAATGTCTACTGCCTCGCTGAAAAGCTGCGACGCGTGTCCGCTCTGACCATCTCTGGAATAATTCACCGCTAGATTCGACAACGCCTGGACCCGCTCTACATCACTGCCTATCGCCCGCGCGGCACGCTCGGCAATAGCGAATTGCTTGCTGCCTCCCGCCCGCATGGCCAGGTCGGTGAGTGCAGAATCTTTCGCCTTAGGTTCGGAAATAGATTGCAACACGTGCTCTGCTAACTCGAACTCGCCCCGCTGTGCGGCTGCACAAGCAACATCGCCTCGGACCGTGTTTTGCAGGCCGGCATCCGGGAAATCTCCTACATGGAGCAGCGCGCCGGAAGAATCGCCGGCGCGTGCACGATCGAAAATCAGGTCTATCGAGGCAAAAGGGTCTCTCGTTTGGGCTACATCGCCGAACGTCACCTTGGCGGCTACAGCCAGTGCGCATTCGAAAAATCCCGTCGCTTCTGCCTTCTCGTTCTGCGCCCAAAGAATTCTAGCCACCCTCTCCAGTAATCGGGCCTTAGTGATGTCCGCCGGAAGGGCGGAAGTCGCCGCTGCGGCTTTGGAAAGAATAATCCGCAGTTCGGCGTCCTGTTTACTCGCTGGGTCGACGCGAAGTGTGCACTGCCCTGCAGCATGCGGACAGAACCCTGTGAAATATGCCAGGGCCACCAGGCACAGGCGGAACGTCCTGTATCTTCCGTATATCTTGCCCATGCTCGAGATTGCCGGGACCTCTCTCCACATATCTTAGGTCACGAGGCACTGCAGGCAGGCGCTTTGTTTGTGACCATGTATCCCCATTGTTCCGCCCTGCACGGTGGCTCAGCTTTGGCTCGGTTGTACGCGGATCTGAAGGTTCAGGGATCTTCCCCCCAAACCTTGCCGCAGAAGTGGATCCGCTCAAGGACGCGTTGCGGTCCGTAGCAAGGGACAAATCCGGCTCTGCCGGGTATTCCTCATTTGTCCGGCAGCCTGTCTTCAAGGTCGCTTGCCAGCTTACTCACGTCGGTTGCGTCGCTGAATCCTTTCAGTTCGTGCTTCGCGGATTCGACGTCGATGCCTAAGTGCTGGCAGATCTTGTGCTGCATCTGGAGCATAGCCGTGAGCTCTTGCTCGGCGAGCATGCCGACTTGGAGGTCGAGGTGCGAGCGCTTCTCTGTTTGACGGGCCATGCGATTTTGACTGATGAGAACAAAGATGGTCAGCACCACACTTTCCGAGGAGATGACCAGAGCCAGAATTCCAAAAGGAAATGGATCGAAAGCTTTCACGCTCGGAATCAGGCTGAGATTGATCGCACTCCAGGTGAACACAAGAAGCACCTGTAACAGCAAGAACGCAGTGCTACCAACGAGTTTGGTGATTGCATCGCTCGCTCGTTCGGTGGGGGTACGGCGCAGCAGCGCCTGGTGCTCCAGCTTGGCGATCGCTTCGATATTGGATTTAGTGGGATTGCCAGGCTCGTGGCCGGTTGGGCTCGTCATTGTCATTCCTAGGACTTCGCGCCGCTGGGCACGGGCAGTAAGTTTATCGAAGCCAGCGTACATCCGATCGAATCCCGCGAAACGGCGCTCCAGACAATTCGCGGCAAACGCATTTCGCCGGAATTCACAAGCCGACACTCCGACTTTCAGGCGACTTGGCGATCCGCAGGAGTAGACTACGTGCCGAGGTGCTCGGATGACAAGAGCTGCCAGGAATGTCGGCTATGCAGTGGTAATACTGATCGTCGGGTTTTCTAGCGCGTTCACTCAGGAGAATCAATCCGCGTCGATCGCAAGTCCAGGGAGCAGCGCCAAGCCTCTTCTGCTGGAAAAAAATGAAGGCGAGCTACGAACTCGCCGCATTCACGTTGACAATAGTGCTACCGCTTCGTCGCAATTCATGCTGAAGGTGAGTCCGAAAAATAACGGGTCTCAGCATCTGGTAGCGGGTACAGAAGAAGTTGCTCCCGGCGCCACCCTGCCCAAGCACAGGCACCTAATCCAAGATGAAATAGCGCTAATTCAAAGCGGCACAGCCCGCGTTTGGCTGGGCGACCAGGAGCGTGACCTGCATTCTGGCGGACTCGTGTTTATTCCGGCAAATACCTGGATCAGTTTGAAGAATATTGGCACCGAACCGATCGGCCTGACTTTTATTTTCTCGGCGCCGGGATTCGAGGAAACCATGCGATGCAATTCTGTGCCAGGCGGCGAAACGCCAACCGCCATTACACCAGAACAACAAAAAGAGTGTACCCATCTGGGGCATGCGGAAAATGCCGGCAGGCAAGAGCAGCCCAAGAACTGAGGGCCAGGATTTCGCTAAACGCCAATCGTTCATCGCGAGCGATCTCCTGCGGGCGCCCCGCCTCTTGGACCCAACTAGCCTCCTGGCAGCCGACGAACCGAGGCTCGGGAGACGCGCGCCGACTGCGGCATTCTCTCCAATGAATCGCTGCGACAAGGACCTGTCCGAGTGACCGGCCAATGCGGTCGGAATGCGCGGCGTGCGAGTGTATACTTACACAGAACCCTGACGGTAAATTCGTACTGCCGCCCATGCCTCGAGCGCTGGTGTGCAGACACGCGCCGCTACGGCAGCACGGGCATTTTCGAACTTTTCCACCTTCTAACAGCTGCACATCACACTCGCGCAGAATCGAGGTGGATACGGAGTATGGCGATGAATATTTCCCGACGGAAGGCGATGCGGATCTCTGGAGCCACCATGGTTGGCATGTCTGTCCGACGGCTTGCTTCTGCGTTCGCATTCGAGACAGGCGAGAAGCCACGTGGGGTCGCCGCGGCAAACGGTACGCACGACACCCTGTCGCGTCAGCTGGCGCGTTGGGTCGTCAAGACCCGGTTCGAGGATCTGCCGAAACCCATCGTGGAGGCATGGAAGACCATCGTGCTGGATTCGATCGCTGTCGGCTTCGTCGGCTCAAAGGATCGGCTGGCACGCGCCATGAGCGATGTCGCGCATAAGCTTGGCGGGACGGCGGAGTGCACGGTCATAAACTCGAAGTATCGAACCGACCCTGGCCGAGCCGCCTGGCTCAACGGGACGCTGATTGGTACCCCCCAGTCGGATTCACCGAGCCACGCCCACGCGGCATCGAACGTCGTTCCGGCGATCATGGCCATTGCCGAACGTGACCGCCTCGACGGCAAGGCCTTTCTCGCTGCGCTGATTCTTGGAGGTGAGGTCGGGGGCCGAATTGAGGCCACAGGAGTAGGTGTTGAGACCACACGCGGCTTTCATAACCCCGCTGTGCAGGGTCCCTTCAGCGCCGCGGCGGCCGTCGGCAAGCTGCTCGGCTTGGACGAGGACACGATGGTCAACGCCTTGGGCATCGCCGGCTCCAGCTCTGCCGGGCTGCAGGAATTCGCGTTTGAAGGGGCGGACATGAAAGCGACCCATCTCGGCCGCGCCACCCAGCTCGGTCTCGAGAGCGCACTGCTGGCAGCAGCAGGTGTGCTGGGACCATCGACAGTGCTCGAGGGACCCTTTGGCTACTTCAACGGATTCTCGCTCCCTACCGATCCGCACAGAGTCGTTGAGAACCTGGGAGTGCAGGCGCTCGCAGCCCCCTGGCACAAGCTATACGCCGTTCACACCAACCACCAGCAGATCGTGGACGCACTCGTGCGCTTCAAGGCCGAACGTCCCTCTTTCCGACCGGAAGACCTGCGGCGGGTAATCGTCCGCGGACCGGAGAGCGTCATGGAACGGCGCCACGCAGTGCCAGAGCCAACGACCATCATGGGCGGCAAGTACAGCACGCCTTTTACAACCGCTGTCGCGTTGTTCCGCGATATCTCCGATCCGCTCAACTACGACGACACGGCGATTCATGACCGCAGGATTCGCGACCTCGCGCAGCGGGTCGAGCTGGTCACAACTGACGGGGCCGGTGATCGGGCGAACGGCGGAGACTGCGAAATTACGCTGGAAACGGCTGGCGCGGAGCACTACGTCCTTCCCACAAGGACGGTGAAAGGATTCCCAGGAAATCCTTTCACGTTCGATGATGGAATCGCCAAATTCCGTCAGTGGACCAGGCGCATCATTCCCGAGCGGCAATCGCTGGAATTGATCGAGAGCGTTCGCGGACTTGAAGAGGTTCGGGACATGGCCGCCGTTGTACGAGCAACGGCAGCGCGGAGCTAGGCCTCCGGTTCGCCGACCCGCCAGCCAGCGGCCGGGTCCGGCGAACCACGTCGTATCGTTGCCGGATCGAGAGACGTGTGCGGTGACGATTCCTCACCTCTGCTTGGCCGCAAAAATTGACTTCATTTTGGATCAGCGTATGGTTAGAAGAACGCTACTTTTGACGGGAGGTCTTTCATGAATCGACATTTTTCAACCATTCTTCTGGGCGGAGCGCTACTCGGCGCCCTCGCCGCGGGTTGCAATAGTAAAAGTGCTGATCAGCAGACACCGAGCGATTCGTCTTCGCCGGTCAGCGATGCCGTGAAATCGGCCGAAAAGAAAGTGGCGGCGGTGGTTGCGCCGAAACCGATTGTGGTGCCGGCGAGCACGGTGATCAGCGTCGTCTTGGACCAGACCCTGGGCACAAAAACCAGTACCTCGGGGCAGACATTTTCCGCTACCGTGCGCGAGCCGATTGAGATTGACGGCAAGATAGCGATTCCCAAGGGAGCGCGGGCTTCCGGGATCGTGAAGGACGCAAAAGCTGCGGGACGTTTTAAGGGCGGAGCCGTGCTAGCGCTGACACTTACCGGAGTAACGGTCGACGGCAAGGAATACGAAATCCAGACTTCTGCTCCGTCCATGGCCAGCAAAGGAAAAGGCAAAAGAACCGCCGCGATGGTTGGTGGCGGGGCTGGTGGTGGCGCGCTGATCGGGGGGTTGGCCGGCGGTGGAAAGGGCGCACTGATCGGAGGATTGATTGGAGCGGCAGCGGGAACGGGCGGATCCGCGTTTACCGGCAACCGCGACATCACACTTCCTGCCGAAACCGCATTGAATTTTAAATTACTGCAAGCTCTGGAAATCAAGCAAAAGTAAAAGCCAGCGGCGATTCCCGCGGAGTCTTCCACTCGCTCCGCGGGAATTTAGGTTTGCATCAGGCCGTGCCCGTCACGTTCCCTGTCGTCTGCTGTTCCACCGAGACTCGCCAGATCCGTCAAAACCGGGTAACTTCTGTGGGCTGCAACCCGTATAACTAAGGTGCAGACACAAACATGCCAATTTCCTCTGCTTTGATACAAGCAAAAAACGTTTCCAGGGAATATCACCTCGGCGAGTCAACCATTCGCGCCGTGAGCGAAGTTTCGCTACAAGTGGCGTCCGGAGAATTTCTCGCTTTGCTCGGCAGTTCCGGTTCCGGCAAATCCACGCTCCTAAGCATGCTGGCTGGTCTCGATCTGCCGACTTCCGGAACAATTCAAGTGCGTGGGCGATCGCTGGAAACCCTCGGGACCGAGGAACTGGCTCGCTACCGTCGTGAAACGGTAGGGATGGTATTTCAATCGTTTAACCTGCTGCCGCGCATGACGCTTGAAGAGAACGTGGAGTTGCCACTGCGGCTGGCAGAGGTCGAACGGAGCGAGCGGCAAGCCAGGGTCCAGGAAGCCCTCGAACGCGTGCGGCTGGGTCCTCGCAAAAAGCACCGGCCCAGCGAACTGTCGGGAGGCGAACAGCAAAGAGGCGCGCTGGCGCGGGCTCTGGTGAATCGCCCCTCGATTCTTTTTGCCGATGAGCCGACGGGAAATCTGGACAGCGTGAATGGCGGACAGATCATGCAACTCTTGCGCGAAATTCAAAATTCCCTGGGAATGACGATTGTGATGGTGACGCACGAACGGCCGCTTGCAGAACAGTTTGCCAACCGCATCGCTGTGCTCTCGGACGGAAAATTGACGAGCGACGGAGTGGCGCGATGAAAATAGCCGACTTGGCCGAACTGGCGGGACGCAATCTGCGCGAAGCCCTGCTGCGCAATTCGCTGACGACACTCGGAGTGGCGGTCGGAGTTGCCTCGCTCGTGGCCATGTTGTCGCTCGGCGTTGGACTGCAAACTCTGGCCTCGCAACGATTGACGCGTTCCGGACTTTTTGACGCGATCTTCGTTACCTCGCAGCGGGACCTGCGGGGCCCGGGCCGGCCGCCGCGCGCGAATTCCGCTCCGGCAAAAAATGTCAAGGTACTGGATGAGGAGACCCGCGCGCAACTGGAGAAATTGCCGAACGTCACAGAAGTGTATCCGCAGATCCGCTTCGCAACCGAAGTGCGCTACGAGCGGAATTCCCAGACCACCTCCGTTCTGGGCCTGCCGGCATCTTCGAAAGCGAGCGGGGCGTTTGAAGGCATGACCGGCGAGTATTTCTCTTCCCCGACCGCCGATGAAGCGATTTTGCAAACGGAATTTGCCAAAGAATTGAACGAACAACCCGCAGCACTCGTCGGCAAGACGATGGTCCTGCGTTACGCAGAGCGCGCCGCGCTTCCCGCGGGAAGCGGGCAAAATGCGCCTTCGATCGATTCGCTCCTTGAGGCTGCGATGGGCGGAGGAGTTTCCATCGTTCCGCGCGAAAAGCAGTTGAAGATTGTGGGCATCATCGAATCTGATCCTTCGGCCGGCGTGGGTGGCTTCGGAGGCGCTCGCGTATTTCTTCCGTTGAAAACAGCAGAATCGCTGCATGTGGCGCAGCCCAGCGATTTGCAGTCGTTTCTGAACGCTGACGCCGCCAAACCGTCCTACATCGCTCTCACAGTGCGGGTAACCTCGCCCAAAGATGTCACACAGGTCGAAGCGGCCATTCGCAAATTAGGATTTGGAACATTTTCTTTGCTGGACGCTACGAAAAGCCTGCGCCTGGTATTTACCGTGTTCGATTTGTTTCTCGGGCTCTTCGGAAGCCTGGCGCTCACCGTCGCCTCGCTCGGAATTATCAACACACTGGTTATGGCGATCCTCGAACGGCGGCGGGAAATCGGAATTCTGAAAGCCCTGGGCGCGACCGACAGTGACGTCAGAAGCCTCTTTTTCGCAGAAGCAGGAGCGATGGGCCTGGTCGGCGGATTTCTGGGCGTGGCCCTGGGATGGCTCATCGGGATGGCCCTGACCTGGGGGACAACAATTTATCTGCGGCGTCAGGATCTGCCTGGAGTGAAAATTTCCTACGTCCCCTGGTGGCTCGCCCTCGGAGCAATTGCTTTTGCGGTGGTCGTAAGCCTGGTGGCAGGTCTTTATCCTGCGGCTCGTGCTGCGAAATTGAATCCGGTAGAAGCGCTGCGCTACGAATAGCTCATGGTTCTACGAACCACAACCAGCTAGGAAACTGATTCTCGTCCTTCCGCCTGTTCGGACGCTTCACCGCACTCGGCTGCAGCCCGTAGCCTCACTCCAGGAGGAAAAAGTGACACTTGGTTTAAGATAGTAGGTGAGACTCTGCCTGAAGGAAACCAATGAATACTGCCTACATTTGTGATGCGATTCGCACGCCGATTGGCCGCTACGGCGGAACGCTGGCGGCGGTACGCACAGACGATCTGGCCGCGATTCCCCTGCGAGCCCTCGTCGAACGCAACGGGAAAGTCGACTGGAATGCAGTGGACGATGTGATCTTGGGTTGTGCCAATCAAGCGGGCGAAGACAATCGAAATGTCGGGCGCATGGCGTTGCTGCTGGCTGGTTTGCCGAAGGAAATACCGGGGACGACCGTAAACCGGCTGTGCGGATCGAGTATGGACGCTATTGCGACAGCGGCGCGGGCGATCAAGAGCGGTGAAGTGGATCTAGTCATCGCGGGCGGCGTCGAGAGCATGTCGCGCGCGCCGTTTGTTGTGGGCAAAGCGGACGCCGCATTTTCGCGGGCCATGAAGCTCGAAGACACCACCCTTGGCTGGCGCTTCATCAATCCGGCGATGAAAGCGAAGTATGGCGTGGACTCCATGCCGGAGACCGGGGAAATCGTGGCCGAGGAATATCATGTTTCGCGCGCAGATCAGGACGCGTTTGCGCTGCGCAGCCAATTGCGCGCAGCGGAAGCGATTCGCAGCGGAAGGCTGGCGGAGGAAATTGTGGCAGTAGCGATTCCGCAGAAAAAAGGCGCGGCCTTGCAATTCTCCGAGGACGAACATCCGCGTGCGGATTCAACGATTGACGGGCTGGCAAAGCTCAAGGGCGTAGTCAAACCAGACGGCACGGTAACCGCGGGAAACGCATCGGGCATAAACGATGGTTCGTGTGCCCTGCTGATCGCGTCCGAAGATGCGGTGAAGCGGTACGCACTTACACCGAAGGCGCGCATTGTGGCTTCGGCCGCAGCCGGCGTCGCACCGCGCGTAATGGGAATGGGACCAGTTCCCGCCACGCGCAAGGCGCTTGGCAAGGCCGGACTGCAGGTGGCGGACATGAACGTGATCGAATTGAATGAAGCGTTCGCCTCCCAGGCGCTGGCTGTGTTGCGCGAGCTTGCGATTGCCGACGATGCCCAGCACGTAAATCCGAATGGCGGGGCGATTGCCCTGGGACACCCTTTGGGAGCGAGCGGCGCGCGCCTGGTTACCACCGCGACGTATCAATTGAGCCGCACAGCCGGAAAATATGCCCTCTGCACGATGTGCATTGGTGTGGGACAAGGCATTGCCGTCATTCTCGAGCGTGTCTAAGGCCCGTCATGCCCTCCATCAAAGCGAACCAAGCCCAAGTGCATTACGAAATTCATGGCGATGACACTGCGCCGGTATTGCTCCTGTCGCATTCGCTCGGGGTTAACGGCGACATGTGGCGCCCGCAAGTCTCCAGCTTCACACAACAGTTCCGCGTCGTGCGCTACGATACCCGCGGCCACGGACAGACGACGGCATCGCCTGGTCCTTACAGCATGGACCTGCTGGGTCGCGACGTGATCGCGCTTCTCGACGAGTTGCGGCTCGAGAAAGTACATTTTTGCGGTCTTTCAATGGGCGGCGCGATTGGCATGTGGCTGGGCGTGAATGCGCCCCAGCGACTCAATCGTCTGGTACTCTCGAACACGGCTGCCAAGCTGGGGACCGCCGAAGGCTGGAAAAGCAGAATCGACTCCGTGAAGAAGAGCGGAATGCAGGCGGTAGCGCCGGGCATTATCGAGCGCTGGTTTACGGCGGGTTTCCGCGAGTCTCACCGCGAAGTCGTCAGCAGCACGCAGAAAACAATGGAAGAAACGGGCCCCGGCGGCTATGTGGCCTGCTGCGAAGCGTTATCTGCAATGGATCAGCGGAGCACCGTCAGCAAAATTACGGTACCTACGCTTGTAGTCGTGGGAGCTCACGATCCGGTAACCACCCGGGCCGACGGCCAGTTTCTGGCAGAGAAAATACGTGGCGCCCGGTATGTGGAGTTGGACGCGGCGCATCTATCGAATATCGAAGACGCGCAGCATTTCAGTACGGCGGTTGCAAGTTTTTTAAGCGCATGAGCTTGTAAGCCCCACGCGGGCGTGGTTTGCAGATCTCTCGTAACTTTTCCTACAAAGGCTTGTCGCAACGCGTGCACGTGATTTGTTTTATGGGCTTGGCTGGTGCCGGGCTGCTGGCACTGCCACTCGCTGGTTTCTCGGCAGCGGGCGCCGACCCAAATTGCAGTTTCATGCTGGGATCGCCGAAAAGTACCCAGGTGCGGCGGACGTCTTTGTCGTTCACGGTCAACTTTGCCGCCATCGCCGCTTTCCCGACGGTGATAGCAGGATTCGACTTCAAGGCATTGAGGAACGCCTGATTCATCGCAGACTGTGGCGGTGAGTTGGTGAAACCGGACGAAGCCCATACTGCTACAGCGCCTCCGTTGGGGGCCAGCAACAAAGATTCGGCCAGGCTCTGCGAATAGACGTCCTGGAAGAATCCGTTCAAGCAATCCATGAGCAGGAAAACGGGCAGACGCTGGCCGTTCGTCAGTGCGGCAGCTGCATCGTTGTCAAAAATATTGGCGAAGGACCACTGTTCGGTTGAACCGTGTCCGGTGTAGTTCACCAGCAGCGCGCCGCTATTGATGGAGGAAATAATCTGCTGACGAACTGCTTCGGTATCTCGTCCATCCGCAAGAATCTGCGAGGAAGACAATGTGGAAGGAAGGCTCGAGTTCGCGAATTGGGCTTCGCTCGTGAAGTCGGCACCGACGTTTTGATCCGCAATCACCAGAGCCTGCCGGTTCCATGATCCGTTGTAGGAGCCGCGCTCGTAATTGATGATTTTTGCCACGACGAGTGCAGCGTCGGATGCGGTGCGCACGGGCAGACGTCCTGTGGCAATCGTCGCAAATCCCGTCTGATTGAAGTCCGTGAACCAATCATCGGAGGCGGTCTTGAACGCGTCCGTTTCGATCATGCGTGTGGGCACCAGGTCCAGATCACCAAAGCCGAGATAGTTGCGCGGGTCGAGCGAAGCGTCGCCGACCAGCAGCAGTGCCTGGGGCTTGGTCCGCCTCTGCGTTGCCAGGTGGCGCAAATAGTCACGGATGGCCACCGGACTCCGCTCGCCATAATTGTAAGCGTCGAAAATCTGGTCTGTGGTGGCGACCTCTACGTCATACCCCTGGGACTCGCGCAAGGTCACGAGCGGGGCGAGGTTGGCAAGAAAATCGGGATGGCTGATCACCACGATATCCGGAGTAGAGTGTCCGGTATTCAGAGTGCTGGGCGAGTGCGGCGTGATCGCGTCCGGAGCGGAACTTTGCTCGTCGGTAAATGCCAGCAGGGTGCGTTGCGCGGGCCCGGGATTGTTGAGCGGAACGCTGACTCCGTAAGTGCTGCCTTCGAGTCGAACCGATCCATTGAGCTGCACAATGGCGCGGGGATCGCTGATGTCGAATACGCGAATCTGCGCGTTCGTGAACCCGGCAATATGCACCGCTGAACCCGCGGCGGCTTCCGCGCGGAGCCAGTTGGTATCGGCCACATACCGGTGGGCGTAGTGCAGCTGGATGGACTGCACGAGGCTGACGTCATTGTCACCTTCCAGTGCGGCCAGCGTGACAGTGCTGACTCCATCGTGGAGCATGCTCGCGTCTACCGGGAACGACTGGGTAACGTTTGCCAATCCACTAAGATTCATCTCGCCGAGAGCGGAACCATTGAACGCAACGGATACGCGGTGCGCCTGCGCCTCGGTCCCGCCTTGCAGTGTTACGTCAAGGGTGACCGGGAGGCCGGACACAGAGTCGCTGTTGACGATATTCAGTTCCTGGTCGACAGGCTCGGTAGTGACCGCGGCGCCAAAGAAATTGTCTTTGTCTTCTCCGTTAAGCAGAGTCGCAAAATACGTCGTGCGGTCCTCATGAACGACCGTGAACGGGAAGCTTTGCGATTCGACCGTAGAGGACGTGTTGCCGGCTATGAATTGAATTCGCTTGCCCGGCCGGCTGCCGCGAACGAGCCAGTACATCCGGGCGTCGGAATACGGAGTATCAATACCGACTCCGTAGAACTCGACCCAGTAGTTGATGTTGAGGCGCCCGGTCTGATCGCCGCGAATCAACAGCGGTTGCTCGATTCCTTCGGCATACAGCTGCAGATTGCGCAAGTCAAAGTTCGATCCCAGACCAGCCGCAGTCAGTTGCGCCCGTGACACACGGTACCAACCCTCGTGGCGGACGGCAATTTTGGCCGCAACGTCGGAATCAAGAGAAACCCGATATTCGCCGGGGAGCACTTCTGGAAGAGTAATCCGCGGCGTAGCCACGACGCGCGTGCTTTGCGGCATGGTTTGTGTGATGGAACGATTCAGGTGGCTGAGAAGCAGCGCATTGGCAAAGTGCGACTCGTCGGCCGAATTATTTCCAGCAGTCGCTGCTGCTTCCGCGCGAGCCGGCCCGTGCGTTGTGCGCGTGCCGTTCAGATCCACATCTTCGAGCCAATACGTAGCGCCCGCCGAGCTTTGTGGATCGAGCCATTGATAAGTCTTCGCACTGTGCTGCGGGCGCCCGCCACGAACCAGCAAGGCACCGCCGGCGATGATGGACGGATTCAGCCGGTGGCGACCGGACGCGTCTTCCCGATAAACATGAAAGCCCAGATTGCGAATCTCTTCGCGCGTTTTCCATTCCAGCGTCACTCCGCCTTGCGAGCGGGCGATGGCGCGGAACGAAGCCAACTGGACGGCGGTCGGAGATTGAATCGTTGATATCGCCGTGGACGAGTTATTGGCAGAACTGGGATCGCCGGTGGTCGAACTGACGGTCGCGGTGTTTGACGCCAGCGTTGCGGAACTGAAGGTAGCGGCATTGGCGTTGATCGTAACGAGCACCGTGGCACCCACGGAAATCGAACCAAGAGTGCAACTGACTGTTCCTGCAGATTGCGTGCAGGTTCCCTGTGTTGTAAACACGGACGTATAGGTGACCTGCGCCGGCAACGGATCGGAAACCGTTACGCCCTGGGCCACGGCTGGTCCGCTGTTGGTCACTCGAAGTTGATACGTAATATTTGTGCCCTGATTGACTGGCTCGGGCGACGCGGTCTTTACGATGGCCAAATCGGCTTGTGTAGGCGAGGCCACCACGGTGGTTGTCGATGCCGAATTATTTGCCGAATTCGGGTCGGACGTGGCGGTCGTGACGCCGGGAGAATTGGTAATGACAGTTCCGGGAACGGTCGTCGTTGCCACCTTGAGGACCAGCGGAAAATTCGACGATGCGCCGGCGGCAAGCGAGACGGCAGTGCAGCTAACGGTGCCAGCCGATCCGACGGCAGGAGTGCTGCAAATCCAGCCCGCAGGGGTGGCCATCGACACAAAAGTGGTGCCCGCAGGAATCACATCGGTGAAAACCAGGGTTGCAGCGGCAGCCGGACCATTGTTGGTCACACTCTGCGTGTAGGTAATATTATTTCCGCTCAGTACGGGATCGGGAGAATCCGAGGTGGCGACGACCAAGTCCGCCTGGGTCGCCGCGGCAACGATGACCGTAGCAGAGGCCGTAGCAGCATTGGGATTAGGATTCGGCGTTGTGGCATTCACGCTGGCCGAGTTGGTGATCAGCGTTCCATTCGCAGTTCCCACGGTGACTTTTACAACCAGTGTAAAGGTTGCTGTGCCGCCGTTCGCGAATGTGGCCAGAGTGCAGGAAATGTTTCCCGTGCCACCGACGGCCGGCAAACTGCAAGTCCAGCCCGGGGTAGTCATGGAAACGAATGTGGTGTTCGCCGGAATGGCATCCGAGATGTTCGCGGCTATGGCGGCCGCCGGTCCATTATTATGGGCCACCAGCGTATACGTAATGTTTCCGCCGGCAACGACGGAATTGGCTGCGGCCGTTTTCGTGAGGGTCAAGTAGGCCGAAGTAGGCGAGCCAACGATGGTAAAGGCAGCAGCGGTATTGTCGGTTAGATCCGCATCGGTCGTCCCAGCCGTCACGCTCACCACATCAACGATCTGAGTACCGAAAGTTGTCGCCGCATTCACTTTCACCACGACAGTGAAACTTCCGACGGCTCCATTCGCCACCAGAGGATTCGTACAACTGATATTTCCCGTGCCGTTCACCGCTGGAGTCACGCAGGTCCAGCCAGCAGGCGCAGAGATCGATTGAAATGTAGTATTCGCAGGAACGGCTTCGCTGAACACGGCATTCGCGGCGTCGATCGGGCCGCTGTTGGTTACCGCCTGGGTGTAGGTAATGTTGTTGCCCGGAGACACTGGATTGGGAGTGCCAACATTGGTGACCGATAGATCGGCCGTGGCGCACTCTGCGCCGGGTTGTGTGCCAGGAGTTTCCGAAATGATGATTCCGATACCCGACGTGCCCACAGTCCCGGGGATAGCGCCGTAGGCATCGCTGGCCGTGGTTGTTGTGCCGTTCAAGCCGCCTGCAACACTAACAGTTGCCGAGGAGTCCGAGAGCAGCACGGCGCCGCCCGCACCACCGCCACCAGGTCCGTGACGATTCCCCGGGAAAGGTACGGTTGGCGGTTGCGAAGCCCACGTGTCTCCGCCCGCGCCGCCATTGGCGCGCGCTGTCAGGCCGCTCAAGGTTCCCGAATTTGCAAGAAACAGAATGGTTCCGCCAGCGCCCGCGCCACCGCCACCATCGTTCAGCACATTCAGCGCAGGTTGGCCATTTGCGGAAATCGTTCCCGTGCCCGTGACCGAGCCAACGTGAATGATCGCGATGCCACCGCCGGCCGAACCACTGCTGTTGATTCCGGTTGTGTTGGTATTGGGATCGGCTGTTCCGTTGTTGGTTGTACCGGCGCCACCGCCGCCACCCATGAACAGAGTGCTGGTCGACGCGGGATAGGGAGCGCCGCCCGTGCCACCATTAATCGTTATCGAACTCCAGGCATATCCGCCGTATCCGCCCGTGCCACCGTTGCCGCCACCGCCCCCACCCGTATTTTGGTCGTTGGCAGCAGGATTCCCATCCGTGCCACCGCCTCCCGCGCTGGCCGGAGCGCCGCGCAAATAACTGCCACCAGGCATTCCTTCAACGGCCGTATCGATGACTGCGGTAATCGCGGAATTGGCAAGGTAGCGCGGAGTCCCCGCGATGCCTTCGGCTTTGGAACCGCCAAACCCGGTCGACGACAATGTGACATAGTCCGTGGCAGCCCCCGTACCTCCGGCAAGAGTACGTCCGGCGCCACCGCGAAATCCGGTTCCATCGAGACTGACGGTTCCGCCGAGAGTGAGCTGCGAAGCCACATCAAGAGCCAGCACACCTCCGGTGACCCCGTTCCAGGCCAGGGGAACCAGGCCGGCACTCAACGTGGCGGAAGTGTATTGCGGCACTCGAATAATCTGATACGTCTTTTTACCGAGCGTTGCCGTCGCTGCCGCGCTGGCATAGGTATTCAAAAGACCGCTCGTTGCTCCCGTGCCAATAAAATTCAAAGTTCCACCGCCGACAGGGACGGCATTGGTTGCGGTCACAAATTCATAGAGACCCGAACTATTTGTGCCCGTAGAACCCATAGCGGGATCGCCTGCTGTGCCATCTCCGTACGAACTTGTGTTCGTCGAGTTGGTGGCGGCATCCTGCATCTGAATCACAATCAGCAAATCGCCTGCCGCAATAGGAGTCGTCGAGCCGACGGCAACACCCAGGGTTGCAATTTTTGCTCCTGCTGCCAAAGTCCCCACCGCTGAAGGCGGATAGTACGTATTCACGATGCCGGTAAGAGTTCCGCCCGCCCCGTCGCGACCCGGTGATGCGCATACCAGAGGCTGAACTACGGTCAAGGCCGTTGCCGAATTGTTGAGCGCGTTGGGATCGGTTGCCGTGGTCGTGGCTGTGGCCGTATTGGTTAACGTTGTGCCGGAGCCCTGCGTGGTCACTACGATCGTGACGGTGACGGTTGAGCCGCTCGCGATGGCGCCAATGGTACAAACCGTTGCTGCGACCTGCGTGCAAGTTCCTTGTGTTGAGCTGGCGGAAACGAATGTGGTTGCCGCAGGTATAGTGTCCGCGAGAGAAACGGCGGTAGCGCTGGCCAGTCCCTGATTCAAAATTTGCATCTTGTACGTCAGCGTGGAATAGATGAAAACAGGAGCGGGCGCGGCAGACATGGTAACCAGTAGATCCGCTTGCCCGGTCTTCTCGACAAGCACTGTGGTCGTGGTGGTGTTGTTGGCACCATTGCCGTCGAATGTGGAGGACGTAACATCGGCCGAATTCACAATGGTCGTGCCAGCCGTTGCCGCAGGCAGAACCGTCACCACAATGGTGAAATTTGCCGTAGCGGCGGCCCCCATCGCAGCGCCGTCCGTGCAAACGATTTGGCCAGTGCCCCCTACCGCAGGTTTTACGCAGGTCCAGCCCAGTGGTGCCGTGGCCGAGGTGAATGTGGTGTTGAGCGGAGTCTGCTGGTATAGAACCACGTCCGACGCGGACGCGTTTCCAGCATTCGTTACGGTTTCCGTGTAGGTGATCGTCGAACCCGAGGCGACGACCAGAGGAGCTGCCGTTTGCGTCAGGGCGAGATCAGGAAATGCAACGGTCACCGTTGCCGCCGCCGTGTTGTTGGCGCTATTCGAGTCTGTTGACGCGGACGTGACGGTTGCCGAATTCGATAGAATCGTGCCTAAGGCCAGTCCCGCATTGGGATTTACGGTAAGAGTGAATGTGCCAGTGCCGGCAGCCACCAGAGCGCTGCCGTCCGTGCATGTTGCTGTTGCTCCAGCTACCGCGCAAGTCCAGCCCGCCGAGGCGGTAATGGATTGATAGACGGTGTTCGCCGGAATTCCGATCGCGACCGAAGGAGCGGCGGCAGTGCTCGGCCCGTTGTTGGTGACGACCGCAGTGTAGGAATAATTTGTCGATGGTATTACCGTTGCCGAGGAGGGCGTGAGCGAAACGGCCAGGTCGGCGACAATGACCGTGACCGTGGCGGTGGACGTGTCGTTCCCCGCGTTGGTGTTATTTGACGAGCTGACCGTAGCTGTCCCGGTCAATGCCGTCTGGCCCGCCAGCCCCGTATTCGCTTTTACTGTTACGGTCAGCGTCACAGTCGTGTTCGCCGCCAGGTTCGCCGAATCATTGCAGGTCACAACCGTCGGAGCACCTACAGGAGTAGCGCTGCAAGTCCAGGCAACACCCGGTGCCACAAAGGATTGATAGGTGGTATTGGCGGGGATGGCTTGGGTAATCGATGGCGTCGTGGACGCTCGAAGGAGACTGGTATTTCTGATTGCATCTGAAAGGATGTAGGTCCCGCCGGGCGCGACCGTAGTCGGAGCCGCCGTTTGCGTGACGCTCAAATCTGCCGTCTGTCCTGCGGCCGGGGAAGCCCCGAGGAGCAGTACCGCAAAAAGTACTGTGCCAATCACCGCCAGGCTGGCAGACACTTTCTTGAGGCGGCGCGAGGAGCCCAGCTTTATCTTGTGGGCCAGCCCACGCGCGTCGTGTATGAGTCGAACGCCACTGCCGGTCATTCGCTTTTTCTTGCCAGCACGCTCAATGGAAACGACTTTGCCAACGACCGAGGATGTCTCGGGATCACACTCCTGGCCGGAATCGCCCCGCGTCACAATGGTTCCTTTTTCTGCGTCTTTGCTCGTCACCCGGTGCAAGCGCAGCCCGTCTTTGCCGCGCGTCAGCGCGACTTCTCCCGCTTCGCTTTCCTGTGCTGAGGATGAAGTGAGGACGACAACATCTCCGTCCAGAATGTTGGGCCTCATACTTTCTCCCTCGGCGCGAAATCGTACCTGCGCCCCGGATTGCAACAGCTCCTGGCACACAGCGGCAAACTGCTCGGAATTCTTTTTCTCGATCTTACGCACGGCGAATGGTCTCCACGGCGGTCTGGTCCGGAACGAAACGGAAAATGTTGCAGGGAATTGCTTGCGCAACATGCTGTAGAAAACCGAGCGAGAACTCGAGGCTTTCCGGGCAATGGCGAGGAACAAAGCTGCGCGCAAAAAGTTCTGCTGACGCAAGCCCACCCTGCAGTGGCAGAATTTCGTTCTTGCTGCCCTGCTCCAAAACGTAGATATCGGTGAGCGGCGCGGAGTCCGGAGAGGCAATCCCGGCATCGCCGTGCCACGGAGTGCCAAACATCCAGAGTTTTCCGTTGTGCATGCGAAGGATGATGCGGTCATCGCTCAGGATGTGAGTTCCCTGCTGTTTTCTCCACAGGCGCGCCGTTGTGCTCTTGCCTGCGCCTGAATGGCCCATAAACAAGTGGCCGCGCCCGTCAACATCCACGATTCCGACCGCGTGAACTTCCACGCCTTCGCCGCAAGCGAGTCTATGAATCATCAGGACTTCATCGAGCGGATATTCCAGGGGGTAGACCGGCCAGGACGCGGAGAAAAAATCGCGCGACAACTGCAGATGGCCGGTTTTGAATCCTCGGTCAAACCAGGCCGATTTGTAGGGCGCTTCGCCGGGAAAGGAACGCTGAAAGTTCAGCCGGACGCCGGCGTCCTCCTTGAACAAGGACCAAAGCCCGCCAGAATGAAAAAGAGGAGGTCCATCCGGGATTTGCAGTTTGTCGACCAGAGAGACCGTAATATGGATGTCGCACTCGCCGGGGAAAACGGAAAAATCGTACAGTATCGGATCGAGCTTCAGCTGCAAGCCGTCCTCGGCAAACATGCCAAACGAAAGACCGCCTACCCGATAGGCGATACGCGAAGCGCCCTGGTCCGCGATGTGCGGGGTACAAGCAACCGGTTTGAACGATGTTTGAAGATGGGCCATAGCGTTTCCTTTGGGCTCAGGAACCGATGGTCCTGCAAACCAGAGTTCCACGACACGAGGCAGAGACCGGCCCTGCCGAACCATTCACCTTGCAGTGGCCGAGAACCGCTTCTTCCGGACGGAGGCTCACGCGAATCACCTTGGGCGGTTGGTAAGAGGTCTCTGGTTGCTGCTCAGACTTTTTTTGTTCGTGCCGTTCCATGGTTCGTTTATTCCCTTAACCGTGCGTTGAGCACGAACCACATGCTCCGCTGCGGCATCCACTGACAGGCTGCAAAACATTCAAGACAGGCGAGTAGGTCCTGCCTGCAAGGCTCGAACTCGGATCGTACCCGTGAAGCGAAAGGCTTTCCGCGGAGGCCAGCAGATCCTCATGATGAACCCCGCCTGCACAACACGAACAATCACCGTGTTCAGGCACCGCATAGCCGAGGGCGTAGGCGCGCAGATGCGCGACCTGGCAAAGAAACTCGACGGGCGATTCCGGATCTCCGTTTTCGAGTTCGCCATTTGCCGGACACATGCTGCAAAGGGATTGAATTTTGCAACGATCGCAGATCGAGGGCCGGGTTTTCGGTTGCATGCGAATTTCCTCGAGACGGCCGTCCCACCCTTCGCGGAAGCTGCCGTTTCGAATGTTGTAGCCTTGCTGGTGCGAGATGACGCAGATGCTCATGGTGCCGGTAGGATCAATCGCGCAGCCGTTCACTCCTCCGCCACACGAGTAGCGGGTCGCGTTGGGATCGGGCTCTGCGGCGGGCGCAGCCAGATCTTCCTGCATCAGCCGGCGATACTCGTCCTTACGGGTCGGATCGTGGAATTCGAGGGACACAACCTCTTCCGGCGTCAGCCGCACAGCGAGGGGACTTTGCGAACAGTCAATGCGGGGATTTACCAGCGGATCGAATTTGAATTCGACGCCCAAGTCTTCGGCCATTTTTTTCATGGCGTAGACTTCGTGTTGATTGATCGTTGTGGGAACAGTCTTCAGCTTCAGCGGAAGTTTACGCTCGAGGAGAAGTTGAATTCCGCGCATGCAGCGGTCATAGGAACCGCGCACCTGCGTCAGTTCTTCATAGGTTTCGCGGGTCGCGCCATAGAGAGTGATTTCGATGGCGAACGGACGATATTTCGCAAGATGGTTCGCTACCCGTTCGTTGATCAGTGTTCCGTTGGTGAACAGGGTGATGAGGAATCCGCGCTTCTTGGCCTGCGTGTAGATTTCAAGAAAGTCCTTGCGCGCGAAGATTTCGCCGCCCGAATAGAGAATCCAGAACGTGCCCGCGGCCACCAGCTCATCGAGCAACTTGCAGTGTTCATCGAGAGTCATCTCTTGCGATCGCGCGACCTGATCGCCCATCGGCAGGTTGTTGTAGCAGTGCTGGCAATCGAGCGGACACCGGCGCGTAACCTCGATGGACACGTCCATCGGAGCTCGCTTTCCTGCGAACTTTTCGTGAAGCGTTCCGCTGAATTCGCCGTATGTGGCCGTCTGCATTCTGGCTTTCTCGTCGTTTCTAACTAATTCGAACTGATGAGTCCGGTCGTGCGCAGGTCGTCAAGAAAACTCCGGACATCGTTGCGTGCGCGTTCAAAGCTCACGTCGAAGTGTTCGGCAACCCACACCGCTAGTTCTTCTTCCGTTCGGCTCTGGTCCAGCAGTTTCCAAAGGTCCGTTCCGAGCGAATTAAATGTGAATACGGAGTCCATATCTCCTACTCCTCGGCAAATTGGTACAACGATGGTGTCGCCTGCAATTTCGCGGGAGACCGAGTCGCTGCTTCGCTGGTAGCGGAGAGGCTCGGTTGCAAGCACGTGCTCCCCTTCCTGCAGCACGGCTGACTTCGTATCTAAAGGTGCCATATAGCAAGTTTCAGGGACCGGGCCGGGGGTGTCACGTCCTGCAAAATCTGGTGTGGCGTACCAGTACAGCATTCCGTGTATACGTCCCTACCTGGACACTCTTGACTCTTTGGCAGCACGCGCGAGAGAAAACGTTTTCCTCGAGCGAAACGGCGGAAAGACTCGCTGCCAGCGGCGCTGCCTAGACCGACCTATCTTGCTATTTCTGAAAGACTTGTTCGAACAGCGAGAGGCCCAAGACGAGAGTTTCCGGTGGCCCGGGAGGGAACCGAAAAAAGTGTGCCCTACGACACAGAAGCGACCGAGGTACAGTAACCCTGGTAGATCTGGGGGTTAGGTTTTGGACTCAGCGGCGGAAATTCCCAAGTCCCGCGAATCACTGAAATGGACGGAAAACGGAGAGTGACGCACAGTGGACCCTCGGCGGAACCATGGATTTGACCTGGTTCACTCGTCAAAAAGTCGCGTGGACGAGACAACTCGAAGGTGCACTTTGACTGGCGCGGGGCAACGGAAATCCCCGCGAAACTCTAAACCCTGGCGTGTGCCGAGGACTGTCTGATGACCAGCTTGGGTTCAAGAAGAATCGTCTTGGGGCGAAGCGGAGGGTTGTCGTCCAAAAGTCCAAGCGCCAGTCGGCCTGCTTTCTGGCCGATGGCAGTGCTTTGCTGATCGACGCTGGTAAGCGGTACACGAAGGTAGTCATCCAGGTGGATGTTGCCGCAGCCCACCAGCGCGATGTCTTCCGGAATGCGCAGGCCCGCTTCAAGAATCGCTTTCATCGCGCCCACCGCGACTGGATCGTTGTAGCAGAAAATTGCATCAGGCCGCGCATCAAGCTTTAGGAGTTTTTTGGCCGCCTGGTAACCGGATTCTTCTCCCGTTTCATCCACCCGTTCGGTGCTCACAACATAGTCGGGGCCGAGCGCCAGCCCTTGCTCGCTCAACGCTCGCTTGTAACCTTCGAGCCTTCCGACCAGCGGGCTAAGCCACTCCGCCGTGATGTGACCAATCCGGCGGCAGCCGACGTCGATCAAATGCTTTGTTGCGATGTAGCCGACCTGTTCATCGTTTACGCCAACGAAATTGCTCGCAAGCCCCGCGAAATTCCTGTCAATTAAAACGTACGGGAGCTCAGCCTCTTCCAGTCGGCGGAAAGTTTCGACGGTCCACTGCGTGGAGGCGATCAGCAGGACGTCCACCCGGCGCGCCATAAGCTGATCGATGGCTTGGCGTTCTAGCTCCGGATCCTGTTCGGAGGAGGAGATGACCAGGGTGAACCCGGAAGAGCGCAAAACGCCAGACATGCCCCGAGCGAGTTCGGAGAAAAAAGAATGAACAAGATCGGGAACAACCAGTCCCATCATGCTGGTCTTCCCGGTTACCAGTGAACGAGCAGCCAGATTTGGGCGGTAATTTAGTTCTTTGGAGCGTTTCAGGACTCGGGCGCGGGTCTCGGCGCTTATGTCGGAGTGATTCCGTAGCGCCTTGGAAACCGTGATAACCGAAACTCCGAGGTCCCTAGCAATGTCCTTCATTCGGACTGGCACAGGTTGGTTGGCCTCACCGCAAGATTAACATGCAGCGGGCAATTCGACCAAAGGCAAACGCTTGTCTCTCCTTTCTGCGTCGTGAACTCTTGGCCAAGACCCTGCAGCGAAAAATAGCGATCTCCCTATGCGACAGATTGCCGATTCACGCGGGACCCGATTTTTTGAAATAGCTGGCGCTGCCATGAACCTTCGTGATAAATCCGGTGTCAAATCGCAAAATGAGTATAATCGGCATCGCCGGAGTTGGACCTGGAGCCAGCCGTGACCAGCAGCATAGACACTTTCCCCCCGAAGACAGCAAGAGGCGAGACCTCGGACCTGAGTCCGCGGCGACTTGCCAAGCGCGAGAGAATCGTTACAGTCGCCCTGCGCCACTTCGCCGAGCACGGCTTCACCGGAACTCGCATCGATGACATCGCCAAAGAGCTGGATGTCGCCAAAGGGCTTATTTTTCAATATTTCGGCACCAAGGACGGCCTGTTTCTGGAAGCCTACAAACGCGCCATTCGCTCGTTCCCTTCCTATCTGCAGGCTCCCGCCGAAATTCAAAAAAAAGGATTTTTCGAGACCATCCGCTATTGGCTGGCCCGCACCGAACACCTCATCGGAGAGGACTGGGTTCCTTACCGGGTCTCTCTGCTCGGAAACTACGCGGCGAACCTCGATCTGAAACGCGAGATCACGCGATTTCTAACGCGCGAAGATCCCTACGGAACGGTGGCGTTTGTAAAGTGGGGCATCGAACGCGGCGAAGTCCGCCATGACATCGATTTGGAAATGATTGTTTCCGTTCTCGATTGGACGATTGAACGGTTCCAGGACGCTTTGCTGACCCAGGAGCTCGATCCGGGTTTGTTTCGTCGTCACACGGAATTGCCGGAACACAAAGAGAGGCGCATCGAACAATTCCTGGGAATTCTTCGCGGAGCAATCGGTTCTGCAAAACGCGCCTGAGCCGTTGTCACGCGCCCGTCTGGAAATCGTAGCTGGTCCCTCGATTCAGCAAAAAGGAAAACGGCTTGCCAGAGCAGGCGTCTCAGCATCCGATTCGCTCGATAGGCTTTCGCGATCTCGTGCTGCTGTACGTGGTCACCGGGGTCAGCCTGCGCTGGATCGCCACCGCAGCCAGCATTGGTCCGAGTTCTCTCGTCATCTGGGTTGCCGCCTGGCTGCTCTTTTATGTGCCGCTGGCGCTTTCGGTGATTGAACTTTCGTCGCGCTACCCAGCCGAAGGCGGCTTGTATGTTTGGACGAAAAAAGCGTTTGGCGAAGGCGCCGGATTTCTTGCGGCGTGGATGTACTGGAACAGCAACCTTCCGTATTTCCCTGCCGTTCTGTATTTCGCGGCAAGCAACGCGCTTTTCTTGCATCCCGCGCTCGAGCGGTACTCCCACAGTTCGGGCTACTTCGTTCTTTTTTCCGTCGTGATTCTGGCCGGCCTCACAATTCTCAACGTGGTCGGAATGAACATCGCCAAATGGTCTTATAACATCGGCGCGCTGGCGATGTGGATTCCCGCGCTGATGGTGGTGGTGATGGGCCTCATTGCTTGGGCCCGTTTTGGCTCGGCAACTTCGTTTCATCCTGCCGCGTTCGTTCCGAGCACGCATTTGCGCGATATTATTTTCTGGTCCACCATTGTTTTTGCATTTGGCGGCTCGGAGACCGCTTCCTTTCTAGCGGAAGAGGTAAAAAATCCGCGCCGGAATATCCCGCGCGCATTGCTTTTGGCCGGGACAACCATTACGCTCTGCTATCTCCTGGGTACGTTTTGCGTTTTACTGGCCCTGCCCAGCAGCGAGACCAGCAATCTCGACGGTCTCGTCCAGGCGCTCGCCAAAACGGCAGGAAGACTTGGTCTCGCCGGAATCACTCCCATCGCAGCAGCGCTGATCGCCATCAGTAACATCGGCGCAGCCGCCGCATTTCTGGCCGCCGCCGCGCGCCTCCCTTTCGTTGCAGGCATCGATGGATTTCTCCCGCGGGCCTTCGGCAAATTGCACCCCAAGTGGGGCACTCCGTATGTTTCCGTGCTGTTACAGGGACTCGTCGGAATTGCCTTTGTGTTTCTGGGCCAGGCGGGTACCTCTGTGCGCGGCGCCTACGACGTACTCGTCAGCATCGGCGTAATCACCTACATGGTTCCGTATCTGTTCCTGTTTGCGTCACTTATTCGCCTGCAACGCGATCCGGCAACAGCCGATGTGATTCGAGTTCCCGGCGGACGGCGCATGGCCTATGCGGTTGCTTGTGTGGGTTTTACCACGACGTCGGTTGCGATTGTTCTTTCGCTGATTCCGCCACCCGAGGAGACCCGCAAATTTCTCGCTGCTTCAAAAGTCATTGGCTCGGCCGTGCTGCTGGTAGGCGTGGGCCTGGCAGTCTACTGGGCTGGTCGCGGGAAGATTCAACACGCGGACGGCTCTAGGTAGCGGAACCGAGCCGCTCCAGCACGTAACGCCGGATGTCGAGGCTCAAGTCTTCCATCGGCGCATAATAACCAAATTCGTGGACCCTGGTTCCCATTCCTTCCTGGACCCGCTTGCAAATCGCCCAATCCTGGCGATTCACGAGATCCCAAAATTCAATCGCGTCCTCGGGATGGAAATCGGGTTTCGCCATTTCGCTCGGATGAAACAAGAAATCGCAACTCACCCGCGTTTTATGGGTTCCCATCGGCCAAAGATAAAAAGCAGCCACATGGTCCGCGGCCAGGCTCAGCATGAAGTTTGGATAGACCAGTTCGCCTTTGTGCCGCACCCGCTCGTCCTCGTCGAGTGCAGGAAAAGGAGCGCGGTTCGTCCGGCCGCTGAATGTGAAGGTGAAGGCACCCTCGCTGTGCGGAATGCCCCGCTCCCAGTCCAGGCCGCTGCCTCCGTGCTGGCGAAATGCCGGGACAATGCTGCAAAGTTCCGGATGAACTCCTCCACAGTGGTAGCACTCGTTGTAGTTTTCAACGATTACTTTCCAGTTGGCGGCCACTTCATACTCGATTCGCTTCGTCGCGCGCAAATCGCCGAGAGGATAACGCTGGACGCGGTCGGCCACACCACCCAACTGGTTTGCCAGCGTGCGGCCGGCACGAGCGGCGGCAGCCGGCGACAGATTCAGAAAGAAAAATCCGCCCCAGGTCTCGAGCCCCACCGGATAGAGCGAGAAATTCTCCTTCGCGAAATTCTCTCCTTCGTGAAGATGCGGCGCATTGAGCAGTCGACCGTCCAGCGCATAGGTCCATTGATGATACGGGCAGCGAATACCGCTCGATCCGAGCACCCCGCCATTCAACTGGATGTCGCCGGGAGCTTCTGCGGCCGGCGGCTCACAAAGCCGGGCTCCGCGATGGCGGCAAACGTTGTAGTGAGCCCGCAGCTCGCCTTCTCTGGTTCGAACCACCAGAATGCTTTCGCCCGCCACCTCAAGCACTAGATGGTCGCCGGGGTTCGGCAACTGTTCGACGCGCCCTGCGCAAAACCATTCGCGGCAGAAGATCGCTTCCTTTTCCCGCGCAAATATTTCTGCCGCGAGATAGTACGAACTCGGCAGCGATTTCTCGAGCGCGCTTCCCGAGTTCTGTTTTTCGTCGTTCACGGACTCTCCCTTCGTGCCCGTAAAGCCCGTTTCGCCCGCGCGCTGACTTTCGTCCAATCGCGCAGAACCTGCTGCGCGGCGTTGTGGCCCGGCGCTCCGGTGACGCCGCCGCCGGGGTGCGCTCCCGCGCCGCACAAATAGAGGCCACTAATCGGCATGCGATATTGCGACCAGCCGGGCACCGGCCGCATGAAGAAAAGCTGCTCCAAACTCAATTCACCATGAAAGATATTTCCTTCCGTAAGACCGTACGTGCGTTCGAGGTCCAGCGGCGTCAGAACCTGCCGAGCGAGAATGGCGCCCGGAACATTCGGCGCGTACTCGGCAATCTTTGCGACCACGCGGTCCCCCAGCAATTCGCGCTTGTCGTCCCAGTTCCCCTCGCGCAGGCGATACGGAACATACTGCACAAAGCAAGTCATGATGTGCTGGCCTGCCGACGCGAGTGAATCATCGACGTTGGACGCCACCACACAATCCACCCAGAGCTCGTCGGGGATTCCGCCAAATTTCGCGATGTCATAGCAGCGTTCGGCAAATTCGAGCGAAGGAACGAGGGTGTAGAGTGCGCGTTCCTGGGCCGTTGCCGCGGGAGAAGTCCCGGTGAAGCTGGGCTCTGCTGACAATACGAAATTAACTTTTGCGCAGGGCCCGGCCATCTTGATTCCGCGTACCGCCTCACGAAAATCGCTGGGCAGATCACTCGGAGAAACGAGCTTCAGAAATGTATGTTTCGGATCGGCGTTTGAAAGCACACAGGTTGCCGAGATTTCCGTGCCGTCTTCAAGCGCAACGCCCCGCACGCGTCCATCACGGGCCACGATTTGCGCAACAGGTGAGCTGGTGCGGATCTCCGCACCCAGCTGTTGCGCGGACCGCGCGAGAGCTTGCGTAATGGCGCCCATCCCGCCCATCACATGGCCATAGAAACCCTGCAGGCCCTCGTCGCCACCACTCAGCAGGTGAAACAGTAAACCAATGGCCGTTCCCGGCTGGTAAGGTCCCCCATGTTTGCCGTAAACATTGTTTGCCAGAAAAAGTGTCTTGATTTTCTCGGACTCGTAGTGGCGATCAAGAAATTCCCCGAGGCTTCCGGTGAGAAAGGAAATCAGCTCTGCGACCTCCCGGCTGGAAATTCCGCGAAACCGCTTCCCCGCGCGCACCAGATCCAGCCATCCGCCGAGCGAACTCGCGTCCGGAACCGGAGGCGGCTCGAGAAAGAACGGCTGCAGATAACGCGCCAGCCGTTTCAACTGGTCGTCCACGCGGACAAATGTTTCCGCGTCCTTTGGGGAAATTTTTCGAAATTCGCTTACGGCGCGCTCGCGGCTCGTCCACCACGGAACAACCTGTCCATCAGGAAAGGGCACCTGCAAGGCCGGATCGCAAGGCACCATTCGCAAATCAAATTCCCGCAACCGCAGATCGCGAATGACCTCAGGTCGCAACATACTCGCAATATAAGAGGTGGTCGAAGCCCGGCATCCGGGGGCGATCTCTTCGGTCACACAACATCCGCCGACAATCTCGCGCCGCTCAAGCACAAGCGTCGCGAGTCCGGCCCGGGCCAGGTAGGCAGCTGCGGTAAGGCCATTATGCCCGCCGCCTACCACAATCGCGTCATATTGCTTTGCCGTCAGGGAGGGCCCCTCAAATAACATGACCAGCGGTCAATTGAGTCGCTGGCGCCTTCTGTTTCTTATCACAAAGAGTTTGCTTGTGGCTGTTTGATTTTGTGCAAGAACGGAAATGAGTAATGTGACCGTAAGTCACAAATAGAAAACGGGAGCGGCACTCGAACGCCGCTCCCGTCAAATTTTCCGGCCCCGGGGGTCCGGTTCTAGCGTTTTGCCGCGTTCGCCTGCTGTTGAACCGCGACGAGATAGTCGGAATACGGTCCCTTGAAATCCTCGATCTTCCCGCCCTGGAAATGCCAGATGCGGGTCGCCACTTCGTCCAGCACATCTTCGTCGTGCGTCACGAGCAGCACCGTTCCCTCAAACTTCTGCAGCGAAATGTTCAGGGCGTTGATCGATTCAAGGTCCAGGTTGTTGGTCGGCTCATCCAGAATCAGCACATTGGCTTTCTGCAACATCAGCTTGCAGAAAATCAAGCGCGCCGATTCACCACCGGAAAGCGCGCTTGTCGGCTTCAAGGCGTCTTCTCCGCTAAAGAGCATCTGCCCCAGCAGCCCGCGCAGCTCCTCCTGCGAAGCCTGCGGATCGAATTGCCATAGCCATTCAATCGCCGTCACCCCTTTGCTTTTGTCAATCGTGTAGGAAAAGTCCTGGGGGAAATAGCCGACCGACACTTCGTGCCCCCAAACTACATTCCCGCCGTTAATGCCAAAGGACCTTTCACTGGGGCCGATGAATTCATTCGCATTGTGAATGAGCGATTTCAGCAGCGTGCTCTTGCCCGAACCGTTGCGGCCGGTGAGGGCAACCTTTTCGCCGCGCGTGACGCTGGCCGAAAAACTCTGAATCACTTTCAAATCGTCGTAGGACTTTGAAAGTTTCTTTGCTTCCAGCGGCAGGCGCCCCGAGGGCCGCTTCATATCAAAGCGGATGTACGGGCGTTGAATGTTCGAGCGCGCGAGTTCGGAGGTCTGCAACCGTTCCACTTCTTTCTTGCGCGAAGTGGCTTGCGCGGAGCGGGTACCGGCTGAAAAGCGCGCGATAAAATCGTTCAACTGGGCAATTTTCTTTTCGCGAACCGCGTTGTCCGCTTCAATGCGGGAGCGAATCTGGGTCTTGGCCATCACCATGTCGTCGTATCCGCCCACGTACATGATGATCGTCTGATAGTCGATGTCCGCCGTATGCGTGCAAACGTTGTTCAGAAAATGGCGGTCGTGCGAGATCACGATCAGAACGCCGGTGTATTCGCACAGGTATTCCTTCAGCCAGTGAACGGAATCCAAGTCCAGGTTGTTTGTCGGTTCATCCAGGAGCAGCGCCGTGGGATTGCCAAACAAAGCCTGCGCGAGCAGCACGCGAACCTTGTCGCCGCCCTGCAGCTCACCCATTTTTCGTTCCTGCAGCTCCGTGGCGATACCCAGTCCATCGAGCAGCACGGCGGCGTCCGCTTCTGCCGTGTACCCGCCTTCTTCGCCAACAATTCCCTCCAGCTCGCCGAGCCGCATTCCGTCATCGTCGGTCAGCTGATCGTGCGGCTTCCCGTAAAGCGCATCACGCTCTTCGAGCGCCTTCCAAAGCGCCACATTCCCCATGATGACCGTATCGATGACGCGAAACTTGTCGAACGCAAACTGATCCTGCCGCAGGATGCCCATCTTCTTGGGGCGGGTGACGGAGCCGGTCGTGGGCTCGAGTTCTCCCGTTAAAATCTTCATAAACGTAGACTTACCAGCGCCATTGGGCCCGGAAATGGCATAGCGGCGCCCGGCCATAAAAGTCGTCGTGACTTCTTCAAATAAGACCCGAGGGCCGAACCGCATAGTGATGTTGTTGACTGTGAGCATAACCCTCAAATTATAGCGTGGAATGCGCCTCTACGCACCTGGCACTTCGCGGCGCCGAAACGGACGCACGCGAAAGTCTGCGAAATGCAAAAGTTCCCGTCGCCACTTGGTACGCGGAGTTCTCGGTTCGTTACTCGGTGGAAACAGGAGCTATGGCGCCGTTTAAGGTTTAGCTGCTGGATTCGGTGGGCCGGTGTAATACCCCTGGCGGGTGCGAACCGTCAAACCGGGCCGGTCCACGAGGACTTCAATCTTGTGATAACTGGAACCTTTATCATTCCCTGCTGGCACATAAGCGAGCGTGTACTCGTGCCGGGCTTGCTCGGTGATCTGCGAATAGAATCGCTCCATCGTGCGGCTCCGTGAAGCGAAGTACACGTCTCCTCCGGAGTCATCCGCATACTTGGTCAAACGCGCGTACTTCGACTTTAGTAGGGAGTTGCCAATCGCCACGCTGTAAACAGAGATATTGTCTCGGAGCAGAACCTGCCTGACATCGTCGTAGGAATGGTGATTGAATTTCTCGCCATTCGCTCCGTCGGAAATCACCAGAATCACCTTCCGCCTGCCGCTTCCGCGGTCATGCAAGATTTCCGCGGACGCAAATATGGCGTCGTCCAAGGTTTTGGTGGCCTTGCCTCCCGCGTGCGTTGCAGCGGCAACCGACGGCTCACCGACTCCCCGCGTGTGCCACGATGGCCCTTTGACAAACGGAACCGGTCCCGCTTCCGAGGGCTTGGTATCCACCCGCGCCTGCTTTAGTTCCGCCATCAACTCATCGCCGTTCAAAACGAATCCTGGCCCCGGATAGAAGAACTGATCGAACCGGCACACAAACGCCTCATCGCTCGAGCTCACCCCGCCCGCCGCTGCCCGCAAACTATTCCCCATCATTACCGTGTCTTTGGCTTTCAAATCATTGTCGATCAAAATGACCAGCGAAAGCGGAAACGCCTCGGCTGTGAAAACGGCCGTCTTCTGCTCGATTCCATCATCCAATATTCTGAATTCCTCGCGCAGCATGTCCGGCACCAGGTTCCCGCGGGCGTCCTTTACCGTCACCGGCAGAATCACCAGATTCGAATCAATACGAATTCGGGCTAAAGCCTCACTTTGTTGTGCGGTTGCAGCGCTTTGCTCAGGGGCACTTTGCGCCGGCTGAGGCTTTTTGGGACGGGCATTTTTGTCTTGCGGTCGCAGCAGTGCAATTTCTGGCAGCACTAGAAGGCTTCCGGTCAGAACCACCCGCCAAATCGTTTTCCGCATTCAGGACACACCTGTCAAACAAATTCACTGCCGAATTGGACGCATAGAAGCCCAAAACAGTGGCCTCGACCGTCCTTTAGACATGCCTTTCTACAATTGCGCTCACGAGCCGGTGTACAGCTGAAAAGGCGCCCAATAGAACGGCTTGCGATAAACACCTTGGGAATGTAACAACGACAATTTTGCCGTCCGTAGCGCGCTGGCCGGATCGTGGCCCTTCGCAAGTTCTCCATAGAGCTCGTTCATGAGCTTCGGCGTCGAAGAATCGCTAACCTCCCACAGCGCTCCAATCACGTTGTGCGCCCCCGCCCGCAAAAACGCCCACGACAATCCCACCAACCCTTCCCCTGAATAAGCCCTAGTCCCTGAACCATTACAAGCCGAAATCGTCACTAACTCCGCGTTCAGACGATGTTTTATTATTTCTCGTCCATAGAGTTTAAAACTGCCTCCATCGTTGCTGAGAATAACGGCGGATTCCAGAGGGCGTGTATGGCTAGCAATCCCGTGAGTTACAAAATGCAAATACGTGAACTGTCCGGAATTGCTTTCAATATAGCCAGTTGGAGTTGCTTGCTCCCCCTCTAGTACTCGACGATTTTGTGCCAGAAAATATTGCGCAACTTTTCTCATTTCTTCTGGAGCCTGCGGCAACTTCGAAAACTCGACGCTCGGAGGAATCGTGTTGCCTATTAGAAGCAAATTCTTCTGTCTTGCCAGCGTCCGGGAGGTTGAGGAATCGAGGAGCGTCAGCGAGCTTGCAGTTGCAAGTGTGACATCTTCAATCCAATAGTGCGGCTTCGGTTCCGGCACAATCAGCGTTTCGAAATTTAACCTGTAAAGATTGGCATCGGGCAGAAGGATGACGCGAGAGCCTTTTGGAATCAATTTGATCACTGGTTGTACTAGAATTTCATACAGCTTCTTCCCATCTGTGTTTCCGGCCTCCAGCACGTCCCGAGGGCCCAATAGAGCTTCTCGGAAGGATTTAAGAACCGGGTCGATCTCGGAAGCTTTTGGAAGCTTCAAGCAGTGTGTTTTCAGTGGTGTAATCACCCAAAGATATGATTGCTTCTGTCCTATCCAAAAAAACAGGAGCGTTGACTTCCATTTTTGAGCAATCCGTTGTGGGCGAATTCTTCGTACGGGAACCGATCCAACTTGCGTAGTCGCAGCTAACCCCTGAGCCAATGTTCTTGCGCGACTCAATTCTGCAATCCTTAGTGCCTCGTCTTTCCTATCGTGTTTAATCAAAAACCCCAGGTAATCCTCGTAGAACTCTATACCGCTCGCAAGGAACGTGAGTCGGGACTCATCACGAATAACTGAAGCTCGAGCGGATTCGATGGTGTCTATCGATTTCTGATATTCAAATTCTGCCTTTTGCGTCAAACCCTCGTCGTCGTACAGTTTTGCCAGTCTTGCCTGAGCTTCCCATTTCAATGAAGTCTCAATCGACGGTTCAAGCATGACTGTATGGAAAACAGCCTCAGCCTGAACAAAATTGCGTTTGCTAGCCTCGACGCGCCCTGAAAGCAACCGTGATTCGAGTCGGCCAAAATGATCAAGACCCGAATCTTCAAGCTCCAATGCTTCCTGGTCATATTTTTCTGCTAGCTCGACGCGTCCTGTTTCCAACGCAATTCGTGAGAGTTCGTTTAAACACTCGGTGATGGTTTCTTTGTCATCGAGCTTTCGCCCTACTTCCAACGCCTTGTTGAAATCCCTCTCAGCCGACGTATGATCATGGTTTGCGTAATTTACGTTGGCAATGCCAGTAAGCCAGTACGCGCTGTAACCCGTCAGAGAATTTTTCTCCGAAGTTTCTTGCGCCTGCCTGTAGTACAAAAGAGCATTGTCAAAATTTCCCAATTGAAAATACGCCCAACCCAGATTGCCAAGAATGGTGGCAATCTGGCTTTGTAAGCCTAGTGTCCGTGAAAGGTCGAGCGCCGCTTGATTTTGATCGATTGCCTGATCGAAGTGCTCTTGGCTGGTTGATAGCCGGGCGGAGTTGCCTAAGATACTAGCCTCCTCCCGTTGATTTCGTTCACGCCGAGCTAACTGTAATGCTTGCTTGAAAGTCGCTTCGGCTTTGGCGTACTTTTTTTGGTCAACTTCCAGAGTGCCCCTTGAGTTCAGCACCTCACACAAGAGTTGCGGCTGAAATGAGGTCGCTAAATTTTCTGCATCAGCAAAATCCTTCTCAGACTCTTCAAATTCCTGGGCGTATATGTGCGCAATGCCCTCGTACTTGTGCTTTCGAACGGCCACATCAGTAGTTGCAAGTGAAGGGGGCAGATTGTTATGGAGAACACTGAGAGCTTCTTTGGGGGACGACTGAGAAAGTAGAATTTGAGCCTTCAAAACCCTAAATCGCCAGTCCCAGCTTTCACTCTTGCCAGCGAACTGTTCCGAAGCTCGATTTACAGCCAGCAGCGCGCTATTTAAATCACCCTGCTGAATATCCAGTGCGATTTTGTCATGAACAGCTTGCGGGTCAGGCGGCTTGCGACAACCGCAGATCACGACGAAAAACGCAACAAGACACGCTGGGAAAAGAAGGAAATAGGCCTTTATTTTGTAGGAGGCATCGGCTTTCCGTTGGTTCTGGCTTCCGATACCGTCAATAGCGCCCCGTCGGGTGATCCCAATTCCAGGCGCATCATTGTCAAGGTTCTGGCTCCTTCCTCCGCAAATATTTCTGCGAAGGCAATCGTGCCAAATTGAGGAACGCGCAGAGTATGTCCCTTTATCTCCGCACCAGGTAGATCCGTTTCGATTTTTTCCACGAGCGAACAGAGGGCGACCCCATTTTCCGTAATGCACATTCTCCCGGATTTGCGGTCTTTTGCAACCTGTTTACTCAGGTGATCAAACGTTTTATTGTTCAGGAAAAGATCGTGGCGCAGTGAGATCTTCACCTCATGACCGGCAATCCTCAAGTTATCGAATGTACTACCAAGGGCGATAATGTGACCTTCTTTTTCGTTGTGTTTGTGCTCGGAAGTCAGCCGCGCCACAATGCGATCAGCCGTGAGCACTTCCAGAATCTTTAATTTCTCCACCTGCGTTGTCGCATTCGTTGTCGCCGTCTCTTCGTCCTGCCACGTTCCCGAGACGTGCGTGTGCGCATTCGTGAACGACACCAGCCGGGGAACATCAAATTTTTCAACACGCACATGCCCGTGCCCACCAATGGTGGGTAACGAGGTAGCGGCTTGAACTTCGATCTGATGGCGCGCGGGGCGGAAAAACTCTCCGCTGAAAGCGTGCCCTTCGGCATGGAAATGGAACGGTATGCGATTACTGTTCGAGCTCATGGGGACACCACCTCTGAGGATTTAGTGCGGGTTAGATGCTGCTAGATTTATGGCTGAATTTCAATCTTAAACCGCAGGCGAGCCACTTCAGATTCCCCAGACGCCTGGAACCGCGGCCCCGCCCCGCCGAAAAAGACCAGGCTATAGGCACCAGCGTGAACATCCCCTCCGGGAACAACGATGTGCAATTCCTTATTCGTCTTTTCTCCGGCAAGCTCGCGCTGGAAAACGACATTCCCCGCTTCATCCTGTAGTTGATAGGTGTAACTATCAGCGGTCTTCGAAGGCGTGAAATCAAAATCGAGAAGGAAGCTTTCGCCAGCCCGAGCCGGCACCTTGACTCCCTCTTCCCCACGAACATTAGCCATCTGCAGAGAATAGGACGGCAAGTCTTGGCCCGCGGAAAGCGCTCCACCGGCGCCACCCCTGGCATGCGGAATCGTCACAGTATTCTGATAGCCGATTACTAAGACCATTGCCGCTAGCACCGGCACCATCCATGCGGGTCGCAGCCAGGCGAACCACCGGCCGCTTGTGCGCTCCTCCACCCGCTGCGCAACCGCTTCACGTTCCTGGACTTGCGCCTCGCCGCGCAGCACCGCCCGGCTCACGTCCACAAACGTACTGAGAGTCTTCACATCCAGAGCGCAGGCTGAGCAGTCAAAATAGTGCTCCTCATACTCGTCACGGAGAGGGGCAGTAAGCTCACCAAGTATGTATTTTTCAGCTACTTGTTGTCGTAATGCTTCGGTATGGTCCATTTTCCTCATCCGGTGGATAGTGCGGCAGGCCCCGATTTCGTTTCATGCCTATTCCCGCACGGCCGCCCTGGCCTTGGCCCTAAAGGCGGGCTGCTCCTTCGCGTAGACCTCCCGGAACCTTTCCTTGGCGCGATGCAGACAAACCCGCAGGTAATTACGGTCCACCCCAAACTCCTGGCAGACCTCATCCTTCTCTTTCTCTTCAAGAAAGATAGCGCGCAGCAGATCCCGGTCCCGCCGCGGCATGTCATCCAATATGTCGCGCACCTGTTCCCGTATCTGCTTGCTGACAAAGACCTTCTCCGGATCTGGCGCCCTGTCGGCGATCTCCAGGTGAGAATCTTCCAGGGGCTGGTCCCGGCCGGTTGTGCGATGCCGCTCAAAGACCACATTGTTGCAAATGGAGTTGACGAACGCTCCGAACCGCTCCGGTTGGCGCACGCCGCCCTCCCGCCGCAGGGCTCCAATCACCCGAATGAAGGTTTCTTGCGTGAGATCATCCACTTTGTCCGGAGGCAGGAAACGGGCACGCAGCTTGATTTTGAGGAGTTGCTGAAAATACGCGACAAAGTGCTTCTCCGTCGGTTGGTCCCCGTCCCGGAGGCGGTTCACATACTCTGCATCAAATACAAACAGTTCCACCTGAGCGCCAGCACCTGATGTCTTGAGTATACCTTCGCCGCTGTATGCGGGGCAATGAAACATCCGACAAAATCTCTCCGCATCTGAAACGTTTTCAACGATCCCCGCACTACCAGCCATAGGAACCCCAAATCTTGGGAGTCCTGTAATACGTGGGGCGCGTTCCCCGTCCCCCACGTGCCCCTACGGGCGCATCGGACCCCTCCGACGAAGATGCGCCCTGTCTTTTTCAGGTGGCTAGAAAGGTCAACGTAACGTGGCAAGCGCAACGCAAACACCGAGTCTCCCGCACGTTTGGACGCGCGCATTTCCAAACTCCTTTACAAAGGAAAAATACCGCCCCATGAATAATGCAACGGCCCGCAGTGCCTCGGTCGCTTCCCCGGAAGCCACGGCACTCAGCGTCGAATTTGTGGCCACTCCCCGCGGCGCCCTCGAAGTGCAATCGGCGGTCCCGGCTGCTCTCCGCAGCGCGATGAAAGGAATCAGGGGATTTGCCGGCTGCGTCGTCATGATCGCCGAGCAAGAAGCTCGGCTGGTGACCGTCATTACGTTCTGGACCGGCGAAGATCGCGCAAAAACGTGCGCCGACAATGCCCGCTGGGTTTACCAGCTTCTCGCTTCCTATATTGACCGCTGCTTGCGCGTCCAGACTCTGGTGGCGCACATGCCGGTTCTCCCGAATCTGCAGCAAGACGCGGATTCCCGCGACGCAAACTCTAGTCTCATCGGCGACGACAATGACGCTTGCATTATCTAAAAACCAAAGAACTGTACGGCGAAGTATTTCAACGAGTTTTCAATATTGGGCTGGAGGGTGGTGGGCAATATGTTTGGAAAGCGAAATTGCAGTGTCAATTCTTGCTCGGATGCCGCAGTTGCTAATTTGGTTCAACAGGATCTTTGCCTGAACCATTTTCTCTGCCGCTGCTACGAGAACCTGGAACGACTGGAGCCGATTGGCGCAAGAATCGAATACCATCCGGCCGATCTTGAGTCCCGCAAAGCTTTCGTTGAAGAGTGTTCGCGCGAAGCGCTGCGCGTCGGTCTGCACGGGGAAGACCTGTGCAATCTGCAACGTGGGCGTTTGCTGGACATCCTGCTGTGGGCCGGCGATCTATTTGTGGCGCTGCGCACGCGAATTGTAGCGCCCGTGTCTCCGAGTCCGGAAACCCGGAACGGGACATCGGCTCGGGAACAGACCTACTACGACGAGCAAGTTCTGCGAGTTCACCGGGACCCGACCGCTCGCGCCTCGGGTGCAGATCTCGGCGGCTCCATTAAGAGTCAGGCAGCAGGGGCCCATTGAGCCAGGATTCGCTACGGCTTGCTTGCAACTCCGGTTGACGTAAGATCTTCGAATCTTGAATTCAGAATCGGATATTTCCTCCACTCCTGGTAGTCGAAGTGCCACCATTCAAAGGGATAGACCCACAGCCCCTCATCTTCCATATTCCGGCCGAGAAGCTCGCGATGCCAGCGCTCGAGCGCGGTGCCTCCTGGATAACCCGGATAGGATCGCTCCGACATTTCGTCATAGACCCCGGTCATCGGGATCGCTCTCCCGGTTTTCAGGTCATAAAGCGTCAGATCCACAGCGCATCCGCGGTTGTGCCGGGAACCCTGCGCCGGATCAGCAACGAAAATCTTCTTGTCGTCCGGAGTGGCGTCCCAGAAAATCTTCGTCACGTACCACGGCCGGTATGAGTCGTGGATGAGCAACCCATAGCCCAGCTCTTTTAGTTTCCGATGCGCGCGGAGTAGCGCTTCAGCCGCCGGCTTTTGCATGAAGGCGCGTGGTTGCGTGTAGACCGGCGTGCCCAGGAAATTGTTTACCGTCGCGTAGCGAATATCGAGTTTTATCGTGGGATCGAGGGAGGTCAGCTCCACCAGCTCCGGTTTGCGGAACTCTCCTGTTTCGGCCGGCGGATGATCGGCAAGGGCCTGCTTGCGCAGAATGTCGACCGGTTTTTCGAGTCGAATCTTGAATATCCCGCCGCTGACATCGCCAATCGCCCGCCGTTTGAAAACCACGCCGCTAACCTGTACTTGTGTCGCTTCCCCATTCGCGTCGCGCGTGAAAACAGCCTTCTCACCGTCATACAAACCACGGCTGGGAAAGCTGAAAACGTCCTCAGACTCCTGGGTGAGTGAATCGAATTCCATCCATTCAATCAACACATTGATGTGATCGTCTTTTTCAAAAACGTAGACAATATCGTGGTCCCAGCCATATTCGCCGACAAGCCCCGTCCATTTCGCCGGAATATCCCCGGGCTTTGGCACCGCTACCTTGGCCAATTTCTTTTCGCCGACTTGAATACCGCCGGACACTACCTTTACCGGCGTGCCATAGTCCATCGCGCTGTCGGAAATCAATTCGCCGTCGCGTGTGCGCAGTTCGGTCTCGATTCCGCCAGCGACCGGCAGCATGGTCAGGCGCCCATCGAGATACGCCAGGTCGACAGCGTCTTCGCCCGAGCCGTAGCGGCCAACCAGCTGGCGGCCGGCTGCTGCCGGCGCCCCCGTCGCCGGAGGCATCGTTAACGATTTTCCTGCGTGGCGCGCCAGGATCAGTCGCAAGGCTTCCTGCGCGATGCGCTCCGTTACCGTGTTGACGCCATCTTTTGTCGCTGCGACAGCTACCCCCACTTTGTCTTCCGGAAGCAAATCGACTGAAGTCGCAAATCCATAAATCGCGCCGCCGTGCCCCACCATGCGGTGACCATCAAGAGAGCTCACAAGGAATCCCAGCCCAAAAACGCTGCCCCCAGGATTGGGGAATTGCGGAGACCACATCAGATCGAGCGTCGCGGGTTTGAGCAGAGTTCCCTTCTCCGTCCTGCCGCGCGCCAGCAGAACGCTCACAAATCGGCCCAAATCAGTGACCGTTGAATACATGCTTCCCGCCGGCGCCATTCCCAGTTGAAAGGTGGGCGCTTCGATCGTCCGACCGTCGTAAGCCCACATCTTGGCCTTGGCCAGATTCTCGATAATGCGCGGCTCAGGCGTGAAGGAGCTGTGTTTGAGACCAAGGGGCTCGAGCACGGCGCGCTTCAGATATTCGGCAAACGGTTGCTGGGTTTTTTCCTGAAGCAGATATCCGACGACCGCAATCGCCGCATTCGAATACTTGGTGTGGGTCTTCGGCGCGTAGACGAGTTCGGTGTTGTTCAGACTAGCCACCGTTGCGGCAATCGTCGGCTCGGAGGTTTCGAAATAGTTTCCAACAGGAGGCTCCCGCAGGAGCCCGGAGCGGTGCGACATCAGCTCGCGCAGCGTGATCGGCGTTTTAAACGGGTTTTTCGGATGAAAACCCGGAAGGTAGTCCGTTACCGGCGCATCCAGGTCGAGCTCTCCGCGCTCCACCATCTGCATGATGGCGATATCGGTAAAAAGTTTGGATACCGAGCCAATCCGGTAAACCGTCTCTGCCGTCGCCGGCTTTTTCGCCTTGGGGTCGGCAAAACCGAATCCCTCGGCCCATACGGTTTGTTGATCGTCGATAATTGCGACAGAAATCGCCGGTATGTCTTTCCCGGCCATTTCGCGTTCGACGAAGGGCCGTAGCGCCTGCACCACATCTGCGTAGTCCTGACGCGCCGCAACGTTTCGCTCGTCGGCCGCCTGGACAAGCGAAGTGGCGCAAAACAGTACCGCCAGAAGAGTTCCAAACGTCCGCAACCCATTCGTCCTGGTATTCATGCACCCTCTTTTGATTGAAATTGTCCGTGCTGTGCTCGTCAGGATTCGCGTGGCGATCTTGTCCGGTGCCCCGAGGTCCGCTAGGCGTTCGCCAGCTGCGCGCTCCAGTTGTTGGTTCTCACCGTGAGACGCTCGATC
>Ga0193726_1000373_pt1 | contig 50850 bp, 33 predicted proteins | sample H2c1metaG_FD_144928 | JGI IMG/M metagenome (GOLD analysis project Ga0193726, IMG submission 144928) | Soil microbial communities from a riparian zone of the East river system, Colorado, United States - H2c1 | ecosystem: Environmental > Terrestrial > Soil > Riparian zone | place: USA: East River... | reverse complement strand
CGCACTATGCTGCGTCAAAGGGCGCGGTAATCAGCATGGTGAAGGGGCTGGCGACAGAACTGGCGCGGCACAATATTCTGGTGAATTGCGTGGCGCCGGGATGGGTGGACACCGATATGTCCAAGCCAGTGTTGAGTACGAAGGCCGGCGCGAAATTCGCCATGGCGGCGATTCCGCTTGGTCGGGTAGCCACCCCAGAGGAAATTGCCGGGCCAATTCTATTTATGGCGTCGGAGCTGGCAACCTTTATCAATGGTGAGGTACTCAATGTTAATGGAGGTGCGGTGCTTTGCGGATAGTGACAATGGGGCTTCGGATTAGATTTGCGATTATTTTTGGCGCGCTGGCAATTCTTGCCATGAGCGGCCCGCGCGTGAACGCGCAAAATCCAGATACGATTCCCGCGGAAGAAAGCGCCGCGCGAACGAAAACAATTCTTCAACAAATAATTGGCGCGTTGGGCGGCGCCGCATATTTGAACATGCACGATTCGGAATGCACCGGACGCATCGCGCAGTTCGGACAGTACACGGCGGAGCTGAGCGGGGACGCGCCGATTCACGAAATCCGCATGCCGCCCGACAAACTGCGCCGAGAGGTTGGAAAGAAACTAAATATTATTGACGTTTATAACGGGAACCAGGGATGGTCGCTGGATAAAGGCGGCGTGGAAGATGGAAACGGCGTGGCGATCGCAAATTTTCAGGCGGGCCTGAAAATGAGTTTCGATGTTTTGATCCGCTCCCGGCTGGCTGAACCCGGAATGTATTTTCACTATGGCGGCGAGGACGTAGTGGATTTGCGTCAGGTGGACTGGATACAACTGGAAGATACCGACGGCCACATGTACAAGATCGCCGTTGAAAAATCGACTCATCTGCCGGTGCGATTTGTGATTGTGACGCGAAATCCGCGAACGAATGAAAATGTGGAAGACGTAACGCGGTATTCCAACTGGCATTTGGTGGACGGAGTGGGAACGGCTTTCCAAGTTTCGCGTGAGCATGACGGCAAGCGTGTTTCGCAAATTTTTTATGACAGCTGCAAATATAATGCCGGAATTACGGCGGACTTTTTTACTCGCGAAGCGCTGGTGAAACGCTGGGCGGAAATGGGACACAAGGCTAATTAGATTTTTGTCCGCTACACCGAATACATCTCCTGATTGATTGGTTCACCGCGAACCTCTCCTCGTTTAATTTTTCTGCTAGACTCCGCGCATTCGTTAGGAAGGTGAATCATGCAACGCCGAAATTTTCTGCGTAGTGCCGCGGTTGCCGCCGCTGCTTTCGGAATTCCTGTGGCGCGCGCGGAGCAAGCATTTTCGATGGACGCGCCTGCTCTGCCTTCCGACAATTTATTTGCGAGTGATCCCGAAAAATATTGGACAGAATTGCGGCGGCAATGGCTGCTGGCTCCTGACCGCATCAACATGAACTGCGGAGCGATTGGATGCACGCCTCTGCCGGTTCTGCGCGCAACGATGGCACACATGCTGACCGCTGAAGAATTTCGCGAGCCGGCGTTTCCCTGGTTTGGTTATGAAGAAAATACGCGCATCCATGAGTTGCGCGATGCGGTGGCCGCGTTCCTACACATCAGCCGCGATGAGCTGGCGATTCTGCGGAATGCGACGGAAGCAAACAATGTGGTGTGCAACGGATTGGATTTGAAATCGGGAGACGAAGCAATTTTGACGGATCAGGAACATCCCGGTTGCCGCGGTACCTGGGAACAGAAGGCGGCGCGCTACGGAATTAAAATTGTGGATGTGGCGCTACCGACTCCTCCGCAAAGTCCGGAGGAAGTGGTGGCGCTTTTCGAGCGCGCGATTACACCTCGCACGAAAATTCTTGTGTTCAGCCACATTTGTTCGCCAACTGGATTAATTTTGCCGGTGAAACGAATCTGCGCGATGGCTCGTGCGAAAGGCGTGTTGACGCATGTAGATGGTGCGCACGCAGTCGGGCAATTGCCGTTGGATTTGCACGATTTGGGTTGCGATTTTTATGCGTCGAGCGCGCACAAGTGGCTGATGACACCGAAAGGAACTGGTCTGCTCTACATACGCGAAGAATTATTGGAACGACTGTGGGTGAATACTTGTTCGGGTTCTTGGCACGACTACACGCTGAAGGCTTATCGATTTGAAAATCTTGGAACTTCAAATCTAAGCGTGATGGTTGGATTTAAAGCGGCGCTGGATTTTTATCACACGATTGGCGCGGAGCGAATCTACGCTCGAATTCATCAGCAGGCGCAGCGTGTGCGGGCTGCGATTGTTTCTCATCCGGAACTTCGTACGGCGAATGCCAGCCGCGATGATTTTTATGGCGGGCTGGTAAGTTTTTTTAATATGAAAGGCGATCTGGTGAAAGTTTCGGAGGAATGCGGAAAGCGTGCGATCCGGACTGGATATGGTTCGCCGCGAATGCGAATTGCCTCGCATATTTTCACGCAAACTTCTGAGATTCAAACATTTGCTGAAGCGGTGAACGCCGGAATGCGCGCGTAAGTTTTTGCTACTAGATTATTGCTGCGTCTGAATTCTGCCCGTCGCAACTTGTCCGGTGTCCGCTTCCAAGAAAATGAAGTCCGAAGCATCAATCATATAAAGGATCAAGTTCATCGTTCCGGCGGAACTCGTCAACGCAGAAGTGCCGCGTCCCGTTGCTGCGAGACTATACGAGCCGGCGAGTGACAAGCCGCTGCCCAAACTTCCGTTGCTGTTTTCATCCAGGTTGCCGGTGATGCTGCCTTTGCCATCGGCGGTGAATTGCGCGATGGCGTCAACTGGTCCGACAGTGTTTGAGCCGGCGAGAGAAAATCCAAATCGGCCGCTCAGGGAACTGTTGGAAGGAGTGGTGATTTGTTGGGCAAATCCTGTGCCGGAGGCAACGGCTGAATTATCAATGGACATCAGCAGAAAACCGCTGTCAGTGGGATAAACGGCAACATTGGTGAGGCCGGTGCTGCCCGGCAAAGTAATTGTTCCGCGTCCATTTACAATCGTGGAATAAATTCCGCTGACCGCAATATTTTGCGTGATGGTGCCGGCCTTGTTCACATCCTCGCTGCTGCCGGTGAGAACATTATTATTGGCATCGGTTTTCAAAATTGCGCCTGCGCCGAGAGAGAGCGTGCCGGCTGCGCCGGACATGGTGAGGACCAAAGTGGCGGGGATCGCGGCGCCAGATTGCCGATAGACATTTCCCGCGAGCACCTGCTGCGTATCGGTTCCGACCAGAAGCAAATGATTCGCGTCAACGATGTAGTAAATAAAATTCAGCGCGGCCACATTCGTGGTTAACGCAGCGATGCCGCGCCCTGTGACGGGATTGGCCAGCGATCCGGTGAGAACGCGGTTCACGCTGGTCACACCATTGTCGTTGAAATCCTGAACGCCGGTTTGAATCGTGTTCAAATTATTTGTATTCAATGTGGTGAAAGCGCCGGCGGTGGTTTCCAAATTGCCGCCATGATCTGAGCCGAGCAAACTGAAAGCGAATGAGCCTTGAAGCGCCGCCGCGGAAAATGCGGTGGAATCCTGAAGATCAATACTTCCGCTGGCCGTCGCATTATTGTTGAAGCGCATGGCGAGACCGTGCTGATTGGAAAGCAGAATAAAGTCGAGAACAAAATTTCCGGCAGCCGAAGTTATGGACGCTGTGGTGCGTCCATCGGCGAGCACGGCGTAAGTGCCGGTGATGGCGACGTTGTTCATCAGCACGCTGGTGCCGGGGCTATTGATGTCTTCGGTGCCGGATGTGATCATGCCGGCACCATTGGCTTGAAAAGTTCCCGCGACGCTGAAAAAAGCCGTGTTGGTTCCGCGAATCAGAAATGCATAACTGCCGTTTAGATTTGCGTTGGTATAGGAACCAGAAACCGGCGCAGGACCCTGGCCGTTGGTGAGATGGTTGACACCGCCGCAGCTGGAGAGAATTGCCAGTAAAGACAAAACGAGGACAACGGAAACTGATTTATGAATTCGCATGTTTGAACCTGACTGACGGCCATTATGAAAATGCGAGGTCGCCGAAGGATTTGACACTTCAAGAGTACCGCTGTGCTCAGAACAGTCGTTAACGTAAAAATTATCTTTGCGTACAACTGGAAACCCCTGAGAGCTGATGGAGTCCTTCACTTAAGATGAAACGAAGTGTTTTTGGGTTGCGGGCGCGCAAAGCGTATAATCACGGGATGCCAATCAGACAAGGGAGTGGGCAGTTGCGCGCAGGGAATGGGCGCGCGGAAAGAATTCGCAGCACCAGGATTCGCAGCACGACAGTGCTGTGCGTGCGCAAAGACAATAAAGTTGTGATGGTCGGGGATGGACAAGTGACCGTCGGTGAGCATGTGATGAAACATTCGGCCAAGAAAACCCGTCGAATGTTCGACGACAAGGTACTGGCGGGATTTGCGGGCTCGACGGCCGATGCATTTTCGCTTTTTGGGCGATTTGAAAATAAATTGCTGGAATTTCATGGAAACCTTTCGCGGGCGGCAGTGGAGCTGGCGAAGGAATGGCGGACGGATCGGGCGCTGCGTCATTTGGACGCGCTGCTGGTGGTGGCCGACACGAAGGGAACATTTTTACTTTCAGGACACGGTGACGTGATTGAGCCCGATGATGGAATTTGCGCGATTGGATCGGGCGGACCTTACGCGCTTTCCGCGGCGCGTGCGCTGGCGAAGAATACGAAAATGACAGCGAAGGAAATTGCGATGGAAGCAATGAAAATCGCGAGCGAGATTTGTATTTTTACAAATGGAAATTTTACGGTCGAAGAGTTGTAGAACATTTTAGAAATGCGAAGGGGCCATGTCAGACAAAGTGGAACGAGACGCGGTGATTTATCTTCCGGGAGACGCGCAGCCGGAAGAAGTGGTGGCGCTGCCGTCATTTGACGAGCTGACGCCGCGCGAAATCGTGGTCGAGTTGGACAAATATATTGTTGGTCAGGCAGCCGCGAAGAAGGCTGTGGCGATTGCGTTGCGGAACCGCGTGCGTCGACAGAAATTGCCGGCCGAAATGGCCGAAGAAGTGATGCCGAAAAATATTTTGATGATTGGGCCAACAGGGGTTGGAAAAACGGAAATTGCGCGAAGGCTGGCGCGGCTGGCGGGATGTCCATTCGTGAAAGTGGAAGCTTCCAAGTACACGGAAGTGGGATACGTGGGACGCGACGTGGAATCGATGGTGCGCGATTTAGTGGAAACGTCCATCGACATGGTGCGTGAAGAAAAATTGGACGAGGTAGCCGAGCGCGCGGAACAAGCCGCGGAAGAACGCGTGGTGGATTTATTGTTGCCGCCGTCGCCTCCACCGGCTGATCCGGCGAACGCGATGGCTGTGCAGGTTGAATCGACGACTCAAGAACAAATGCAGCGGACGCGGGAAAAACTGCGCGCGCAATTGCGCGAAGGCAAACTGGACGCGCGCATGGTGGAAGTGGACGTGCGCGAGCGCGCCATGCCGTCATTTGAAATCATGTCCAACCAGGGCGTGGAAGAAATGGGAACAGACATTCGCGAAATGCTTTCGGGAATGTTCGGCCAACAAAAGAAAAAAAGAAAGATGACGGTTTCTGAAGCATTCGATTATTTAATTCAGGAAGAAGAAAGCAAGCTGATCGATATGGATCAGGTGACGCGCGGAGCGGTGGAACGCGCGGAGCAGATGGGGATTATTTTTATCGATGAAGTGGATAAAATTGCCGGACGCGAATCGGGCCATGGGCCTGACGTTTCGCGCGAAGGCGTGCAGCGGGATATTTTGCCGATCATCGAAGGCACGACGGTGAATACGCGTTATGGAATGATTCGCACCGATCATATTTTATTTATCGCGGCGGGCGCATTCCACGTGAGCAAGCCTTCGGATTTAATTCCGGAATTGCAGGGGCGGTTGCCGATTCGCGTGGAGCTGACGTCATTGGGCGAAGCGGATTTCATTCGCATTTTGACGGAGCCGAAGAACGCGCTGATCAAGCAGTACATCGCGCTGATGGATACGGAAGGATTAAAACTCACTTTTAGTGACGATGGCATTGCGACGATTGCTCGATTCGCCACGCAGGTGAACGAGCAAACGGAAAATATTGGCGCGCGGCGGCTGCACACGATTATGGAAAAGTTGCTGGAAGAAATTTCGTTTGAAGCGCCCGACATGAAGCGCAAAGTGATGAAGATTGATACGGCATACGTGAGCAAGCAACTCGCCGAAATTGTGAAGAATCAGGATTTGAGCCGCTACATCCTGTGACCACGTGAGCAGCTTACCTGGCATGCGCGCTGCTCTAGCCTTTCGTAAACGCTCCACATTTCTTTTTGCGTTGATCGTGTGCGTTTATATTTCTGCATGCGGAGCACCTGGCGTGCCGACTCCGCCCCGTCCTTTGGTACCGAGGCCGGTTACCGATTTGGCGGCGCGACAGCAGGGTAGCTCTGTAATTCTAAATTTTACACTTCCGAAAAAATCTGATGAGAACGAAACGCTGGCGGTGCCTCCGTCGATAGAAATATTTCGGGGCGAGCACGCAGCAAGTGCAACTGGCGCGCCGGCGAAAATGACGACGCAACTTATCTACACAGTTCCTTCGACGCTGGTGGACACGTACATGAAGGAAGGGCTGATTGAATTTCGCGATCCGCTGAAACCGGCCTCGCTGCACGGGCAGGAAATTGTTTACATAGTGAGGGCGCGGGCTTCGGCGAAACGGGCGTCTGCGGATTCCAATATTGTTTCGGTGCGAACTTTGCCGGTGCCGTCTGCGCCGACGAATGTGCGCGTGGCGGCGTTGCGCGAAACAGCTATCGAACTTAGTTGGACGACTCCACGGCAGGAATCGGCGGCGGGCGGAATCGCAGGCTATCGTGTGTATCGCGGAGAAATTGCTGCGGACGCCCCGGTTCCCAGCGGCGAAGTTGCGGATATTTCAAAATTAAAAATGAGCGTTCCACTTGCGCTGTTAGGTCCGGCGGCGGGAAATAGTTTCCGCGATACGGAGTTTACGTTTGGCGTCGCGTATGTTTATGCGGTGCGAAGCGTGGTGGACGAGCAAGGGCAACCGGTTGAGTCCGGCGATTCGGCACCACTGATTGTGACGCCCAAAGATAATTTCCCTCCGGCCGGGCCACAAAGATTGGTCGCTGTACCAATTCGCGATGAAAATCAGGCAACTGGAAACGGAGGTGGTCACATCGAACTTTCCTGGGACATTAATCAGGAAGCGGACCTGCAGGGCTATTGGGTTTACCGGAGTGAACAACCGGGCACGAACGGCGAACGAATCAATACGAATTTGTTGTTGACGCCGACGTTCCGTGATAATACTGCAATGTTGGGCAAGCAATACACGTACCGAGTTACCGCGGTGGACCGCTCTGGAAATGAAAGTCCATTCAGCAGTCCTGTAACGGCAGCAGTGCCACAACGAGAACGATGAGCGTCATTCGGACGCATTGGCAGGCATTACGACAAACGTTTCCCAGCAACGTGAAAAACACGAAAAATTCGGGCACACCGCCCGCGCGCTTCGACGCGTAGTCCGAACCGGCGCGATTGAAGGCGTGCTGCTTTCGATGATTCTTACGGCGTGGCTGCTGATCGCGAACCGCGTGGCGTCGTTCGATCAATTCGCATCCCTGCGAAATGCGATTGCGGTGGCGGCGTTATTTCTTGCCGGATTAATTCCTATCGCGCGTTTCCGAAATTCACCCAAAGATGTTTTGCCCGCTGGAGCAATTGGACTGGGAATGGCGTGCCTGTGTTACTGGGCCTGGACAATTTATTTTGAAGGTTTGGCGGACCGGATGGGCGCGTTCCAAATATTTGTGCTGGGACTGGTGGCGTACACTTTGGCCGCGGTTGTGTTGTGGATCGGAAATATGATTCGGAGCGCGCGGCATCATCACCAGTTGGCGATGCAGCACGCGCCGCGCAGGCCCTCGCATTAACTAGTTGCGGATTTTCGGCAACCTCGGCATGATTAGCACGGGTCCGACGCCGAAATGAAAATTTGCCGCTTCCAACCAGTTGTACTTCAAGCTCCAGAATCCCGCGCAGGAAATGAAACACGTCCAACGCCATTATTTGGAATCGTAGAGGGCGGGTCCGTCCGCGAAGCTTTAGGAGATTTTTCCAGCGGATGGAAACCCGGCACTCGCACGTGGACATTGCCGGAAATAAAATTCCTGCCGCCCTCGGTGCCAAGCAAAATTGTTTGCGTGGGCCGCAACTATAAAGATCACGCAAGCGAAATGGGCAACGATGTGCCGCCCGAACCGCTGATATTTCTGAAGCCGCCATCGTCAATCATTGCGCCGGAAGAACCGATCGTGATGCCGCCAAGTTCAAAGCGTGTGGATCACGAAGGCGAAATCGCGGTGATCATCGGGCGCAAATGTTTTCGTCTTGGCGCGAACGATGACGTGGCGCCTTACATCGCAGGCTACACTTGTTTGAATGATGTGACGGCCCGCGACCTGCAAAAATCCGACGGGCAGTGGACGCGCGGAAAAGGCTTTGACACATTCTGTCCATTTGGACCGGTGATGGAAACGGAATTGGATGTGAAGTCGACGACGGTGGAAACATTTGTGAATGGAGTGAAAAAGCAATCCGGCCGCGGAACGGATTTGATGTTTTCCGTTGATGTTATAGTGAGATGGATTTCGCAGGTGATGACGCTTCTGCCCGGCGATGTGATTGCGACGGGAACTCCGGCGGGAGTTGGTCCCTTGAACGCCGGCGATGTGGTGGAAGTGGTGGTGAGCGGAGTTGGAACTTTGCGGAATCCGGTGATTGAGCAGACGTAGTTGGCGAAATGTAATTTTATTTGTGAATCAGTTCTTGCGGCGAACTGCCTGAGGGCATCGGGCAGAGAAGGAAAACGAAAATGAAATTCTTCCTGGATACAGCAAGCGTTACGGAAATTAAACAAGCGGCGTCATACGGAATATTGGACGGAATTACGACGAACCCGACGCTGGTGAGCAAGGAAAAGCGCAAGTTCAAGGAATTGATTATTGAAATTTGCGACATTGTGAAACCGGGCGTAGTGAATGCCGAAGTGGTTTCAACCGATACGGAAGGAATGCTGAAGGAAGGCCACGAAATTGCCACTTGGCACCCGAACGTGATCGTGAAAATTCCGATGACGCCGGACGGAATTCGCGCAGTGAGTCAACTTTCCAAAGAAGGTATTCGCACGAATGTGACGCTGGTGTTTTCCGCGTCGCAAGCGCTGATTGTGGCGAAAGCAGGCGCGAATTATTGCAGTCCTTTCCTGGGACGGCTGGACGACATTTCGGAAAATGGATTGGAACTTGTGGCGGAGATCATGGCGATCTACCGTCAGTACGGATTTAAGACGGAAGTGCTGGCGGCGAGTTTGCGGCATCCGATTCACGTGGTGGAAGCGGCGAAAATGGGCGCGCACATTGGCACGATGCCATTCAAACTTTTTGAAATGCTTTTTAACCACCCGCTGACTGATAAAGGGTTGGCTTCATTCCTGAAAGACTGGAATGCGGCGAAAGATTCCATCGGCGGAATTTTTGAGTCCGCTCCCGCAAAACAGGCAGCCCGTTGAAACAATTGCCCGACCTGGCGAAATTGGTAAATGATCCGCGCGTTTGGATTGGCGCCGGCGCCGCAGTGGTGCTTGTGGCGGGCACGCTCATCTACAAATGGAAAAATAAACCGCCCACGGTGGACGAAATCGAGCGGCGACGGCGTTTGCATGTGAATCAAGTGGGACGCATCGCCGAAGGCCGGGTGATTGATTTAATGAAGCAGGAAATTCCCGCGGACGAGCAGCGCGTGATGGGAGTTTTCAAGAAGAGCAGTGGTGAACCAAATGTAACGCGGCAAATGATTTGCTACAGCTATTCGATTTCCGGCGTGACATATGAAACCGCGCAGGATGTGACCGGTCTGGAAGCGCGCGTGATGCCGCACCAGTTGATTGCAGGCCAGCCTGCCAGCGTGAAATATGATCCATCCAACCCCAGCAATTCAATTTTGATTGGCGATGACTGGTCCGGCCTGCACTAAAACGGAAAACATTTTATGAAGCGAGTGTTGCTGACAATTCCGGCGTTTCTACTTGTCATCGGAATGTTCCTGACAATTTTGATGGGACTTGTGCGCATCACTTTGATGATCGGCGAAATTTCTTTTGGAATAGCGCGAGTTGCAGCGTGGTGCGGCGAACTGGCACTGGGAGTTGTGCTTCTGCTTAGCGCCGTTTGGATAGCGACGCATATGGCCGTGTGGATATTCGGACCAGCGGCTGGATTTGAACGCGCGGGAATTTCCTCTTAAAATAAATTATGCGGCGCAGAGTGCGCTTGCCGGAATGTCTTGCGTTGTGGCACTCTTGCGAGCCTGCATATTACAGTCAGTTAAAATTTTGACGAACCGAATTGGGCCAGGAGAAATGCAATGACAGCAAACGCCGGAACTCCACGAGGACTTGAAGGAGTAGTGGCCGCGCGCACGCGCATGAGCCACGTGGATGGCGTGAATGGCGTGCTGATTATTGGCGGCTACTCGGTGGAAGAATTGGCGGCGCACGCTGGACTGGAAGCGGCGGCGCATCTTTTGTGGCGCGGCAGGTTGCCGGATCGCGTGGAGCTGCGCGAAATGATTTCGCAAATGGCGGAACTCCGTCAAATTTCGCCACTGACACTGGATGTTTTGCAGGCCGCGAAAACTGCCCCTCCAATTGACGCGCTGCGAATGGGATGCGCGACACTTTCGCTGGGCCTTGCTGATCCGAACGCGATTACTCCTGCTGCGGATTTTTCCGCAGCGATGCGATTGACGGCGTGCTTCCCGACAATTGTTGCTGCACATGCGCGAATCGCGCAAGGAAAAGATCCGATTCCGCCGCGCGCTGATTTGCCGCTGGCCGCAAATTTTCTTTACATGATTCTTGGGCGCGAGGCTGATCCGGCCGCGGCGAAAGCGTTGGATGCCTATTGGGTGACGGTGATCGATCATGGAATGAACGCGTCAACTTTTACGGCGCGAGTGATCGCGAGCACGCGTTCGGACATGGTCAGCGCCGTGACCGGCGCGCTGGGTGCTTTGAAGGGACCATTGCATGGTGGAGCGCCGGGGCCGGTGCTGGATATGCTGCACGATATCGGTTCGGCGGATCGCGCGGAAGCGTGGCTGAAGAATGAACTCGCTCAGGGACGCCGCATCATGGGATTTGGCCATCGCGTGTATCGCGTGCGTGATCCGCGCGCGGAAGTTTTGAATAAAGTTGCCGAAGGGCTGGGGCAGGCGCGGTTGGAAAATCGTCAGCTATATGATTTGGCGATTGCAATTGAACAAACTGCGCTGCGTGTTCTGGCGGAAGCAAAGCCCGGACGCAATTTGCGAACGAATGTGGAATTTTATACCGCGCTGGTGCTGCAAGCTCTTGGACTGGAGCCTGCGCAATTTGTGGCGATGTTTGCCTGCGGCCGCGTGGCGGGTTGGTGCGCGCACGTGATCGAACAACATGCCGAAGATCATTTGATTCGTCCGCAATCGGAATACATTGGGCTGATTGGATTGAAAGTTAATTCGTAAAAAGTTTTTCGCCGGCACACTCCTTTCTTGATTCACAAGAAAATGTCATACGAAGAAAAACTCGAGCACCTGCGCCGGATGAACGCGGAAGCGGAAGCCGGCGGCGGGGCAGAGCGCCGTGAGCGCGAACACAAAGCCGGCAAGTTAACGGCGCGCGAACGCGTGGAATTTTTGCTGGACGAAGGCACGTTTGAGGAGTTGGATAAATTTGTTCGGCACCGCTCTACCGATTTTGGAATGGACGAGCAGCGTCCGGCGGGCGATGGATTTGTAACTGGCTACGGGCGAATCGACGGTAGATTGGTTTACGTTTTCGCGCAAGACTTCACAGTGTTCGGCGGATCGCTTTCCGAAACAAACGCTCTGAAAATTTGTAAAATTATGGATTTGGCGATGCGCGTGGGTGCTCCGGTGATTGGATTGAATGATTCCGGAGGCGCGCGAATTCAGGAAGGCGTGATGTCACTCGCAGGATACGCGGATATTTTTCTGCGAAATACTCTGGCGAGCGGAGTGATTCCACAGATCAGCGCGATTATGGGACCCTGCGCGGGGGGCGCTGTATATTCTCCGGCGATAACGGATTTTATTTTCATGACGCGCGAAACTTCTTACATGTTCGTCACTGGCCCGGACGTAATCAAAACGGTGACGCACGAAGAAGTTACGAAACAGGAATTGGGCGGCGCGATGACGCACAACGCGACCAGCGGCGTGGCGCATTTTGTGGCCAGCGACGATCGCGATTGCGTGGCCATGATTCGCGAGCTGATTGGATTTTTGCCGTCGAATAATTTGGAGGATCCGCCGCGGCGCGTGAGCAGCGATCCGATTACGCGAGCGGATGCGGCGCTGGATCATCTGGTGCCGGAAGATCCGATGCAGCCTTATGACATTAAGGATGCGATTCACGCGATTGTGGACGACGCGGATTTCTTCGAGGTGCACGAACATTTCGCGAAAAATATGGTCGTTGGATTTGCGCGACTGGATGGACGGCCGGTAGGAATCGTGGCGAATCAGCCGGCGTTTCTGGCCGGAGTGCTGGACATCAATGCATCCGTAAAAGGCGCGCGATTCGTGCGTTTTTGCGACGCGTTCAACATTCCGTTGATTACATTTGAAGATGTGCCGGGATTTCTGCCGGGCACGCAACAGGAGTGGGGCGGAATTATTAAACATGGCGCGAAATTGCTTTTTGCGTTTGCGGAAGCGACCGTTCCGAAAATTACTGTGATCACGCGGAAGGCGTATGGCGGCGCGTATTGCGTTATGGCGTCAAAACATATTCGCACCGACGCGAACTTCGCGTGGCCAACGGCGGAAATTGCGGTGATGGGCGCGGAGGGTGCGGTTAACATTGTTTACAAGCGGGAAATTGATCGCGCGCCGGAAGCAGATCGGGAACGCATTCGCAAAGAAAAAATTGCGGAATTCCGCGAACGATTTGCAAATCCATACGTGGCAGCCGAGCGCGGATATATTGACGCGATTATCGAACCTTCGCAGACACGCGCGAAGTTGATTTCCGCGTTGCGCTCGCTGGAAAACAAACGCGATACGAATCCAAAGAAGAAGCATGGAAATATTCCGCTGTAATTTTTAAAGAAAACTTTCCTAGTAGGAATTCAAATTCACTTGAAAAAGATTTAATCGCCCACGTTGCCTGTCAGGCTTGGTTGGGCTTCGCCTGTAAGCTTCGGCGGCTTAGGCGGTTCGGGTTCGACGCCGCGCCACCCGACCGGGCGTCCCTTGACGGCTTGCGTGAGCGCGCGGAAAAGCACGATGTACATCATTTGGCGGTAGTAAAAACGCTGGATGATGAGTGGCAACAGCAGAGACCAATCCTCATTTTTTTCCAAAGCGAACGCAATGGCGCATGCGACGAAGTCAATCAGCATGAAGCCGAAGAAAAATATTACGGAGAGTTCCATATCCTGCGTGGAAAAAATCTGGGGAATCGCGGAGATGTGGAACTGTGACAACCCCCAGAGCGCGAGCGACGCCAGGAAAAGCAAATCAATTGCCGGAGAAAATAATGGCAGCAAAAGTTGGAAAATAAAAATGTTTGGCAGCGCCACCCATCCGAGCGTGCCATATTTCCAGCGGCCAATCGTGTCGCGATGTTTGTAAACGGATTGCAGCGTGCCGAAGGTCCAGCGGAAACGCTGGCGCATTAGCGCGTCGGCGGTTTCCGGCGCGTTGGTGTACCCGATGGCTTCTTCGTCGTAAGAAATTCGCCAGCCCGCGCGACGAATCGCGATGGTCAGGTCAGTATCTTCGGCAACAGTTTCCGATGTAAAACCTCCGGCGGCGGTGATGGCCTCAATGCGCCACGCGCCGATTGCGCCCGGAACAACCGGAATGCAATTCAGCAAATCGAACGCGCGCTTTTCCATATTTTGGCTGGTGATATATTCCAGCGCCTGCCAGCGGGTTAGCCATCGCGTGCGATTGCCGACCTTTACATTTCCTGCAACCGCGCCAACTTTTGGATCCACGAAATTGCGGACAAGCTTCGATACCGCGCGGCTATCGATGTGTGTGTCGGCGTCAATGGTGACGGCGATTGTTCCTAAAGACTTCTCTAGCGCGTGCGCAAGTGCTGAGGGCTTGCCTCCGTTCACCTGATGAATAATGTGGACGCGCGGATTCGTGCCGAAATTTTCTTGAAGAAGTTCGCCGGTGCGATCCGTGGAACCGTCATTGATGACGATAATTTCCATGTTGGAATAATCAGCGGCGAGCGCGGACGTGACGGTCCTGACGATTGCCTCTTCTTCGTTGTAGGCGGGAATCAGCACGCTTACGAGTGGCCGAAATTCGGGATGATCGCCGGGACCGGCGCGCATTTTTTCGATCAGCGCGAGCAATCCAATAATAATTGCGCGCCCACTGACGAGCAGGATTCCAAGAATAAAAACGGTGGCAATGCCGACGCGCGCCAAAAACATAAATCCGAAAATGTAGGAGTCCGCTCGTGCGGCCCACAACTCCTTACCGGTGACTTCCGGCATTACTTGCGCGCGGGTTTGTCCCACGAGTTCGGAGACGGGAACAATTTTGTAGCCGGCCGCGCGCAATCCGTCGATCACTCTCGGTAAAGCGGCAAGAGTGTGGCTGCGATCGCCGCCACCATCGTGAAACATTACGATCGTGCCGGTGTCGGCTTGTTCCAGAACGCGTTGGACAATTTCGTCCGTGGTGGGCGAAGCACCGCCGCCGATCGCGCCCCAATCGTGCGGATCGATGCGCGCGCCAATCAGCATGTAGCCCATGCCTTGTGGAATTGGAAGCGACGCAACTTCGTCCGCGGTTTCCGGCTGATGATCAATTCCGTAGGGCGGCCGGAAAAATACGGTCTTCACGCCGAGCGATGCTTCGATGAGCCGCTCGGTAACGTTCACCTGCCATTGAATTGTGTTGGGCGAAGCGTCTTCAATATTTTCGTGCGTGTAAGTGTGATTGCCGATTTCGTGGCCGTCCTGATATTCGCGTTTCAAAATTTGCGGATAGCGATTCGCGTTTTCGCCAATCACAAAAAATGTAGCGGGCACACTTTTTTCTTTCAGGACATCCAGAATTTTCGGTGTCCATCCGGGATCGGGGCCATCGTCAAAAGTAAGCGCGAGTTTCTTTTCCTGATTTCCGCCGAGGCGCTCGATGTGCCACGAAAGCGGATAGACCTGAATTGCTTCATCTTGAAAAGTATCTGTCGCGGCGTCGTATTTAAAAGTGCGCTGACCTCTTTTCGGCGTGTCCTGAATGTGCCAAATGTCGCCATTTTCAGGACCTTCTAGAATCAGATCCGGGCCGGGAGGAATGTCGGTGAGCTTGGCGCGATCGGCATCGGTTGGCCGCGTGGCGTCCATGATTTTCCACATGGAACTATCGGCCATTCCCAATCGCCAAATCGCCGTGCCGTAAACATTTTTGTGCTCGGCGGCGCGCAACTGGTTGTAAGCAGAAAGCGCATCGGTGAACCAAACCTGATGAACTTGATTATCCTGAACGTAGGAATAATGTGGATTCAGCGAATCCGAATCGAACTGCACTTGCACTTCGGATTCAGCCGCGGTAAGAAAAGCCTGCTGAACGCTGACGGATTCATGCGTAGTCTTGCCTTTTTTTCCCTCGGTCCAGTCATAACCGTAATTCGAGATGCCGATGTAAAGTTTTTCCGGCGGCACAACTTTCAAAACCGCGTCCATATTTTTCACGAACCAACTTTGCGATGCGATTGGACCGGGCTCGGCGGTGTGCTCGTCGTAATTCATCAAGACGATCGAATCCGCTGCTTTTCCGAAAAAAGCGTAATCGTAATCAGGATCGGCAGCGGGCAGCGCGACCATTAACTGAAGTCGCTGCGCGCCGAGAAGCGCCTCAAGCTCGACGGTAAATTCCTGGAAACGCGGCATGCTCGATACCGGAACGTCTTCAAAATCCAGGCAAATGCCGACCTCATGAGTGAGCACCGCATAATTTACGAGATTCGTTTCGAGTTTTTTGCGCGCGGCGGGATTCGCCAACATTCTTACCAGCTCAGCGGATTGCCAGGTGTCGTCATCTGGATTTCCGTTATTGACGAGCGCCATCACGGGCAGCTCAATATTATTTGTCTGAATCCAAGTGTGAAGTTTATCGACGTTGGCGATGCGCGCGGCATCGTCGCCGTTAAGTCCGGCATGTTGGTGCGACAAAGTATCCACAACGGAAAGCGAACCATCCGCGGCGAGCGCATGCACTTCGAGCGAAATTAGCCGGTCGAGTTCTTTGTAATGAAATTTCAGGGAAGCGAGCGCGCTGGCGTCATCGTCGATATAAAATGCGGCGCGTTCAGGATCGTATTTCTCGGGAATTTCTCCGAGCTTCGCGACGCGGTGAGTTTTGACGGGAAGAACCGTGGCCGTTTTTTTCGGAGGCGCGGGCGGAACCGGGCGGCGTCCGGCAATTGAACTTCTGACAATTAAACTTGGAAGCGGAACTCTTTGCAGCACGCTGACGAAAAACGTGAGGATCAAAACAGTAAGGACTGCGCCGCTGATCTCCAGCGCGCGGCGCGTGAAAAACCAGCGCCGGCGATTTTCGTCATAGAATATGGGCTTGCGTTTGTTCACGACTTGGTTCCAAGCTATCTGCCCGGTGAAAAACTGTCAATCACCTACTGTACAGATGATGGGCGAGCGAGCGTCGATTCAGGGTTCACACCTGCACGATTGAATTGAAATTTTTCAAAGGAATTATACCGGCGCGCCATTGATAAGCGAATCCAAAACGATAAACGAGTCCAAAATACGAATGCAATGGATTCCGCTGGCGGCCGCGCTGGGTGCGGGGCTGGCGCTCCGGCTATTTTTTTTCTTCAAATACCAAACTGGATCCGTGGACGGAGCCATCTACGAATCGTTGGGCCGCAATCTATTCGCGCACGGAACATACGGACTGGACGCGGTTGGCCGGATCACCCCTTCCAACATTCGCGTCCCGGGCTACCCGATATTCACAGCAATCTTCCATTTACTTAGACGCGGTGAGACCCCTTTGCTGTTGGCTCAGATTGCGCTGGATTTGTGCACGTGTGCGCTCGCGGGGATGCTGGCGGGCATGCTCGCTCCTGCTTCGCAATCAGGCCAGACGCGACGGCGAGTGCAGATCGCGGCGGTGTGGTTGGCGGCGCTATGTCCCTTTCTGGCGGACTATGCGGCGGTGAATCTTACAGAAGTGCTGACCACATTCTTGACGGCGATCGCTCTGGTGGCGTTGACGGCCGCAACACTTGGAAACGAAACGCTATCGTGGAATTTATTGCTGAATGGCTCGGATGAGTTCGATTCTTCGCGCGGAAAGAATTCTTCATTCCTTCGGAACAGCTGGTTCGTGGGCGGACTGGCGGTTGGCTGCGGCACAATGGTTCGTCCGGAAACACCGCTAGTCCTTGTTGGGCTTGCTGTCGTGCTTGTTTGGCGATGGTGGCGTTGCGCTGACTGGCCGAAATTATTTCGCGCGGGCGCATTCGTCGCTGCGGGCCTAATCATTCCGATAATTCCCTGGACGGCGCGCAACGCGATTTCATTGCACCAATTTCAGCCGCTGGCGCCGCGCTATGCGCAAGCTCCGGGGGAGTCGGTCGCAACGGGTCTTTACGCTTGGACGAATACATGGCTCGTGCGTTATCGCGATGTGGACCAAACCATTTGGACGATTGGAGATTCGCCCGTCACGATGGCAGTTTTCCCCGCGATTGCATTCGATTCGGAGGACGAGCGCCAGCGCGTGTCAGCCTTGATCGACCAATACAATTCTGCGTGTTGCGACTTTTCACCCGAATGGAACGCGAAATTCACGGAGATTGCGCACGAGCGCGCCGCGCGGCATCCGCTGCGCACTTACGTGACGGTTCCATTTCAACGCGCGCTTACATTCTGGTTCACTCCGCGCGTGGAAATGATGGGGTATACGGGGAACCTGTGGCCGTTGCAGAAAAGTTACGAGGATGATCCTGAGGGTTTTGTCGCAACTTTAATATTGGGGGCGCTTGGAATTATTTATTTGGCGCTGGCTGTTGCAGGAAGCGCGAAGATTTTCCTCAGACGTTCAATCACCGGACCACAAGTGTGGGGTGCAACATTTCTGATTGCGTTCTGTATTCTGCGAACGGCGTTTCTGACTCGCATTGAAGCGCCGGAACCACGCTATGTGCTGGAATGTTTTCCTGTGATATTCGTACTGGGCGCATTCTTGTGGTCGCGCCGAGCAGACGGAGCCGTCGCGTCACGATAAATACTTTCGCGAATTTCGCTAGCGTTCTTCGACCGGCTCTGGATGAATTGTTACGCGGGAAATTTGCGGGAATTTTTCTTTCACACGATCTTCGAGCGCGCCAATCACGTCATGCACTTCTGTAATCGGCAAATCGCCTGACATCGCGCAGTGGCACGAAACCAATATTCGGTGACTTAGCTGGCGCACACGGACGTCATGACAATCGACGAGTTCATGATATTCAGCGGAAAGTGAATTCACATAATTTTCCACGGAGCGGCCTAGATCTTTCATCTCTTCTGCCGTGCGCGCGCCGCGTGCGATTTCAATTCCCAGCGGCTCGATGTGAATATTCACTTCGGCGGCGTGCTTTCCTGAGCCGCCTTGCATACCAATCGCTAATTCGCGAATTTCATTTTCCAAATCAGTGGCGACACGGTGAGCTTCGCGCAGCGAGAGCCGCTCATCCACTTCCAGATGCAGCTCGACGAATAGCCGGCCTTCCAATTCCTGCGCCGTCAATTCATGGATGGCCAGACCACGGCGTTGCGCGGCGGCGCGGACTGCGTCGAACAAATGTTCGTTGGCGCGAGCGCGTGGCTCCATGTGCACCATGACGTCAGCCGGAAGAATTTCGGCGACGCGGCGCTCGACGGCGTCACTAATTTCGTGCACCTGCTCGAAACTTGCGGTGCGCGGCACGCTGATGGTGACGTCCACGAAATGGCGATTGCCTGCACGGCGCAAACGCACGCGCTCGGCGCCGAGCACCCCGTCGAGTCCTGCAACTGCCGTGGAAATTTGTTCCTGCAAACCAGCTGGAGCGGCATCAACCAGCGATTCCAGCGTGCGCATTCCGAGCCGCGAGCCAACCCAAATTACAAATGCCGCCACGGCCAGCGCGGCAATCGGATCCGCATATCGAAGCCAAGGTATCCCGTAGCGCGAGCCGATGAGGGCGGCGCCCATGCCGAACATTACGGTAAGCGTGCTCCAAACGTCGGTTGAGAAATGCAGGGCGTCAGCTTCCAGCGCTTCACTGGAATATTTCCGCGCAATGCGGCCAAGCGCGCGCGAGCGCACCAGATCCACGCAAAGCGCTATGCCCAATAATCCGATGGAAAGAAGGGACGGGCGAATTTGAACGTCCAGAAAAAACAAGCGGCGAATCGCTTCGTAAATAATGTAAACAGCGGTGACCAGCAGCAGCGCTGTTTCCACAAACGCCGAAAAACTTTCAAACTTTGCGTGGCCGTATGGATGACGAGCGTCGGCAGGGCGGTCAGACACGCGCACAGAAAGATAAGTGATGACCGCGGCGATTAAATCCAAACTGGAATGCAGGGCTTCAGAAAGCACGCCCAAGCTGCCAGTGGCCACCACGAGAAATATTTTCAGGCACACCAGCACGACGGCTGAGCCGACCGACGCCAGCGCCGCGAGTTTCTTCTCATGCTCGGCTGTAGAAACGTCCATACGATAAAATCCGCGTACTAGCCTAGCATGGAGGTCGCCCGAATCATTCGCCAGCGATATGACGGGGTCCCCGTGACGTTAGGGTACAATTCAAAAGGAAGCGCCTTCGCGCTCCGCTCGAAATTTCAGGCTGTTTATAACCGATGCGACGATTCATTTTAATTATCCTGACGGCTGCGGTGCTTGGCGCGCTCGCCTGGGGATTATTTGTTGAGCCGTATCGCATCGAAGTCACCCACACATATATCGAAGGGCAAGTCGCGCGGCCGCTGAAAATCGCTCATCTGACAGATTTGCACACGGCCGGAATTGGCCGCCGTGAAAAACGCCTTCTGGAATTATTGGACGAAGAACAGCCGGACGTGATCATCATTACCGGTGACACGCTGACCAGCGGATTTCATTACGACCGGATAAAACCACTGCTCTCGCGATTGCACGCGCCGCTAGGAGTTTGGCTGGTGCGAGGAAATTGGGAAAATTACGAAGTGTTTCGCGGCGAGCGCGCATTTTATGCGCAGCTTCACGTTCACTTCCTATTGAATGAAGCTGGGCCGATTCGTCCCGACGTGTGGCTGGCAGGGCTGGACGATCCAACTTTCGGCACACCAAATCTGGACGAAGCGCTGCGCGAAGTACCGAAAAACGCTTACACGATTCTGGCGTTTCATTCGCCAGGATTTTTTGACGAGGCAGCAGGACGCGCACCTCTGATGCTGGCTGGCCACACGCACGGCGGACAAGTTCGATTCCCGGGCATTCCGGTTTTCTGGCTACCGCACGGCTCCGGACATTATTTGGAAGGCTGGTACGAAGATAACGGATCCAGGATGTATGTGAGCCGCGGGATTGGAACGTCCGCGCTTCCCATTCGATTTCTGTGCCGACCGGAACTGGCGATTATTACGATTGGGCCGTAATTAATGTTGAGCCGTAAATCACAATTACCCGCAAATTATATTTACGCTAACCCCTTCCACAACCTGCTTGCTATCCAATTTGCAATCGTGCAAATTATGCGCACTTCGGAGAGGTCGCCCATGAAATTCATTCGTGTGTTTTGTTGCGCAATTCTTATTTGCGGCGCCGCGCTTTGCGGAAAAGTTGCCGCCGCGCAAACTTCGGCTCCGGGCCCCTCTTCAACGACGGACGATCCTCAAGCGATCTGGAATGCGCTGGCGAAACCCGCGTTCGATCCGGGAAAAGTGGCCACCGTAAATAATCTGGTGATTGAACGTGACCGAATTCGCATCACGCTCGAGAGTGGGACGCTGCATTTCACGCAGTCCGTAAATGGAATTGTGTTCGGCGCGGTGTTTAACGGAGTTGGGCACCTTCAAGTAACTCCGCCAAATGCCATGGAAGCGCAGCAGCTTGAGCTTTTCGTCAAACAGAAAGTACTGGACGTCACGTTTGACCAAGCGGCATTGAGTTTCACCGACAAAACATTTGACGAAATCTCGGCGAAAGCTCAGTGGAGTGGGACTTCGACGAACGATGCACTTTACGCTTCACGTATGCAGCAAAGCGAAAGCGAAGGGGCCGCTTTTCTTCCTCGATTATTCAAGAGCGTGATGGCAGCCGATCGTGCGAAGGGCGCGTTATTCCTCGTCGACGTGAAGACCAGAGATCATGACTGGATTCAAGCACTATACGATACCTCTGCACCTGAAGAGATTTCGGTCGGTCGTTGGGTGGACGGAAACCCAGCCAAAAGTTTCGATACTTGGATGAGTTTTTCCGCAAATGGCCGGACGTCGAGCGATGCCTTCAATATTCCACTCGCCAAAGCCGATTATGTGATTCACGCGTATGACATGGAAGTCGCAGTGACAAACAGCTCAGAACTAACTGCCACGGTGAAGATGAGTATCGAATCGAAGTGGCCGGGTGAGCGCGTCCTTCTTTTCGGTTTGGATTCAAACTTGCGCGTAGACAAAGTAAGCGAGTCTGATGGAGCGCCCCTGCTATTCATCGAATCTCGTGATTCAAAGGGTGGCAATGAGTCGTATGGGGACTACGTAGCCGTAGTGTTGCCTACGCCAATCGGAGCGGGCAGGACAGAATCTTTGACCATGCATTACACAGGAAAACACGTCATCCGTCAGGTCGGCCCGGGCAATTATTTTGCACAAAGTTTCGGATGGTATCCGGCGAGAATTGGAAGCAGTGCCGGAGACGAGTTCAGTGTTCGATCAGATTTCCACATGCACTTTCTCTGCCCGAAACAAGATCTCATGGTCGCCACCGGTAACAAAATTAGCGACACGGTTGATGGCAAAGATCGAGTTACCGAATGGAAGAGCGATATCCCTTTGGCTGTAGCCGGCTTTGCCTTCGGCGACTACAAACTCGTCACGACAAAAGTGGGGAATATTGACGTGCAGATATTTGCAAACGTCGAGCCTGATGACAATACGTTACAACTGAATAGAATCGCGGAGATGAGTGGACGGGCGGTCGGTGAGATGTCTGCAGTTGCCATGGCGCCGACAATCGCTCAAGAAATGGGAAATTCAATACGGACATTCGAGAAATATTTCGGACCGTACCCCTACAAACAACTCGCGGTTACAAATATTCCATACAATTACGGGCAAGGTTGGCCGGGACTCATCTATCTTTCAGTTCTTACATTTCTGGACCATACGCAAATCCACGAGATATTCGGAACTGTCGACCCGAGATTAACTGAGTTTTTCCGCGCTCATGAAACATCTCACCAATGGTGGGGGCACCGTGTGAGTTGGAAGAGTTACCACGATCAATGGATGTCCGAAGGATTTGCGACATTTTCTGGGAACCTTTACACGCAGCTTCGCGATGGACAAAAGCAATATCTCGATCGCCTGCGTTCGGATAAGCAGGGCCTTCTCGCGAAGGATTCGCACAATCATGTCGTCGATTCTGTCGGCTCAGTCTGGATGGGATACCGGACCACCTCTTCAATCACACCCGGCGACACAGCGACAATCATCTACAACAAAGGCGGCTACGTTCTAACCATGCTGCGCATGATGATGTCCGACCCCACAAAACCGGACGCCGACCAGCGCTTTGAATTGATGATGCATGACTTCTGCAAAACATTTGATAACAAGGCTGCTTCCACGGAAGACTTCAAAGCTATCGCAGAAAAATATATGACCGCTGGAATGGATCTGGAGCACAACCACAAGCTGAATTGGTTCTTCAACCAATACGTTTACGGCACCGGAATTCCTCATTACGATTTTCACTACGACGTGCAGAGCGCCAACGGGCAGTGGACATTGACCGGCAAACTTTCGCGCAGCGGAGTGGCCGACACCTGGATGGATATGGTTCCGCTATTTGTGGAGCGAGATGGAAAACAAGTACGGCTGGGCTTGATCAATGCAACGGGCCCGGACACGCCATTCTCCGTGAACCTGCCATTCAATCCAGGCAAAGTGCAGGTGAACGTGAATGAAGAGCTTCTGGCGGAAATAAAACAGTAGCGATGGCAGATGCGCGCCTAAGTTGGAAAAGATAAAAAAATCCACAAAATCATCCTCAGGAAGAACTCTCTTCGCGCCGCCTGCATCTTACGTTCAGGCAGCAAAATAGGGCCTTGAAAGCCCTTTTAGCTGGGAGTACCCTTTAGGTGCTGTTTAGAGGACAGTAGTACAAAAGTCCTATTCGCCCCTCCAGCCCGTCCCAGTACTCTTGTACTGCGTAGGAGTACCGGGTTTAACAATCCACCGGTGTACGCCCCGACGCCGACGACAGTAACGAAACGATAGGAATCTTCGGACCGTATATGAATACAACTATTCTTGAACCTCGGCAGAGCATTCTCAAAAGGGGGATTTCCACTGGTATGGAAAGCCCTACTCCCAAGAAGCGGGTGATTCTTCCCCCCGCGCCCGGAAAGCCCGGGACCACCGCGCGCTTCGCGATGCTGCCTGAAGGCAAGTCACGCTTCGGCTCGCTCGGTACCAGCATTATCGTGCAGGCTTCGATACTGGGACTGATGGTGATCATCCCTCTGGTGTTTCCGGAGAAGATGCTGCCTAAATCATTTTTTCAGGTGACCACGCTTGAGGCGCCGGTAACGGAAGTTCCGCTGCCACCGCCGCCCGCTCCCAAGGTTGCTGCGATCAAGCCCAAGGTTACGCCTGTGCCGGAACTGGTGAAAGAAGTAGCGGTGGTTGAACCTGTCCGCCAACCCAAGATTCTTGCGCCGAAAGTTGTAGCTCCTAAGGTGCAGCCGAAACCAGTAACGCCGGTGGACGCGCCGAAGGTTGAAGCGAAGATCGAAGCGCCGGACCTCAAACTCGATAACAAGATGACCGAACCCGCGCGTCCGCGCGCTCCTGTGCAAACCGGATTGATCGGCACGGGCAGTTCCGCGGTTGCAACGCTTCCGGCCAACACCCCGCTGAAGTCGGTGCAGACCGGCGGATTTGGCGATCCGAATGGCGTAGCTGGCCCTGCCAATCCGAATAAGCAAGCCAACGTTAATGCACGTGGATCAATGGATTTGCCGGGTGGTCCCGGTGTCGGCAACGGAACTGGCGGCGCGAATGGCGTGCGTGGAACTGTAGCAAGCACTGGATTTGGCAACGGCACCGCGAATCCTCCGGCTGGTGGCGGAGGCGCTGGCGCCCGCCGCACAGTGCAGTCGGGTGGTTTAGACCAAGCGCTGGTGCAGCCTGAGAAGACAACAAAGCAGACGGCGCAGGCGGCAGCTGTCCAACCGATCGAGATCACTGAAAAGCCGCGGCCGGAATACACCCCGGAAGCGCGAGCTTTGAAGTTAGAAGGTCAGGTCGTGGTAGCTGTGATCTTCAAAGCGAACGGCGAAATCGTTGTTCAAAATGTTGTGCAAGGTTTGGGACATGGTCTGGACGAAATGGCTGTGAAAGCCGCGCAGCACATCAAGTACAAACCGGCAATCAGCAATGGGCAGCCCGTGGATTTCCCAGCGCGGGTTCGCATCGAATTCCAGTTGGCATACTAATGAGGAGTGGAGGAAACATGCGTACGTTTAAATCAGTTCTGTGTGTGTTAGCTCTCTGTGCGGTGCCGGCGGCTTATACGTCAGCCCGTCCAGCAACCCGCGCCGCCGATGACCAGCAACAAAGCGCCGACGTGTTGAATCAGATCACCGACAAAATTGTGGCGCGCGAAGCAGCGGAGATGACTTCTTTCCGCCAATATTCGCCACTGGTCGAAACCTACATTCAAAACATGAAGAATGACAAATCCAACGGCTGGCAGCCGGATGGCGATACCTACTTCATGGGCCGCTCGGATCTCGCGAAGGGTGTTGACGTGGAACCCCTGACCGAAGAGGGCAACGTCCGGCGCGGATTGAAAGGCAACGTCAAAAGTGTGTTCAGTTTCGGCGTGCAATTTCTGCCTGCCGGATTCCTGCAAATGATTTATCTGGATACGAACGGCTTTGACAAATCCAATTACAAATTTGATTACGTCCGCCGCGAATTCCTCGGCGACATCCGCTGCCTGGTGTTCGACGTAACGCCCGCGGGCAAGAACGCCAAGAACCGTTTCGTTGGCCGCATCTGGGTGGAAGATCAGAATTACACGATCGTTCGATTCAATGGCGCGCTGTCTGGCGGTACTCGCAGCCACCAGTACTTCCATTTCGATAGCTGGCGCACAAACTCCGGCCCAGGACTCTGGCTGCCTGCGTTTATTTATAGCGAAGAAAACAATTCGCAATTCAACCTGGTCGGCTCGGTTTCCTTCAAGGCGCAGACCCGCTTGTGGGGCTACAACCTTGGCCATTCCAAGCAGGAACAGGAATTGAGCAAGATTATGGTGGAATCAAGCGCGCCCATCAACGATTCATCGGTCTTGAACAACGACGTATCGCCTTTGCAGGCGCAACGCAGCTGGGATCGTCAGGCCGAAGATAACGTAGTTGACCGCCTGGAACGCCTTGGACTGATGGCTCCGGTGGGCAGCGTGGACAAATCTCTGGAAACAGTGATCAACAATATCGAGGTCGGAAATAACCTTGATATTCAGCCGGAAATTCGCTGCCGCGTCTTGCTGACTTCCACGCTGGAGTCCTTCTCCGTGGGTCATACGATTATCGTCAGCCGCGGATTGCTTGACGTTCTTCCGGCAGATGAAGCCACCTTCGCGGCGGTTCTGTCGCAGGAAATGGCGCACATCGTTCTGGGCCACAAAGTGGATACGCAATTTGCGTTCTTCGACCGCGTGCTGCAATTCGACGACAAGAAAACATTCCAGCATTTCGGATTCGCGCGCACCAAGGAAGAAGACGAAGCCGCACAGACCAAGGCCGGTGAATTGCTAAAGGCTTCGATCTACGGCGACAAACTAAAGACCGCGGAACTTTTCATGGGCGAATTGCAATCTCGCGCCAAGGAAATTCCGAACCTGATTAACCCCAAGCTGGGCAACTCGGTTCTTGCCAAGCCTGCGGTTCAGGCTGCTTCAAATTCCAATCCGGTCCCGAACCAGATTATCGCGCTGCCTTTGGGCGGCCGCATCAAACTGGATCCATGGGATGACAAGCTGGAAATGATGAAGAGCAAACCAGCGGGCAACGTGGCGGAACGGGAAAAAATGCCGTTCGAGGTCACGCCGTTCATGCCTTACTTGACGCGCGAAACGGCCGGAAATCCGCCGCAAGCGATCAACGCGCAGGTGAAGCAGGATCAGGATAAGAAAATAAACCAGCAAGATAAACAGAAGCAGTAAAGCAGCAACTCCACACCTCTGCCGGCGGCAGACCCCGATTTTCGGGTTCTGCCGCCGGTTTCGTTTTTGGCGGCGTGTTATTCTAGTGGGGACCGAAACGTGGCACCCGTATCGACCATGAGCTCAACCGCAAAACCAATTTCCACTGCGAAACCCGGCGCCCCGCCCACAAAATCGGCAGCCGACGCCAAGAAAAAATCCGGGCCATCGGAGCCGTTGTGGAAAGCGCTGCCGGATGCCTGGCGGATGCTGCGGCCTCCGGCGTGGCTGATTGCGTCGGGCTTCGGCCTCATGATCGTGAACCGAGTGGCCGGCTTGGTTCTTCCCTACACCACAAAATCTTTTGTGGATGGCGTGCTGGTCCAAAAGCAAAGCAATGTGTTGATGACCATCATCTTTGCCGTGCTGGCGGCAACCATCGTCCAGGCGCTGACTTCATACGCGCTCGCGCAAATTATTTCCAAAGCAGCGCAGAGAATGATTGCCGAACTTCGCATCCGCGTGCAGGCGCACGTCGGCCGCCTTTCGGTTTCTTTTTTCGACGCGAACAAATCCGGCCAGCTTGTTTCCAGAATCATGAATGACGTTGAGGGCGTCCGGAATTTGATTGGCACCGGAATGATTGATTTTTTCGGCAGCGTTCTGACCGCCGCGCTGGCCGGCTTTTATCTGATCCACTTGAACGCAATGCTCACTGGACTCGCCGCGATTGTTCTGGTTGGTTTCGGCCTGGGAATGCGCAAAGCGTTTATGGTGATCCGTCCGCTATTTCGCGCACGGCCGAAAATCAGCGCTGAAGTTGCAGGGCGCCTTACGGAATCTCTTGGCGGCGTGCGTGTGATTAAGGGATACAACGCGGAAGCGCGCGAAGAAAAAGTTTTTTCGGAAGGTATCAAACGATTGCTCGACAATGTTCTGGCCTCCGTGAACGCAATGTCCCTGATGAGCGGTTCCTCGGCAGTGCTCATGGGTCTGGTCAGCGCGCTGATCATGTACTTTGGCGGCCGCCGCGTGCTGAGTTTGCAGATGAGCCCCGGCTCTTTAATGTCTTACACAGTTTTCCTGGCGTTTCTTGTCGCGCCGGTTTTCCAAATTGTCAGCGTGGGAAGTTCAGTGAACGAAGCGCTTGCCGGGCTCGAGCGCACGCGCGATATTCTGAAAGAAAATCGCGAGGAATCCGATCCGAAGCGCACACGTGAAATTCCCACCGTCATCGGCGACGTAGCATTCGAGAGCGTCACTTTCTCTTATGAAACCGGGAAGCAGGTGCTGAACGGAGTTTCATTCAACGCCGATCCGGGAACCGTGACGGCACTGGTCGGCCCGTCCGGTGCGGGAAAATCCACGATCATCGGATTGATCTCGTCGTTTTATACGCCGACATCCGGCATGGTGCTCGTGGATGGCGTCGATCTTTCTACCGTGAAACTTTCCAGTTACCGCTCGCAGTTGGGAGTCGTGCTGCAGGAAACTTTTCTATTCGACGGATCGATTCGCGAGAACGTAGCCTTCTCGCGGCCGGATGCAACGGAAGAACAAATTCTTACCGCGTGCAGAATTGCGCGCGTCGATGAATTCGCAGAATCTTTAGAGAACAAGTACGACACGATTGTCGGCGAACGCGGCGTGAAACTTTCCGGCGGACAGAAGCAACGCGTATCAATCGCGCGCGCGTTGCTGGCTGATCCGCGTGTGCTGATTCTTGACGAAGCGACATCCAGTCTGGATTCCGAATCCGAGGCGCTGATTCAGGAAGGTCTTGCGCACCTGATGCGTGGACGAACAACTTTTGTGATTGCTCACAGACTTTCCACGATTCGCCGCGCCGATCAAATTCTCGTCGTCGAGGCCGGCCTGATTACCGAGTACGGCACTCACGCATCGCTTTACGCGAAGCGCGGACGATATTTTGAGATGTACACGAAGCAGCATGGACTGGAAGAAAATTTATTTCTGGCGCCCGGAGAACTTCAGACCGATCCGGAAGATGCGCAGAAAGCCGGCGCCGTTGGAATCAAAGGCGCCGCTGCACCGGACCCAATACGCCTCATCCGCGGAAGCTCAAGCTAGCGGCGCAAAAAGTACGTCCGAAACCCCAACCAATCGTTAACTAGGCGATCTTCGATTGACACAGTAACGTTACTAGGGCATTATCCCGCGCGCAGATAATATTGAAATAAGAATCTCCGCGTAAGCCGCTTTGTGTAGCTGTCATTCCACATCTAGAGGAGGCTCGTGCTCAGATGTTCGACGTGATCATTGCCGGCGATTGGGTGGTAGACGAATATTGGTATCTCGTGCAACAACATTCAGAGATCAGTTCGCACACCGGCTTTGTGCATTACCGGGTCTCGTCCAAGCCAAGCGAACGAATTCTCGATCTCTGCAGCGCCGGTCACATCGCCCGCGTGCTCTTCACATTGCGTTCTAAGCCAGATCCGAAGTACCGGATCTGGGGCGTCGGTGACTGGAATCACAATGACACCAGCCACTTACTACACCTGATTCACGCGCATGAAGTTGAGAAATGTCAGGCATCTCGTGCGAATTTTTCTTTGAGTAGGGAGTTATGTGACCAGCCGCCGGCCGAGGTTCGCCTCATACCGCTCCGCGCCAACCGTCAGACAACAAGAGTTGTGAGGCTCTACCAGTCCACCGGTTCTGGTTTCAAACAATTGAACCGAATAGATTGGGAGGTTCCCCCGAACGAGAACCCCAGCGCAGGGAAATTTGCCTTGCCCGCAGAACTACCCAAGGGCGACTCCGTTAAATCCATTGTCATCCACGATCTCCGCAAAGGCGCCGTCACTGCCGAATTAATCGAAGCGCTGAACCGCCGTTGTCCGCAGGCGAGCTGGTACGTTCGCACGAAGCACCCAAATCCGCCATGGCTCAAGGTGATTAAGAAAAAGATAGCTCTATTCATGGTGGGGCCGGAGGTGGCTGAACCCGGCAATCCATGGGGAAGCTGGCTCTCGGGCACCAAGATTAGTTATCAGAGCTTCACATATCTCCGCAAGATTGGGGGTAAGGCGACGTTGGTATTGTCGGACGAGAGGGAGATTATCGGACGAGTAAATGAGGGCGAAGGGTGTATAACGGCTAAGTCACCGCTGCCAAAAGAGGCGAACACTCAGATCGGATGGCCTAGCGCACTGCTCGCTTCCCTTGTGCACGAAATGCAAACCACAAAAGGCACACTCAACGAAACCCTAATGAAGCGTGCCTTGCGGTCGGCCCACAGACATGCCGGCGTGCCGGCGGCTATAATTTCGGAGGACAAGTCCCTCGATTTGGCCGAGCCGGTCGTTATGTCTGAGGAATGGTCTACCCAAGAACGGGAGTGGAAGAACGCGATGAATCGCATGGGCATCATTCCCGTCAAAGGCTCGGATGAGCTAGTGCTTGAAGTGTGGCGTGGCGCCTCCGATTTGCCGGGCTATGTGGCGTGTATTCAGGAAAAACGGGATCTGCTGATCGAAATCGGCAAACGACTGCGGGCGTTCACGAGAAGCGCGGACCCAGCCCGCTCGTTGAGTATTCTGCTGCAGGCGGACCCGGGATCCGGCAAGACGCACCTAGCCAAGTTGCTCGCCAGGAAATTCGATTTCTCGTTACAGACGTTTGACATCACAACAATGTTGCATCGGGATGATCTGTTAGACTTGTTCGACGCTATCGCGACCGAGCAAGCTAACAAACCACAACGCAGGGTACTCGTTGTCGTGGACGAAATCAATGCCCACCTGGACGCTGCTGGGGTCTACGGAGCATTCCTTGCTCCTCTCGAACAGGGCACCTACGTACGGCGGGGACGCGTATTTAGTCTTAGGCCATGCGTCTGGATTTTCGCCGGTACCCATTCTGAGCCCTCCAAGCAATCCAAGAGCGAGAAGATCAGCGACTTCGAGGATCGCCTGACGGCCATGGTGAAGCTCGACTACAAATCGCTAAGGAGAAAAGCGCGAGGCGATAAAGCGAAAGCGGAGGTGAAGCTGAAGGCTAAACTCGAGCAGGTGTATCTGGGTGCAACGATGATCCACCAGCGCTATTACGACGTGGAGAAGGTGGAGTATTCCGTACTTAAAAGATTCTATGATCTCAATCCGGAAGAAGCCCCGGCGCGCAAGATCCGAAAAATGGTCGAGGAGCTTCACAACGTTCAGCGTGGCGTCGTGACCATGCAGAATGTCTTGCCGGATGTCTTGCCGAATTCGCCGAGAGATAAGAAGCTAGTCCGAATCATTTACGATCCGTCATACGCAAGAGAGGCAGTCCGGCACACGACAAAATCCCTTTCTCGCGCCCGGCAAAGTCAAAACCAATCCTGAAGAAAGCGCAGAAAGCAGGCACCGTCGGCCTTAGGGGTGCGGTCGCGCTGGATCGGATGCGTCTCATCCAAGCAGGCATGTCTTGAAATCCTCCGCGAAACCTTACTCGCGTCGCAGCCGTCCATAACCCCAGCTCCAGTTCCCCAGAGCAAGCTCGAATTCTTTCGACATGCCATCAGGCAAATTCGCGTTCGCTTTCGGTAAATTCGGGTTAAGATGTCGCGTTTTACAAGACAGGAGCAACCGAGGGGCTATGCGTAAAAACCCAAGCAAACATTTGTCCAGGAATTTGATTAGTGGTTCGTTGTTGAGCGTTATCGCCGTGGCGATTCTCATCACTATCACGTCAGCCAGGCCCGCCGCGTCACAAGCTAAAGCAAAAGCAACTAAGTCCGGCGCAACGATGTCGTACGGCAATTCCGATTCGATCAATGAAGATGAAATGAAAATTTATGATTACTTCCTCGCTTCCGATCAGCTGGAAGGCAGGAATCTTCCTTCGCGTGGATATGACACCGCTGCGCTTTATGTAGCGAGTCATCTTGCCGAATGGCATTTGAAGCCGATGGGCAGCACGACCGGAACGAACGGTCCGCTGCAACCATACTTCCAACCGTTTGAATTGATCAGCCGTTCCATCATTGCCGAAGAAAGCAAAGCTTCGGTTACTGGTGGTGGCGGTGGTGGACGCGGCGCTGGAGGCGGTGGTCGTGGCGCAGGTGGAGGCGGTGCGCGTGGCGGAGCTGCTGCAGGCGCGGAACCGGGTTTTGAATTTGGAAAAGATTGGACGGCGGCTGCCGGCGGTCGAGGCGCGCCAGCAGTTCATGCATTCGACGTGACTGGGAACATGGTTTTCGCCGGTAACGGATATGTGATGAACAAAGGCGGCGCGGATCCTTACGCTGGCCTGGACGTGAAAGGGAAAATTGTCGTCGTCGCTGGAGTACCTGCTGAACTTGCCGCGCAACTTGCGGGAGCGGGCGGAGGACGTGGCGCTGCACCTGCGGCAGGACAACCTGCTCCGTTGCAGGCTTGCACGGATTATTTGAATCCCGAACAAGCGGCCGCAAAAAACGGCGCGATCGCAGTCGTAACAATTGCGAATTATCAGGCGCTCACTGCGCTGGCAAATCCGAACGCCGGATTTGGCGGTCGTGGCGGAGGCGGCGGACGGGGACCAGCGTTGAACGGCCCGGCATATCAGGTGACGAAATTTGCACTGCCGCCTGCGTGCCCAAGCGTTCCGGGAATTACTGCCGGAATGACAATGACCAACGCAATTTTTGCCGGCGAGAAAATGAGTGGTCAGCAAATATTTTACGGCGCTGGTGCAAACGCAAAACTGGATGGCTTCGCGCTGGGCGACGCAAAGAAAATCACGTTGCATCTTGCCGTGCATGAAGAAACGAACCACGCTGAAAACGTTGTGGGTATGTTAGAAGGCAGCGATCCCGTGCTGAAAAATGAGTTCGTTGTAATCAGCGCGCACTTGGATCACATCGGCTTGTCACAGCCTTTGCCGGATGGACATAACGTCAACAACGGCGCGGACGATGACGGCTCCGGTTCAACAGGATTGCTGGGCATCGCGCGTTCTTATGCCGAAGGCGCGGCAAAAGGAATGCGTCCGAAGCGCAGCATTATTTTCCTGTGGAATGCGGGCGAGGAAAAAGGCCTGTGGGGTTCGCAGTACTTCAATCAATTCCCATTCATCGACCTGACAAAAGTTGTCGCCGATTTGAATATCGATATGATCGGCCGGACGCAGAATCCGAATTCCGTGGATAACGATTCGTCACACAGACTAGTGAAGCACGGAGACGTGATGGTCGTTGGCCCGAAAGTAAGCAGCGACGACTTGGAAAAAACTCTCGAGACGGTGAACAACAGCTATCAGAAGCTGGGGTTGGATGATTTTTACGACACCCTGAATCCTGATGCGCACCATGACAATATCGGGCCGGGCATTACGCCGGAGAATCCACTTGGTAGAGGTCAGGGAATTTTCTTCCGCAGCGACCACTACAATTTCGCGCGCATGGGAGTTCCAATAGCGTTCTTCACCATCGGATTGCATGTGGATTATCACCGTCCGACGGATACGCCGGAGAAGATCGACTACAAAGAAATCGAAATCGTATCGAAGACGGTTTCGGCGGTTGGATGGGTGCTTGCGAATCAGGCGGGCCGTCCACACACGAATGCCACCTTGCCGAAGCGGTTGGCGGACGACATCGAAACGTCAAAGAAAAATGGCTGGGGCAAAATCACTCCGGTGATGCCGCCTCTTCCGGGTGAGCCGTTCTAGTCATCACAACAGGAAATAACATTCAGGCCCGTGAGGAAGTTTTCTCACGGGCCTGTTTTTTTGATCCGCGAAACATTTGCAACGCAAACGAGTGACCTGCCGTGCTCGATTCGCTAGAATAAGAACCGTGAAATTATTCGGGGTGAAAATCATGAATCGTAAACTACGCGTTGGAATTATTGTTTTCGCGGCAACGGCGCTTTTCTTCGCGGGGTACACGGCGGCCCAAGCGCATTTCGGTCAGCCGAAAACGGTGCTACAAATTTCCATCATTAAATTCAACGAAGGCGTCACCGACGAACAGGGCCAGCACGTGATCGATGGCGTGAAACAAATGGCCGCGAAAATTCCAGGCATCAAGAATATTTGGCTGAAGGCCGCGCGTATGGAGCCGCGCGATTTTGACGCAGTGATCGTAATTGAATTTGTCGATCGCGCCGCCGCGGATCGTTACGCCGAATCGCCGATACACGAAGCGTGGAGTCGAGAGCTGCAAAAGATTCGCCTGACCAGCGTTTCCCCACAAGTTACAAATCCCTGACCGGCGTCTTCATAAAAAACATTCGCATTTCACGTTTCTGAATGCTAGTCTCCGCCTGCAAGCGGGGTAGTCTGCGGACTGCCTTCTTGGGGCCTCTCTCTTTCGGATTTCGCCGAACAGAAATAATTCAAGTCGCCGTGCGTTTTTGGACTGTTGGCAAGAGCGCAGAGCTTTCGCGCGGCATATCTCCATCGGAGGAAACGACAATGGACATGAAAAAAACTGTCATCGCGGTCGTCGCGGGATTCGTTCTACAAATGGGCGGCAGCTATTTACTGCACAGCGTAATCCTGATGAATTCCTACACGGCCACGGCCGACTTGTGGCGCACGGAAGAAGCGATGGGCCATCGCATGTGGGTCATGATCGTCGCTCAGTTTTTATTTACTCTTGGTGCGGTGCTGATTTATCAACGCGGAGTCGAAAGAAAAAGTCCCGTCGGACAAGGTATTCGCTACGGAATACTTCTGGCGTTGGTAAGTGTCGTGCCCGCTTCGCTCATCGAGTACGTCACCGTGCCAATACCGCACACCATCGCTTTTCATTGGGTGCTTGGCGAAGGCATCCAATGTGTGCTTCTGGGACTTTTGATTGCTTTTATTTGCCAGCCGAAAGATTCAGCGGCCTGACACTTTTTCCTGCATTCAAAATGGCGCGGACTGGAACTTAGAATCCATCCGCGCCATTTTATTTGGCGCCCCCGCTTCAATAAATTCCCGAATACTTCTGGACGAACCGCTGTTCTCAAGACATTGCTTACCGCCATGGAGGGTCGTGGTAAATGTGCGGGAGTTTCATCGCGTGATCCGTTTTCTATGTCCTGTCCCTCCGTCATCCATTTCCCTTGCTCCCCAACTGAGATTGAGCACCTCAATGGCGACATCGCCTATATCCGATCGTTCTTCAAAAATAAGCCGGCTACCGAAGCTGGTCATTTCACGCCGATAAAGGATCAGCCCAAACCAAATTCCCGTTAGCGCGAAAATGAATCCCACGCTCGCAGGCGATTGTTGACATTTCCTCACTTCCGGCATATATGTCGGTCTTCTAGGTGTCACTGTGACCGAAGCCAAAAAAGAATTTCTCAAGGGTACGCTCGACTTGTTGGTTCTGAAAGTTGTGGCTCTGGGACCGAGTCATGGCTACGCCATCGCGCAACGTCTGAAGCAAATCTCTAAAGATTTCTTTCAAGTGCATCAGGGATCGCTCTATCCCGCCCTGCACCGTTTAGAAGATCGTGGCCTGCTTGCGGCCGAATGGAAGGATTCGGAAACTGGACGCGAAGCAAAGTTCTATCGGTTGACTCCAAAAGGACGACGACACTTGGACGCCGAAGCGCGCAACTGGCAGCAACTTTCGGACATGGTCGCGCTCGTCTTACGAACTGGCGAGTAAGGACGGAATCATGGGCTGGATTCAACGCTTTTTCCACAAATCTCGGACCGCAATTCAAGACGACAAAGAACTGCGCTTTCACTTGGAGCAACTATCGAGAGACTATGTCGCCGAAGGAATGTCTCAGCAAGAAGCCTTTCGCCGCGCAAAACTGGAATTTGGTGGTCTGGACCGTGTGAAAGAAGAGATTCGGGACATACGATGGGAAACTTATATTGATAATTTCGCTCGCGATTTTCGTTATGCCGTTCGCATCTTGCGGAAGAGTCCTGGATTCACGGCAGTAGCGCTGTTTTCGTTGGCGTTGGGAATCGGAGTGAACACCGCTCTTTTTAGTTTAGTGGAAGCGGTTCTGTTTCCTCCCTTTGCTGCTGCTCAACCGAGTAGGTTGGTGAATATTTATCCGAGCAGCATCGCCCATGGCGGCTACAGATCTACGTCCTATCCGGACTACTCCTACTTTCGCGACAATAGCCATACGCTTTCTGAAATTGCCGCGTATTCGCGGCTAAGTCCCAGCTGGACGCACGATGATCAAACAGAGCTCCTGCCGATCGAAGTGGTTTCAGACAATTATTTTTCTGTATTAGGCGTGAATGTAATTCTGGGAAGCACATTCCGCTCGAACGGCGCTCTATCCTCTGCTCGCGACCCATCGGCCGTAATCAGTTACCAATTTTGGCAGCAAAGATTTGGCTCCGACTCAAACATCATTGGCAGGACGCTAGTTTTGAACGGAAGCAGTTTTACGATTGTTGGAGTTGCTCCACCGATGTTTGAAGGTGTGGACATTTCCTGGGGCACGCAGCCGGAATTGTGGGTTCCACTGAGCATGCAAACGGCTGTGACGTCAACACACACCGATTTGCTCAATAAGCCCAATGCTGCTTGGCTTTTGGTAATCGGCCGGCTCAAGCCTGACATGCAACTCAGGCAGGCTGAATCGGAAATTAAAGTCCTGGCTCAGCAGCTTGATCAGCTTAGAGGAGGGAAAAATAGCGATAGAACCGCAATTGTAATACCCACGAGCGACGCGAGGTTCTGGCCTGAAAACCACAATTCCGTCGTTCAAGTTCTCTGGCTCCTCGCGGTTGGAACTGGTTTCGTGTTGATGATTGCGTGCGCGAATGTTGCAAACTTGCTGTTGGCCCGGACGGCGGGCCGGAAACGAGAGATCGGCATTCGCATCGCACTCGGAGCCAGCCGTGCTCGGATCATTCGTCAATTTCTGATCGAGAGCGCATTACTATCGTTGATCGGTTCAGTGATGGGCCTGCTGTTGGCGATCTGGATTATCAGACTTGTAGCTGCCTTTAGATCACCTTTTGGAATTCAGCTAGCGCTTGACTTGCGTCTCGACGTGCGTGTTCTAGCGGTAACTTTCTTACTTTCTTTCGCCAGCGCGCTAATTTTTGGACTGGCTCCTGCGATCGCAGCGGCAAGATTAAGTCCAAAAGAGTCTATGAGCAGCGGCGAACAGAACGCGTTTGGATTCCGTGGATTTCGGATTCGGAACATCATGGTTATAGTGGAGGTTGCTCTGGCATTTTCATGCCTCATCGGGGCGGGACTTTCTTTTCGCAGTCTGCGGAAAGTGGAAGCAAGCGATTTAGGATTCGACGCGAATCGAGTGCTGGCAGTAACGATGACTCTGAATACGCGAGTCTATGGAACTAAGGAGGGAATTCGTTTCTATTCCCAACTTCTAGAATCGGTATCCAGGCTAGCCGGTGTGCGCTCTGTAGGGATTGCGCACGACACTCCTCTGAGCGTCGTGCGTAGCGAGGAACGCGTTCTTGTGGACGACGAAACTGAGCAAGATGGCCGAGACGAGAGGGTGATAGAAGGTGACTCTGTATCGCCGGGATATTTTCAAACACTTGGCATTCCCATTTTGCGTGGACGCAACTTCCGGGCGGAAGACGATGCCCTTGCTCCGGCAGTGGCAATCATAAATAGGACGATGGCGGACCGCATATGGCCGCAACAGGATCCGATCGGAAAACGGATCAAGATTCACGGAGAGGACGCATATCGAGAAGTAATCGGAGTCGTTGAAAATGTAAAGCTGCACACTGCCTGGGAAATGTCACAGCCATACTTCTACAGGCCGTTCACGCAATCCTATTCGGTCGAGTATACGCTTATGGTTCGCGGTGAGAACGATCCGCTGGATTATTTACCCGGGATTAGGCGCCAAGTTTCTTTATTGGATAAAAATGTTCCGACCTTTGATGTTGAACCCCTACGCGAACAGATAGAGAAGTCCCTTTCGCAACCGCGTCTGATTGCGACTTCGCTTCTCGCGCTTACTGGAATTGCCCTACTGCTAGCGGCGTCGGGAATTTATGGAGTGATGTCCTACGCAGTTAGCCAGCAAGTGCGAGAGTTCGGGATACGTATGGCTCTGGGAGCCCCACGCCGAAATATTTTGAAGCTGGTGGTGGTTAGAGCCATGGTACTGGTTGGAACAGGCATGGGGTTAGGCATGTTGACTGTGATTATGATGATCCATTTTTTGTCGGGCCTTCTTTACGGTATTCGCCCGACTGATCCGGCAAGCCTGATCGCCGGTAGTTCTGTGCTTGTGATAACGGCGCTTTTCGCCACGTATGCACCGGCGCGGCGCGCGACCAAAATTGACCCCCTTGTTGCAGTGAAATCTGATTAGGGATGCATTCGAGGAGCAGTAATTTCGCCTCGCCGCTCAAAAGAGCTGGGATTGATTTTTCCCGCAATAACGTGTCAGAGAAGATCAGGCCGCGGTCAACCGCAGCGTTACAATCCAATAACCTGCCGAGACTCCCCAGGTGTAGCTTCCCCTCGCCGGAAGCTTCGTCAATATTTACAATCTTCGAGCGCTACGCTCCAATAAATTCCCGAATACTTCTGGACAAACGATTCGCCTCAGGGCATTGTCGGTTCCTTGCTCAGTAGGATTTCTTTTTTCGCAAATTACAAATGCCGCTGGGCGAATCAGAATCAATTTTTGCGGAGGAATGCCATGAAAACGCACTCATCAATGTTCGGGAACAACAAATTGCCGCTGAGTTTCCCGGGCAAATCCGCGCTGGTGATATTCAGCCTGGCGCTCCTGCTGTGGACTGCGCCCGCGAATGTCCGCGCGGCGGACGACTCCACTGCCGCGAAAAAGGCGCCTGCGGCTGCGCCGGTAAATGACGAAGGCTACACTGCGAAAATTAAACAGTTCACGACCGACCCAGAATTCTCAACCGAACTTGTCGATCATCTGCCTTCGTCCGCTACCGTGCCGACGCCGGAAAAAATATTGGGCTACATCGCCGGCGCGGAAAATCATCTGACCTACACGAAAGATCTTTACCACTATTACGAAGCACTCGCAGCGGCCGCGCCATCGCGCGTGAAGATTTGGACCGTCGGCAAAAGTGAAGAAGGCCGCGAATTCAAGATGATCGCCGTCACCGACGATGCAAACATCGCGCAGCTCGATCACCTGAAAGAAATTACCGCGAAGCTCGCTGACCCTCGAAAACTTTCTGAGGCCGACGCGCAACAATTAATTAAAACCGGCAAACCGATTTACTGGGCGTCTGGCGCGATTCACTCCCCTGAGACGGGCTCGCCCGAAATGTTGATGGAACTTGCGTATCGGCTGGCTGTTGAAGATACGCCGTTCATTCAAAACATTCGCAAGAATTTAATTGTGCTGATTACTCCGGTGCTGGAAGTCGACGGGCGCGACCGCATGGTGGACACGTATAACTACCACCTTGCACATCCCGATCAGCCGCAAATGAATTTGCTTTATTGGGGACATTACGTTGCGCACGACAATAATCGCGACGGAATCGCGCAGGCGTTGCAACTTTCCAAAGTACAAATGAAAAGTTTTCTGGAATGGCACGCGACGGTGATGCACGACTTACACGAATCCGAGCCGTTTCTTTATGTGATGACAGGTACTGGCCCATACAACGCGTGGCTCGATCCGATCGTGGTGAGTGAGTGGCAGAAAATGGCCTACTACGATATCGAACAAATGACGGCGCGCGGTGTGCCGGGAGTTTGGACGCACGATTTTTACGACGGCTGGGCTTCCAACTACATGCTCTACGCCGCAACGGGGCACAATGCCATCGGCCGCTTCTACGAAACTTTCGGAAATGGTGGCGCGGATACGCGCATGCGTTCCATTCCAGCAAATCAAACTACGCGCGAATGGTTCCGTCCAAATCCACCGCTGCCGCGCGTGAAATGGTCGCTGCGAAATAACGTTAACATGCAGGAAAGCGGAATTTTATTTTCGATGTCATACACTGCCGACCACGGGCAGGAATTTCTTTCCAATTTTTATTTGAAGAGCAAGCGCAGCGTTGCAAAAGCAAAAACCGAAGGACCTGCGGCATGGGTGATTACGAATGACGGCAAGCGTCCAGCACTGGCCGCGCAACTTGCAAATTTATTGCAAGCGCAGGGTTGCGAAGTTCACACACTGAATCAGGAAATCACGGTGACGCAACAAAAACCCGTGCCAGCAGCCGGCGCCGGAGCAGGCCGAGGCGCTGGCGCTCCGACTCCAGCGGCTGGTGGAACTGTTGCTGCACCAGCACCCGCAACAACTGTGGCCGTGAAAATTCCAGCGGGAAGTTACATCATTCGTATGGATCAGCCTTACAGCCGCATGGCCGACATGTTGCTGGACACACAGTATTTCAACGTAAGCGATCCGCGTCCGTATGACGACACGGGATGGACACTTGGTCCGCTGCGAAATGTGGCAACGATTCGCGTGACGGACGCTTCCATTTTGCAATCGCCGATGACGCTAATTCATGGCGACGCGAAAGCTACAGGCAGTTTCAGCGCGAGCGCGTCGCGCTTTTATTTGATTAATGCAAACGCCGAGCCGGTCCTCGCAACACTGCGTTTCCGTTTGAAGAATGTGAAAATGTTCGCCGCCGAAGCGGGCTTTGACGCCGACGGCGCAAAATATAATCCCGGCACATTTATTATTCCCGCCGACGGAAATCCGAGCGACACAAATTCGCAATTGGAATCCGCGGCGAAAGATCTCGGCATTCGCGTGAAAGGCGTTGCCGCGGACCCCAGTGTGGCGCGTCACGAACTTGCTGTGCCGCGCATCGCCGTGGTGCACACCTGGGTGAATACGCAGAACGAAGGTTGGTATCGATTAGCACTCGACGAAATGAAAGTTCCATACACTTACATTTCCGATCAAGCTCTGGGAAAGATTGAAAATTTGCGCGATAAATTTGACGTGATTCTTTATCCGCCGGGCGCAGGCGGACTTTCCGCGATGATCAACGGCATTCCAAAACTTTCCACACCTGATGGCGGCGATTTCGGCGGACCAATTCCATGGAAGCACACGGAACTTACTCCGAATCTGGCGACCGTCGACGGACAGCCGGATCAAACCGACGACATTCGCGGCGGCATGGGATTTATGGGCCTCGCTCACTTGAAAAAGTTTATCGATGATGGCGGACTTTTTATTCCGATCACTTCCGTCGCGCAATTGCCAATCGATTTAGGAATGACGAATGGAATTTCCATCGCCACCACTCCGCAACTGCAAGCGCGCGGATCGATTTACATGTCCAACGTGGAAGATCGCACCAGTCCAATCGCGTACGGATACGATGAAACGCTCGGCGTTTATTTTAGTCAAGCGCCGGTGCTGCGAGTTTCACTTGGACTCGGTGGAGGAGGCGGTGGAACGCCGGGAGGCGGAGGTCCCGGAGGTGCAGCCGCTGGCGCGGCGGGAAGGCCGAGTGGACGCGGAACGCCGAATGATCCGGATATTGTTCAAGGACGTGTATACGCTGCGCCGGAACCGAGGCAACCAACGCGGACTCCGCGCGAACGCGAACTCTATATTGATCCCGATGTGCGAATGTATTCCGCGGCTTCAATTCCGCCGGAATCGATGTGGCCGCGCGTGATTGTGCGATTTGCTCCGGAGCGCGATCTATTTATCAGCGGAGAACTCGCGGGCGGCGGAGAACTTGCGGAAACTCCTGCGGTTGTTGACGTTCCGGTTGGAAAAGGTCATGTGGTTTTTTTCGCCATTAATCCGATGTGGCGACAGGAAACACACGGAATGTTTATGTTGGTGATGAACGCCGCCATGAATTTCGATCATCTGCAAGCGGGAAGAAAACCGATGACGCAATCGAAGGCACCGGCGGATGGCGACGAAGAATTTTTCGACGCTACGCAGGGCGCGCACGTTAATCACTAGTGCTGTCGCTGAAAATGCTTCATGGGTTAAAACCCCTGAAGCGCATCACTTAATGTCGTGGCTAAAGCCACGACCTACAAAACAAAACCATAAACAAGATCACGCAACAAAAACGGTTTTCAGTGGTGCGCTAGTGGCTTGTCATTGGCAAAACGCTAATCACAAGTGCCGAAGGATGTGCGGCGTCGTGCAGAATTGTATTCGTCGCTGCAATTTTCGCTGAGGCGTGCGCGATATCCGGATCGCCGGTATTTAGATTGCGATCGAAACGCGGATAATTGCTGCTGGAAATTTCCAATCGCAAACGGTGCCCGGCGAGAAACACGTTGCTCGTCCCGACAAGATCAACGGTGATTTTGTAAATTTGTGCGGGCGTAATTTTTCCGGGTTTTTCTCGCGAATCGAGATAGCGCATCCGCACAATTCCTTCCGTAATATTTTGCGCGTAGCCATCGGGATGAACGTCCACGAGTTTTGCGGTGAAATCTGTGTCGACTGCGGAAGATTTTACGTAAAGCTCGACTGTGACTGGGCCAGTCGCATCGATATTTTGTGCGAGCGGTTCCGTGGAATAAATTAAGATGTCGTGCCGCGTTTCGGTGCTGGTTTGATCTTTTGGTCCCGGCAAAAGCAAATCCTGCGCGCAGCAAAGGGGGCCGCCGCGCGTCGGCACGGGATTTCCGGGGTCGTACGCATAGCTATCTGCAGTTTCATTCGCGCCCGGCGTCGCAGTGCTTAGCGATCCAACTCCATCGGAACCGTTCGCTTTGCCTGCTGAGTGCAAAAACATTTTCTGTGTTTGCGTATTCGGCGGCGGCCATGCGTCAAAATCGCGCCACTCGTTTGTACCCATGGTAAAGACGCGGACAGGCTTTTCTTTTTCCATTCCATTGTTGATGTTCTTGAAAAGGAAATCGTACCAGCGCAACAGAAGACCCGTCGCGTCATACGGAGCGTTCACGCCGAAATCTACATCGCCAATTTTCTGTCCGCTGCCGGAATGTCCGCCGATTTCCACTATCAGCCTTTGCTGATTGCGCGCAAATTCCGTTCCCGCGCCGGCTTTTAGTCCTTTGAAATTTCGCAGCGTGCCTTGCAGAAAAATGTCGTACCACGCGCCGGTGTGAAGCGCGGGAATTTGTATCCGGCTGTAATCGGCTTCGATAGACCACTGCTTCCAATAGTCGTCGTAATTTGGATGCGCAAGCCAATCCTGAAAATACGGCGCAGGATTCGCGACGCCTTCCGTTTTGAAAATTGGATAATTGTTGAGCGGCAAAGTGTTGGCCCATTCGAGCGATTTCTGCACGCTGTCCAGATTCCGATCCATCGTGTCTCTCGCAAGACGAGTTGACCAAGATTCGTTAAACCACTGCTCGAATGCGCCGCCTTGATATGCCCAATTTTCGTGATAATCCGACGCAGTGACGGTGGGAAAAATTCCCGCGAGATGCGGAGGCTTCGCAATGGCCGCGAGCATTTGCGTCGCACCCACGTACGAACCGCCCCACATTCCGATCATGCCGGTTGACCACGGCTGGTGCGCGAGCCATTCGATTGTGTCGTAGCCGTCCGCCGACTCATGTTTGAACGGATACCATTCGCCTTCCGAAGCAAAACGTCCGCGCACATCCTGCGCGACACAAACATAACCGGAAGCAGCGATGCGCATACAAATTCCCAGCGAACCAGTTTTATCGTAAGGAGTTCGCGTGAGGATGACAGGAAATTTTCCGTCGCCTTTCGGACGATAAACATCGGCGCGAAGAGTAATGCCGTCACGCATTTTTATTGCAACGCCATGCTGGATTGTGACGGCGTAAGTTTCGTCGGCGCGGCTGGTTCGGGGCGCGACTAGAAAAACGCCGGCGAGAATAAAAATAAGCGCGGCCGTTAGCGCGACACGTGCATTGCTCGAATAATTTGTTTGCATGGTCAAGAATCGTATCCGCGCTGTGCGCGCAAGTAAATTAGAAAATGCCCGACGGGGTGGGTACCCCTACCCCCCTGTTATGCGCATCAATATCAAAACAAAGGGGCTAGATCGGCCATTTTTAGCATCAGTATCAAAACAAAGGACTTATGCCGAACGAGCTAATCGGGATGCAAGTCGCTTATTTTAGTACCCTTACGAGCTAGGCCTAACATCAATTCACTCTTGAGCCCGGCAGGAGCGGCGAGATCCGTTCTTGAAGTGAGGATCGGAGCGGATTATCCAAGTCTGCGGTTCAGGGTAGCGCGGTTTGTAAACTTTAGTCAACTGAATAATAGTACTTAGTACTAAATATTTGGCGGAGAACTCATTCGAAGTGCATTCGAATGGGGTTTTTTGACAATCGGGAGCGGGATTCCACGCAGAGACTCGGAGGGCGCTGAGAAAAGATTGGAGGAAGCCGGGAGAAAGGAGTTCTTAGTCGTGGCGGAGGGCGACCATTGGGTCAAGACGTGAGGCGCGGCGCGCGGGAATGTAGCAGGCGGCGAGCGCAGCTAAGAACAAAATTAACGCGACGATGCCAGAGGTTGGAACGTCCGCCGGCTTGATATCGCGCATGAATCCTGAGAGGAAACGCATCAGGCCGAACTCAAAGCCAAGACCAACTACGACGCCGACCAACGTGAGAATTAATCCGTCACGCAAAATCAACCTTACAATTGCTGGACGGGAAGCGCCGAGCGCCAGTCTTAAGCCGAGTTCGTGTGTGCGGGCGGTGGTGATGTAGGAGACGAGTCCGTAGAGGCCGGATGCGGTCAGGATCATCGCGAGTATTGCGAACGCGGCGAACAATTCTGCGGTGAGGCGCGAGTCTGCATAGCGTTCAGCGATTGCGTCGGCAAATGTAAATCCTTCGGATACAGAAACACCTTTGTCGAACCGATCCACAGCCGCTAGCACAGTCGACCGTACTGAGGCGGTGCTGCCTTCGCCACGAACGAGAAGCGCCATGGGACCAGAATAATGATCAAAGTGAGTTTGCTGCAGCGGGAGGTAGATAACCTGGTCCTCAATGCTTCCGGCTCCGCGCACTTGAGTATCAGCAGCAATGCCGATGACTTCGGCGATTTGGTAACCGATCCCACCATCACTCTGCATGACGGAATACTTCAGGGGCTGACCGATTGGATCTTTTCCGGCAAACGCCTGCTGGGCCTCAGTTTGATTGATGATCGCGACAAGCGGAGATCCTTTGCGATCCTGAGAATCAAAATCGCGTCCACGAATGAGCGGTGTGCCGACAGCAGAAAAATATCCGGGACTTACCTGGTCCTTGTATGGATATCCCGGAGGCATGCCGATGCGTCCGACCAACATCGGATTGAACGCTAGCGCGGCATAGTGAATTCCCGGCGCGTTCTTCACGGTTTCCAGCAAGCTGTTCCATGACGCCATCGCGGCGCCGTTGTCAGCGAATGTCATGCCACCTTTGAGTGAGTACTGGAATCCACCGCGCGGATCATAAGAAAGATGGGTGCGCGATTGGGTCCAATATGTTTGGAGAAAAAGCAGAGTCGCGGCGAGCAGTAGAACGGAAATGGAAGTCTGAAAGACAATTAGTCCACCACGAAGGGATGCGCGAGGGCGTCCCGTGGTCGTGGTTGGTGTGTCGGTGCTCATCGCGGAAAGCACATTCGAGCGCGCAGCGCGAATTGCCGGCGCGAGACTGAAGAAGAGACCTGCGAAAACTGTGACTAGAATCGTGAAGACGAGGGCGCGACCTTCGAGGAACGACGTCAAAAGAGTTGTATGCCACTGCATTTGCATTGGCTGAAGCAAGAGCAGGAATTTGATTGACCAGTAGGCGACGAACATTCCCGCCGCGGCACCGATCGCCGAAAGCAACAAACCTTCGACCACAATCGGCCGAGCAACTTGAATTCTGGAAGCGCCGAGCGCGAGACGGATGGCTACTTCGCGGCGACGACGCTCAAAACGCGCGAGCAGCATGGATGCGATGTCGCACACTACGAGTAGGAACAATAGCGCGATTGCGGCGAAAAGAAATATCAACGAAGCGCGGGAACTTCCTCCGCGAGTGTCTTCGAGTGGTGCGAGAGTTGGCTGTGGTTTTATCCATTGATCGGGAACAGAGCGGCCGTTAACAGTCTTCCATCCGATATTCACGCTCTTGCCGGCGCCGAGTTGAATCGCGGCCGTTTCTAATTGCTGGCGCGCTTGCGAAATCGTGACGCCCGACTTGAGCCGCCCTACTGCTTTAAACCAAGGGCTGTCGATACTCTTAGCAAACATTGCCACGAGTGGATTTGCGTGAATCTGAGACTCCATCGGTATCCAGACATCGGGCGTTGAATCTAAATTAATTCCGGTGAAGTCTGGCGGCGCGATGCCGATGACGGTGTAGGACGAACTGCCGAGCCGCAGATTCGCGCCGAGTGCGTCGGCACGTCCGCCAAATAATTCGCGCCACGCTCGATGGCTGAGTACGGCGACATTGCCGTCGCTGGTGCCACGATCATCTTCCGAAGTAATTAATCTGCCTCGAAACGGACGCACACCGAGCACGTCGAAATAATTTCCCGTAACTACGGCGGCATCGGCACTGACGGTACTGCCGTCAGCGCGCGAAATTGGCATGGGCGTTTTTTCGCTGTAACCGGCGAGGCCGATGAAACTTTCTGAAGCATTGTCTCGATACTCGGAAAACATCCGCCAAGAGAGGCCCGGATTTGAAACGCCTGTCGTTTTTGTTACCGTGCCGACGGCGACCAACTCCGACGGATGCAAAACAGGAAGCGGGCGAAGGAGAAGATTTGCGGCGAGGCTGAACATCGCGGTGTTCACCCCGATGCCGAGCGCCAACGTTAGAACCGCGAACGCGGTGAAGCTGCGGTTTTTCGCCAGCATTCGCAGGCTGAATCGGATGTCATTCCACAGCGTGCCCAAAGGTCTCCTCCGAACCGTTTCTTGTTTCAAATTTCACGCGATCTGTTTTTCCATTTTTCCTCGGGCTGGCATCCTGATCAGGAGAACCAGGACGGAAATGCATCCGATCGTCAGGAAGCCGGTCCAGAAGTAGACGGCGCCACGGCCGTAAGTCCAGAATTGAGAAAATGTAAACGGCACCTGAAGCAAAACGCCGAATGTGCGCGTTAGATTCTGAGCAAATCGTGGAGAAGCCTCGTTGAATGATCGGAGGTACGGAAAATAGTTGGCGTAGAAGAGGCCGAGCGACAACAACAGCAAGGCGGGCGCGATTCTGGCAATTAGGCACGCGCTCTTATGCAGAGCTAAACGCGATTTCGGCGCGCCGCCGATTCTCAATGCGATCCACAGTATGGTAACGCAGGAGAAGACTGCGGTGACAAGAATCAATATGCTGGAAATGTGAATCATAAACGCGGACCACGCAGGCAAACTAGTTGACTCAGCGAGTCGCCAGTTATTCTCGCGGAACGCCACGCTCGCAGCCTTTGCGTTTTCAATTTCAAACGCCGCATATCTGGCTTCATCCGAACGCCCGGTTCTCTCATACAGATCCTTCAACTTTTGAAATGAGTCCTGGAGCATGGAGATTGCGATTAAGCGTTCGATGCCGTCGGAGGCGCTTTCCAGTTGCATGCGCTGAGCGAAATGCGCAGCGCGCCAATAGTCTTCAGTCGCGCCGGAATTATCGCCAGCCGTTTCACGTTGCACACCGTTGTAAGTGAGCCATTTCGCGTAGGAGCGTATATTCAACAAATCCGGAATCCGGCCCGCTATGGTTGAATAAACGAGGTCAACCGGGCGATTCATTCCGAATTTCCGTTGCACCGCGAGATTCAAATTAAATCGCTCATTTTGATAGTCGTTAAAATGCGGAGACCGGAAAGCCTTTTCCATCACGGCTACCCATAACGGATGCTTGGCCATCTCGGTCGCGTGATCTTGATCATTCGGGGAGGTCACCCACTGGGCAGGACTGCCGTTCTCTGTCGACGCAAAACCATGGAAGCTTTGCTGTGCTTCCATCAGATACGGAATGGCGTTGTCGGGATCCCATTTTTGGAGCCACGCTACGCGTTCGGAGAAATGCGCATCGGGATGTTGCCGCTCGTCTTGCATTTGGAAATAGACCCACGTCAGCGAAGGATCGAGAGAGACAGCCAAATCCGCCCAACGAACTTTGTCTAGGGAATTCGCCGGTAGCCGCATGGCGACGAAGGCAAGAGTCGATGCGTCGCGATTCTGTTCTGCTTCGTAGCCCATTTTCTGGAGTTGCGCAGCGCTGAGGTACGAGCGCGAGAAATTCCATGTGTCGAAAATTGCGACGACTCCCTGCCGCATTCCCGGAAGCGCGAAAGACGATATTGCGAGCACAAGAAGAATTGCCGCAGTGACGCCCGGCAATTTTACCGTCGCAACTTCTTGAGGATTGCCGCCGCAAATAAGCTGGTTCCACCACGCTTTTCCGAGTGACATGATTCCTCCAGCGAGCCAGCAAAGGCTCTCTTGCGGATTATCAATTTCAGATAATTCGGATTGCATCGCGACGGCCCAATCGCGCGAGCTGCGTGGCCATGAGAGCACGAGGCAACTGAACGCGAAATCGATAACTTTGTTTGCGCTTTGTTGGGGACGAGCACTCATCTGCGATTCGCTCATGATTGCTCCAGAATGCGTTCACCCAACAAAATGCGCGCGTGTTGGCGTGCGGGTTTTAGCGTTGCGCGCGAGGATTTTGATTTGCTGGTGCCGCGCGCGGCTGCGAGGGCTTCGGTGGCCCAGGCGCGTCCGCCGGCGGTTAGTCGATACATGTGGCGCGGAGGACGGCCGCCGCGGCCTTCGGCTTGCGCTTCGGGAGTTTCCTGCAAATTTTCCCATTGAGTTTCTAGCCAGCCGCGCTCTTCCAAGCGCATGAGGATCGGATAGAGCGTGCCGGACATGAGTTCAGTTTCGCGGCTGAGCGCATAGCCGTAATGCCATTGCGTTGGCTTCGCAACTAGCGCGTTGAGCAGCGCGAGAGTTTGTTTGGAGGTGCGCATTTGTTTAGAAGAACCAAGTCGTGTCGCCATAAATGAAATCTACCTATGTAGACTTTTCTTGGCAATGGAACGCGCGGACACCTGTACTACAGGATTGACATGTCCTTAAGTACAGCTGGGCATGGATTGTTGGCTGCGATTCAATGCGCTATCTATTGGTCGAGGATAAATTTGAGATGGTATTTTACGAATTTTACCCCGGAGGTTGGACCATGATTAAGAAAGATAAAAAGGGATACAAAGTAGTTTCGGAAAAAGGAAAAAATCTTGGGAGTGGATACAAGACGCGCGCTGCGGCGGCGAAGCGGTTGCGTCAGGTGGAGTATTTCAAGCACAAGGGTTGACAATATTTAATAAACGAAAACAGCCAATAAAACAAAGGCTGCCGCGTCGACCGGTGATTGCGATCCGGTTTACAGATTACGGTTAAACTGCAATATCCACAGCCTTGCGGATTATGCACAGGCCCCTAAAGAATCCCGCCAAACTATACTTGACGTATTCCTTTATTCTGCTATACTCCGAAATCACCCAAGAGCATTGTGTGGGTGAACGTGTCAGGTAGAGCGTTGGTGGTAGTTTCAGGGGCTGCCGAAGTTTCGGGATTCCTGCAAGAACCCGCGGTGAGGTCAGCTACGAATACCGGATAGCAATTTTTCGAGCATCGCGCAAAACTCCGAAGAAACGGAGTTACGCCCGGCGCTCGACGCCGGGTTTTTTATTTTGCGGCCGTAGTTTTGGCGGCTTCTTCCCACCGGGAGTGGGAAGCTCAGGTGAACCTGAGGCACCGATCTTTGACAACTGAATAGGTAGGCATTGCGTAATGCAGATGCCTTTTTTGTGTTTTGCTTCAGGGAGCAATTCTTGAAATAAGGCGCAAATGGGGTTTGTATTGCGTAACCGCAAATATTGCACGAGCCGAGCGAAGTTGTTGTGGATATAAAGATGTGTAATACGAACTGTGAAGGCGATGCTTATCTAGGTGGTGCTTCGGAAGGCGTTCAAGTCCTCTCACAAGGATTTGAGGTTTTCCGGTGCGACGCGCTGGGTAAGTTTTATGATTAAGCTACTAAGGGCGTACGGTGGATGCCTTGGCGCCAGAAGGCGAAGAAGGACGTGGCAAGCTGCGATAAGCCCCGGGGAGCCGCAAGCAGGCATTGATCCGGGGATTTCCGAATGGGGAAACCCCTCTGAGCAACACTCAGAGACAGCCCGCTGAATACATAGGCGGGTATGAGCTAACCCAGGGAAGTGAACCATCTCAGTACCTGGAGGAAAATAAATCTATCAGAGATTCCGAAAGTAGCGGCGAGCGAAATCGGAACAGCCCAAACCCGGGTATTTATACCTGGGGGTTGTAGGACCGCATAAGTAGAGTTACCAATCCTGAGGCTAGGCGAACCCGTTGGAAAGCGGGGCTATAAAGTGTGAAAGCCACGTAGCCGAAAGCTTACAGGACTCGAAGCGGCATCCTGAGTACCACCGGACACGTGAAATCTGGTGGGAAACTGGGGAGACCACTCTCCAAGGCTAAATACTCTCTGGCGACCGATAGTGAACCAGTACCGTGAGGGAAAGGCGAAAAGAACCCCTGCGAGGGGAGTGAAATAGAACCTGAAACCGTATGCTTACAAGCAGTCGGAGGGCTATGTTTCTGGCTTCGGCTAGATTCACTGCCTGACGGCGTGCCTCTTGCTTAATGAGCCGGCTAGTTATTCTCCCAGGCGAGGTTAAGCGCAAGCGAGCCGTAGCGAAAGCGAGTCCGAATAGGGCGCTAGTCTGTGGGAATAGACGCGAAGCGGGATGATCTACCCTTGGCCAGGCTGAAGGTCGCTTAACCGCGACTGGAGGGCCGAACGGGTGTGAGTTGAAAATCGCTCCGATGAGCTGAGGGTAGGGGTGAAAGGCTAATCAAATTCCGTAATTGCTCGTTCTCCCCGAAATGCCTTTAGGGGCAGCCTCGTGCGGTCTGCCACGGTGGTAGAGCACTGAATGGACTAGGGAGCAATCAAGCTTACCGACTCCAATCAAACTGCGAATGCCGTGGACAGTAGCACGGGAGTGAGACTACGAGGGATAAGCTTCGTGGTCGAGAGGGAAAGAACCCAGATCGCCAGCTAAGGTCCCCAACTGTAGACTAAGTGGGAAAGGAAGTGTGATCGCTAAGACAGCTAGGAGGTTGGCTTAGAAGCAGCCATCCTTTAAAGAAAGCGTAACAGCTCACTAGTCAAGCGATCATGCACCGACAATCCAACGGGGCTCAAGTCTACGACCGAAGCTGCGAAATGTATGTTAACCACGGTTAATATACTTTGGTAGGGGAGCATTGTGTGGAGTCTGAAGGTAGACCGAGAGGACTACTCAACGCCACGCAAGAGACCCTGCCGGCATAAGTAGCGATAAACACGATGAGAACTCGTGTCGCCGAAAGTCTAAGGTTTCCTGAGGAAGGTTAATCCGCTCAGGGTTAGGCGGGTCCTAAGGTGAGGCCGAAAGGCG